>JYMV01030173.1_pt1 | contig 22059 bp, 17 predicted proteins | sample 338911 | NCBI WGS metagenome assembly JYMV01 (sample SAMN03354496, study PRJNA234377) | hydrothermal vent metagenome | biome: Deep sea; feature: Hydrothermal plumes at the Eastern Lau Spreading Center, Western Pacific Ocean; material: Seawater | place: Tonga | collected 2009 | depth 2000 m m
GATTGAGATGGTGGGCTTTGAGAGCCTGCTCGAGATGGTGGGGACACATCATGTTCGCAGCGCTGTAGAAGGAGTCGACCCCGACGAGCCCCTCGGCGAGTTCGATCCCCTCCTCCGAGAGGATCACCTGCTGCTCCTTCTCCTTCACCTCGAAGTGGCGCTCCTTGACCAGCTGACGGATCACTCGATCTGCCTTGTAGTAGAGGTCGGTCGATTTTTCTGCCGGCCCGGAAATGATCAGCGGAGTCCTCGCCTCATCGATGAGGATCGAGTCGACCTCATCGATGATCGCGAAATGACGCTCCTTCTGGCACTGGTCCTCGGGTCGCACCTTCATGTTGTCGCGCAGGTAGTCGAAACCAAACTCGTTATTGGTGCCGTAGGTGATGTTGCAGGAATACTGCTCGATTCTCTCTGCACTGTTCATGTTCGATTGAATCGCACCGACGGTCATGCCGAGACCTTCGTAAACAGGGGCCATCCAGGTGGCATCACGACGGGCGAGGTAATCGTTGACTGTGATGATATGCACTCCCTTGCCGGGGAGTGCGTTGAGGTAGGCTGGGAGGGTGGCGACGAGGGTCTTGCCCTCACCGGTGACCATCTCTGCGATTCCTCCGTGGGTGAGAACGATGCCGCCGATCAACTGGACATCGAAATGGCGCATCGCAACGCCAGTCTCGGTGTGAAGGAAACGGCGAGCGGATTCCCTGACGCAGGCGTATGCTTCCGGGAGAAGATCGGCAATGGTCTCGCCCTCGGCGAGGCGATTGCGAAACTCCTCCGTCTTGTCGCGCAACTGAGAGTCAGAGAGGGTCATCATCTCCGGTTCATGGGAGTTGATGAGCTCGATCTTCGGGAGGATCTCTCGCAGGATCCGATCGTTCCTGGAGGGAATGATCTTCCGAAAGGCCCCCTTGAGGGAATCGATCAGACTGGCCATCGGCGGTCGACCTCGATCTCTCAGCGGCCGGGAGGACGGCCCCCGGCGAACGACCATCCCCGGAGAGGTCCTGCGGCCGCGCAGGACACCACGACACGTCGCCAAGAGTAACGTCTCCGGCGCTTCTCTCAACCGTTACCGGGGCGGTTCGAAGGTACCCCTGAGGTCGTCGAGACGCTCGATCCCCTCGCTGGCGAGGTGTTCCCGCAGGGTCGAGAGCCAGTCGGTGAGACAGGCGGGCTCCCTGTACAGGTGGGTCCCGACCTGCACCAGGGTCGCCCCGACACAGATGTACTCGAGAATGTCCCGCCGATGGCACAGACCGGAACATCGACGGCGGTTGCCACCTCCCACACCATGCGCATGGCGATCGGCCTGATGGCGGGGCCTGAGAGCCCTCCTGTCGCTGTCCCGATCCGCGAGCGCCGTGTCCGCCAGTCGATCGCCATGCCGCGAAGGGTGTTCACCAGGGAGATCGAGTCGGCACCGCCCTCCCTGGCAGCGACAGCCTGTTCGACAATATCGGTGACGTTGGGGGTCAGCTTCGCCATCAGCGGCAGCCGGGTCTTCTCCCTCGCTGCCGAGACCAGCTGGCAGGTGGCGTCGGGATCGAGCCCGAAGCGCAGCCCCTCGGTCACGTTGGGGCAGGAGATGTTGAGTTCGAATCCCGCCACCCCATCGAGGCCATCGAGCCTCTCGATGAGTTGGCAGTACTCCTCCACCGTCCGGCCGACGATGTTGACCAGAATCGGCGAGCGGTAGCTTGCAAGGCGGGGGAGATGGGTCTGGCAGAAATCATCGAGGCCAGGATTCTGCAAGCCGATCGAATTGAGGAGCCCCGAAGGGGTCTCCACGGCTCGCGGCGGTGGATTTCCCTGACGGCGCTCGACCGAGATGCTCTTTGGAACGATGGCCGAGAAGGTACCGGGAGGAAGGAAAGGCTCGAACTCCTCCCCGTAGCCGAAGGTCCCCGACGCGGGCAAGATGGGATGATCGAGGCGGAGGCTGCCAGCCGGTCCGGGAAGCCGGACTGAAAGATCGACCTGGTCTGCTAGTGGAGGTTGGGGTCGGGGAGGTGAGCCATTCAGGACTGCTCCGCCTTCCTCTGGCAGTCGACGCAGAAAACGGTCCAGGGAATCGCTTTCAGGCGCGCCTCGGGAATCAGTTCCTGGCAGTTCTCACAAACTCCAAACGACCGTGCATCGAGGCGTGCCAGTGCCTTGTCGATCTTCTGAACGATGTTGGTTTCACTCGACAGCATGCTCAGGGTGAACTCGCTCTCGGCATTGCCGGAGCTGATGTCCGCCTCGTCACCGGAGTTTCCTCCCTGGTCCTCACCGCTATCGAGGGAACTGAGATTGCCCGCGATGAGGTTGCGCTGCTGGAGCAGAATGCGGCGAAAACCCTCGAGGTCCTTTTTCTTGTACTTATTGGCCATTTCCCGCTCTCCGGGTCGCTGCTGAGGGGTCCGGGAACCGACACCCACCGGGGAGTCCGTTGCCGTTCTGGGGCCGAGCCCGTTAGGGTGGGGCTCGAAAGCCAGGCCGGGGGAGCCCGGAGGAACGGCGGATTCTATGGATCGTCAGGATACGAGGCAAGACCCTTCCGGCCCCTCTTCGGGCGTTTCGGGAGGAAATGACCCCATCCGCCTCTTTTTTGACTATCTCCAGGTCGAGCGCCACCTGGCGGAAAACACGATAGATGCCTACAGACGAGATCTGCGCGGCTTCCTGACCCACCTCGAAGGGGCCGGCATCGCCTTCCCGATGGAGGTCGATCGAGACGCCATCCATGCCTTCCTCGCGGCTGGCCGTCAGAGAGGCCTCAGCGTCCGCAGCCAGCGCCGTCGCCTCTCCTCCCTGCGCACCTTGTTCCGCTTCATGGTGGTCGAGGGCCTGATCGAAGAGAACCCCACCAGCCTCATCGAGCTCCCGAGGGACGCCCGTCGCCTGCCTCGCATCCTTTCGCTGGAAGAGATCGACCGTCTGGTCGAATGCGCCGCCGAGACCAGTGCCAGCGCTCCCCTGCGCGACCGGGCCATCGTCGAACTGCTCTACTCCGCCGGCCTGCGGGTCAGCGAGTTGTGCGGCCTCAGGCCCGGGGACCTGCGCCTCGAGGATGGCTTCCTGCGCTGCCGGGGCAAGGGTTCGAAGGAGAGGGTCGTCCCCATCGGTGAACGCGCTGCAACCGCGATTGGCGCCTATCTCGATGATGAGAGGGCGGTGGTCGCCAGCAGCGGCGGGGAGGGGGTCTTCCTGTCGCTGAGGGGGCGCCCCCTTCGACGCCGGAGCGTCGCCCTGATCCTCGACAGAGCGGGGCGCGCTGCAGGGCTGGCGCCGGGAGTCTCGCCCCACGTCCTGCGCCACAGCTTTGCCACCCATCTGCTCCAGGGGGGTGCAGGGCTCAGGGAGGTGCAGGAACTCCTCGGCCACGCCGATATCCGGACGACGGAAATCTATACCCACGTCGAGCGCAGCCATCTGAAGGAGGTCCACGGCAGGACACACCCGCGCGGCTGACCGGTCTCACGCCCCAATCGAGGTGAACTCCCTTGCCCGACAGCAGAGGAGCGACCTGCCGATGGAGATCTCGTCCCCTTCGTGGATCACCGCTTCGGTCGTCTCCAGGCCATTGAGGCGGGTGCCGTTGAGAGAACGCAGATCGGTGATGGTGATCGCTCCGGCCTCATCGACGGTGACCTGGCAGTGCCTCCTCGACGCCTTGCAGTCCAACAGCGGCAGCTCCGCCTGAACCGACCGGCCGATGGTGAACCCCATTCCTGGCTTCAACTCGATCCGTCGGCCGATGTCCTCGGCCAGACCATCGACCACCTCGAGATAGGGGCTGCTGTCGGAAGAAGAGTCGCGGGCTCCCCGGGGTCGCCGAAAGGTGAACTGCACCTCGGTCTCCCCGAGACGGAGGATCTCGCCGCCGACAAGGAGCCTCTCGTCGGTCGGGATGTCGTTGACCCGGAGGACCCTCGCCCGGGAGAGGTCGACGATTTTCCAGGCAGTGTCATCTCGCCGGATACAGGCGTGACGAGGCTCGAGAGACCGATCTGGAAGGGTGAGGGCGCACTCCTGGGAGGATCCGAGGTAAAAGACGCGGCGGTCCTCGAGGACCAGGACGCCACCGACGAGGGGACCGCTGAGAATGCGCAGGTAGGACTTGCCGGGCACCACCGAGATCGATCTCCTCCCGGGGTCCGACAGGGACCCCGAGAAGAATACCTCCAAGCTCAGCCGGAGGCCAACGGGGGCGGGGTGGCTAGTAGTTGCACTCGAGGTCGTCGGGGGTCGGGTCGGGGCCCGGGAAGGGGAAGGGGGCCTCGGGGGGAGGGCCATCCAGGTAGAGGTAGTTGAGCAGTCGCACCGGATCCCCCAGGTCGATGCGTCCGTCGTCGTTGACGTCGAGCGCCTTGGGACAGAGCGGCACCGGGCAACTCGGGCAGATATTGGTCATCCAGATGAGGTTGATCACCGCATCGGCGAGATCGAGAAACTCGTTGCCGTCCGCATCTCCGCGCAGGAAGAATGCCTCTCCGGTGATCACGAGCACTGCCCCGACCATCAGCGGGGTGACCGACTGGTTGGCGATGACAAAGACGTTGCTGATCGGCGGATCGCCGAGACCATCGGTCAGGTCGATGGTGGTCACCGGCGACCCGAGAACGGCCGGATTGATGTCGAAGAAGAAGCGCAGGAACTCCAGTTCGAGACCCGTCGAGGGGATCACCTGTCCATCGTAGGGCGGCAGAACATCGAGGAGACAGCCGAGGATTGCGTATCCGGCGTCGTTGTTGGAGATTTCCTCGATGAACTCTGCTCCCACCACCTCGGTGATGGTCCCCGAGATGGTTGCAGAGGCGAACTCGAGGAGCTCGGGATCGAACGAGATCACCACCGAGAAGCCTTGCAGCGGCGCCGAGTTATAGGCGAGGACCTTGACCTCGTGGTCGATCTCTCCGGCGACGCCATTCTCCGTCTCGAGCGCCAGGACGTTTTCGGTCGTAATTGAGATGGTGCCATCCTGGGTGAGGGTCTCGACCTCCTGGCCATTCACGTAGACCCGATTGATGGCGGGAGGTTCCCCGACACCGTCGGTGAGGGTGATCGCCTCGGGAATTCCGGGGACGAGCCAGCCATCGGCGTCGAAGACGAGGGTTCCGAGCAGCAGCCCATCCCCTGCCGGTATCGAGTTCGAGAAGGGCGGACTGGAGTCGGCGATCGCCAGCAAGGTGGCCTCACCCTCCTGGGGATCGATGTCGGTGTCGAGGAACTCCAGGGGCAAGGTCGCCAGGACGCCGGAATCGCCGTGGAACGCCTGGATGGTGAGTCGATCGGGATCGTAGGCGATCCCGACCTCGACGGCGCTGACGTCGTCGAGGGAGTCGAGACTGACTTCGATGGGCACCCCCAGCTGACCGGGGTAGACGACCGCGCTGCCGACGCTGAGAAGCGGCTGCTGGGCGCTGGTGAGGGTCGGCATGGCGACGGAGGTCGCCATGAGGACTATTGTTAAGAAGTTAGGAGTGAATCTGGGCACTCTTTCTCCTCCTGCAGGAACGGGCCGAAAAGCCAAAAATCGCTGATTCGAGGCATCTGGAGGGAGATCGGCTCTCAATCCATTGCCCCACTAGAACCCATTGTATTGTCAACTTGTAAATCCACAAGATGTAAGTCAGGAATGTCAGGCCCGAGGATTGCCACCGGTTTCGGGAAATTCCGGCGCCGGGAACCCCACCGCTGCAGGAGGCGTTGCCGCCTCAGGGACACATCTTGAAAACAAACCGATATCATGGCCTACTGGACAGCCCGCCAGCGTTCGTTTCAGACAATTCTCCCGTTAGCCCGTCGGGATGCAGGCTCTTGAAACCACTCAAATTCGACACGGTGTTCCGCTTCGTGGCGGTGGTGCTGCTCCTCCTGGCGCTGCCCGGTTTCCTGCCGTCCTCGGTCGGTGGGCACACTTCGGGATTCCTCAACGATGTGATTCTCGCCGCAGGTTTCGGCCTGATCGGGGTGATCCTCTTCTTCACCGGGACCCTCGCAAAGGGCCGACGAGAACAGATCTTCTGGACCCTCCTCGCCGCCGGCCTGATGGTGCAGGTTTTTGTTACCGGCCACGACTTCTGGCATCAATTTCCCGGGTCAGACAGTGTATGGAGCGCCCGCCTCGTTTCCTTCCTGGAAGACTCTGCATACCTCGTTTTCTTCCTCCTGGTCGCCGGCGCCCTCATGGTCGACCGCAGCCGAAGGCGAAAGATCAGCGTCTACGAGAAAATCTCCCTCGGCGTGTTCTTCCTCGGCCTCCTCGCTTTTTGCACTCTCTCCGCTCCCATCATCGAGGACGGCGAAGGTGGCAAAGATGAATTGGACTGGGCCTGGTCTTACACTCTCTACATCGTGCTCGATCTCTACCTGATCACCGTCGCGGCGCTGCGGGCTTTCAATGCCGACAGCCGCAGGTGGGCGCTCGTCTGCCGCTGCCTCGCCACCTCGATGCTGATGTTCCTCGCCGTCGATCTGCTTGTATTATCCGATTATCAGGGTTGGATCGCCGACTCTCCGACTGAAGGAGCAGCGGCAGGAATCGGTTTCTGGCACCTATTACAGAACCTGTTCATTTTGGTTAACCTGACCTGCCTCGCTGCCGCCGCCCGCATCGCCCTCGTCTTCGTCGATGAGGATGGGGCCGAGTGCGAGCAGTCGAGGAGGAGATATCAACTGGTCGAGAGCACCAGCGTGGTGCCGCCGATGGTGGTCTTCATCTTCGTAATGCTCTTCTTGACCTTCGGCTCGAAGTATATTTCCTTCCTCAATGATAAAGATGCCTACCAGGATCAGGAGACGGTGCTTCTGGCGTTGATCTTCACCCTGACGATCCTGGCGATGCTGCACGACCGTTGGCTGGCCAAACAGCGGCGGAAACTGCTGCAGAAGGTGGAGAACTACGACACCCGCCTGCAGCAGTCGCAGAAGCTGGAGGCGGTCGGGCGCCTTGTCGGCGGCGTCGCCCACGACTTCAACAACCAGATCCACGTCATCAGCAACTGCAACGACGAGTTGTTGAGACAAACCCCCGCTGGAGACCCGCGGAGGACGGCGCTCGAGATGATCTCCAGGGCGAGCAAGCGCTCTTCCGAGGCGGTCAATCAGCTCTTCCTGCTGAAGGAGGGCCAGGAGACGCGCAGCGATCACCTCGATATGGTCAGGGTCGTCGAATCGATGCGTCCGAGCCTTACCGATCTGATCGGCAGAAACATCGACCTGAAGATAGAGGGTGACTGCGCCGGCTGGGTGGTGGTTGCCGACCCGGTCCAGGTGCAGTCGGTTGTGACCAATCTGGTCCTCAACGCTCGCGACGCATCATCTTCGGGTGGGACCATCGCAGTCAAGATCAGGGCCATCACTCTCGAGGAGATCGAAACCATCGACGCCCTCGTCGTTCCCAGCAGCGAGATCAAGGGCGACTGTATCGAAATGGCGGTGATCGACGGTGGAATGGGGATCCCCCTCAAGGACCAGGGCAGGATCTTCGAGCCCTTCTTCTCGAGCAAGTCGAGGGAATCGGGCTCGGGTGGACTCGGCCTCTACAAGACCTACGGCTTCATCAACGAGCTGGGAGGATCCATCGCGGTCGACAGCACCCCTGGAAAGGGGACGACGATCCGGGTCTTCTTCCCGGCGACCGCCAAGGCCGAACTCAAGAGAGCTCTCTTGCAGGAGTCACCGAGGGTCGGGAACGCTCCCGCCGCCTCTCCCCAGGAGAAGGTTCACGTCCTCCTCGTCGATGACGAGGAGGATCTGCGCAACTCCCTCGCCCTCGGACTCGAGAACCACGGGATCGATGTCACCCCGGTAGCCAGCGGCAAGGAAGCGCTGGAGATCTTCGAGAAGCTGGAGGGCTCCCCGGAAGCGATCAATGTCGTCGTCACCGACATGGTGATGCCCGGCATGGCCGGTGACGAGCTGGCGAGACTGCTCCTCGAGATCCGCCCCTCGCTGCAGATGATCTACATCTCGGGGAACCGGGAGCCGAAGGAGGCCCTCAACGCCCAGGTCGGCGGCAGTTCCACCTTCCTGCGAAAACCGTTCAGCCCCGAAGCTCTCCTGCGTCAGATCCACTGGGCCAGGGATCAGAACCTGGAAACCAATTTGTAGCCAGCGACCTCGAGTCACTTCCAGGTGTTGTTGGAGATCGGCTCGCCGTCGGTCGTCAGGATGTGGAAGTGACGGAGGCCCGCCTTCATTCCCGAGTGTCTCCACAGGACCCTCTTATCGCCCAGTGGCCTCGAATAACTTCACCTGACCTGCCCCCTCCTCTGCGGCGATGGCCGACCTGTTGCCACAACCGACACCGAGGCAGAAAAGACGTGGGAGAGAGGGGTCAGGAGAAGCGTCGAGGACAGCAATCGCACCATCAGCGAGTCCCTGGGAATTCTGCGCCAGGTTGTGACCGCCCCGGTGACGGCGGCCTGTCCTATTGGGTGGTCATCGAGGGCAGGGAGGATGGTAACTCGGGACCCCTCGCTTCCCGAAGCACCGAACCTCTGAGCTGGAGGCACGGCGTCGGGGTGGGGTGACCGGTTCCAGGTGAGAAGGATGGGAAACAGGTGAGAAGGATGAAAAAAGGGGGGAGGTCCACAGCCGCCGGGAAGCCCGCCCAGGCCCCGGAAGCCCTCGAAGGACCTCCCCCTTGTCAAAAACACTGTCGATCTAATGGAGGGGCATGGAGCGACGTCGTGAACCCGGGATGCCCGCCTGAGTCCGAGTCCTGACTCGCTCCTCCGTTCCCAACAATCCAGTTCGTTCGACAGATATTCAAAAGAGGGGAATCTCCCGGATCCGACGAAAGCCCGCCACTAGTCGGAAACCTCAGGCGACTCCCCCCCAGGTCATTTTTGTTGCCCTTCACCCCCCGGATCTCTCCGGGGAATTTCCACTCCAGGCAAGATACACGCAGCAGATGGTGGGCCAATCATGGGGAGATTCGGAAGTCACTTGATATAAATGGGTTATGGGAAATGAATGGGGAGAGGTCGAGCGCGGTTGGCTGTTCGTTTCCGAACGACCCCGCCTCTGAAATCTTCCTAAGTCCATACCAGCGAAGGAACTGCCTTATAACACAGCAGCATCATGAGATGCCTTGTTTTCAATCATCCCTTTCGCCAGTCGGCAGCGGCTCATCGATGCCGTACTTGCGAATCAGGCGATAGAGCCGATTTCGATCGATCGCCAGATCGGTGGCTGCCCGGCTCTTCACCCCGCGACAGCGCACCAGAGCCTCGCGGATGTGCTCTGCGACCACCTCGTCGAAGGTCGGGAATCGATCGCCGGTGCGCAATTCAGCGAGACGTCCTCCACCGGCAGGGAAGGCGCGAATATCCCCCTCTTTGGCGGTTCGGACCTCGGCCTCGAGGTGGCTCCTGCCAACCACCTCATCGGGCAAGTCCGCCGGCATGAGCCGTGATTCGTCGCTACCGAGGGCAAACGACCGCTCGATGACGTTGTGCAGCTCACGAACGTTCCCTGGCCAGTTGTAGCTCTCCAGAAACTCGAGCGCCTTCGGATCCAGATCTTTCGTGATCTCTGTGTTGTAGAACTCCCTCACCTGGAGGAGGAAATGTCGGGCGAGAAGTTCGATGTCTTTCACGCGATCGCGCAGAGGGGGCACCACCACCTGGACGACATTGATCCGGTAGTAGAGGTCTGCCCGGAACTCCCCGCTCTTGACCAGATCCTGAACCGGTCGGTTGGTCGCCGTGACGATCCGCGCTGAGATCTTCACCGGCGTGGTCGAACCGAGAGGGGTCACCTCGCGCTCCTGGAGCGCACGCAGCAGCTTCACCTGCAGGTCGAGGTCGAGGTCGGTGATTTCATCGAGGAAGAGAGTCCCCTTCTTGGCGGCGACGAAGACCCCTTCTTGATCCGAAATCGCACCGGTGAAGGTGCCCTTCTTGTGGCCAAAGAGCTGGCTCTCCAGCAGGGTCCTCGAGAGCGCCCCGCAGTTGACCGCCAGGTAGGGGTGCTGATCGACGTCAAACCCGCCCGGATCCTTCTCCTTCTTGATGGCGCAGGATTGCCGGTGGATAGCCTCGGCAATCAGTTCCTTGCCGGTCCCAGGCTCGCCCTGGATCAGGACCGAGGAGGGCAATTTCGCCACCTTTTCGATGAGCTCCCTGATCGCCTCGATCTTCCCATCCTCGCCTATCATCACCCGACGCTTGTTGGAGAGTTCCCGGCGCCTTGAGACGTTCTTGACCTCTCTCGCGACCTTGAGGGGGAGCTCTCGATTCGCCAGAGGTCCCTTATCGAGATAGTCGTCCGCTCCCACAGGCGAATCCATCAGCTCCAGAGCCTTCTGGGTGTTACCCCGACCGGTGAAGATGATGACCCCGACATCGGGGTAGAGGTCCTTGATCCGGATGGTCAGGTCGCGACCGTCGAGGCCCGGCATCTCGAGGTCGGTGACAACCACCCAGATGTCGCTCGACTTGAGAATCCGGAGCGCTTGATTGCCACTTCTCGCTCCGACAACATCGAATTTCGTGCCAAGGGCCAGCAGAGCAGAATCGAGGACCGCATCGTTGTCGTCGACGACCAGGATCTTGGGGTTGTCGCTCATCGAAGCTCTCCTCCGGTGCTGAGAGAAATCGGAACACTCCAGCGGTTGGCTCCCAACTCCTCGACTCCCATCACCTCGACCTGGTTGTACATCTCTTCGGGGCCGGTCACCCCTTCTCCGGCGCCATAGGCGTGCCAGTTGAGCCGTAACCCGGCCCCTGTCGCCTCGAGAGCGACCTCGAGGGTCCCACCTCGAGGCACCGCTTTGCGGAAATGCTCGACACCGGCCGCCATCGCCAGCTTCAGTTGCCAGGGGTCCGCTTTCAGCTCTCCGGGGTCATTTTTCCCGAGCAGGAGGACCCGTCCGGAATTCTGCAAGCGGGGTTCGAAGGTCCTGACGAGAAGGGCGAAAAGTTCCTCGGTCGTGACACCTTCCAGCGTTTCACCGAGAACCTCGATGAGGACCCTGATCAGCCCCTCAGCTCCGACAATCCCCTTCTGGGCCAGTTCGATGCAGGCGGCTGCCTTCTCCGGCTGCTCCTCCCCGAAAGATACGAGGGCAAAGGAGGCATTGCTCAGAACCGTCAGTTGATTGCGCAAATCGTGGAGAACACCCCCTGCGAGGGTATCGAAAATTTGAGTCTTCACGACTTTCTCCGGAAGCCCGTACAGATCGACGAGAATCGAACGCCTCTCGCCATCAGCGATCACTCGGGTACGAATCCACAGGAAGGGGGACGAGGATCCTGGAATCCGGATTCCATCCATCCCCAAGCGGGGCGAACGGAGAGCCTCCTCGACGGCGGCCCTGACCTCGTCAGGGGCTTCACCCCAGACTCTGGAGGCTTCGGCACCTTCACAGCGCTTCCCGTCGACGGAAGCCAGGGTCGGTCTGCCCTCTCCCTCGGCGAAAACAAACCAGTCCCCGCCGGTCGGAGGCGCTGCCGACATCGTAATTTCTGAGTCCGTACTCAAGGCTGAAACCCTCTCCAGACGGGCAATCTGGACTCCCTGAATGGCGAGCATCGAGTGCGGGGTGGCATTGTAGCAGGCTGGAAGAACCCTATCGCTACATTTTGAGGCAATTTTCTGAATTATTCCTCAGGGCGATTGCAGGGCGTGTGGATGGGGGAACTGAAGGACGGATGGCCGGGGGTGACCACACCACGGTTTCCCGGCCATCCGTCTCGATTTCAAATGGAGGGGGCGCGACGACAACTGCTCATTTCTAAGAAGTGTCTCCTGATTGCGCCGAACGCCCCTCCGGATGGCAAAAGATCAGGCAGCCGGCCTTTTCCTCTTCCAGCACACCAAAAAACGACACTCCGACTGCCCGAATTCAAGATCGAAAGGTCGTCCCCGCAGGGCGGGGGTGCAGGTGGGGTTGTCCCCACCACACGCTTGAGACTTCCATCGAATCGCCGATCCGACCACTGACGAACTTTGTCACTCCGGAAATTTTCCCGCAATCCAGACCGCCCGGAGGCTCGTCAGACTCGCTCCCAGCCGCTAGCATGCCGCCTTCATGGCACCCCCTTTGGGAGCCGCCTCTTTCACAGAAAAAATTTCCGGAGTCGCCATGTGCGGGTTCTTTGGTGCCGTGACCAGCAACAGAGCGGTCTGCCAGGAAATCTATGATTCCCTGGTCTCTCTGCAGCACCGCGGCCAGGACTCCGCGGGTATCGTCACCTTCGAGAAGAGATTTCATCTCAAGAAGGGCAACGGCCTTGTCCGGGACATCTTCAGCGCCAAGAACATGAGCCGACTCGCCGGCCCTATGGGGATCGGCCACGTCCGATATCCAACCTTCGGCGGCGATACAAGCGAAGATGCTCAGCCATTCACCGTTCATTACCCCTACGGGATTGCGATGGCGCACAACGGCAACGTCACCAACACCGACGAACTCAGCAACTATCTCTGCAGGGAAAAGAAGGCTCACCTCAACTCGTCATGCGATGTCGAGTTGATCCTCAACATGATGGCGATCGAGTTCGCCAAACGAGGCGTTCCCGATCTCGAGCCGGAGATTCTCTTCGACGCGGTTGAGGGAATTTTCGCCAGGATCAAGGGAGCCTATTCCGTGGTCACCCTGATCGCCAACTACGGATTGCTCGCGTTCCGGGATACTCACGGGATCAGACCGATGCTGATCGGCAGACGCGACGACGGCAACGGCAAGTTTTCCCATGCAACGGCATCGGAAAACATCGCCCTCGATCTCCTCGGCTACACTGACATCGAGAATGTCAGACCTGGAGAAGCCGTGCTCTTCAGACCTGGTGAAGAACCGATACGAAAGCAAGTAACCGCGGGAATACACCATCCCTGCATCTTCGAGCATGTCTATTTCGCGCGGCCAGACAGCGTTCTGGATGGCCTCAGCGTCTACAAGGCACGTCGGCGCTTCGGCGAAAAACTGGCAGAAAAATGGAAAAAGACCGGCCTCCACGCCGATGTCGTGATTCCGGTCCCTGACTCCTCGTGTACCGCAGCAGGCACGATGGCGAGAGCACTCGGGCTGGAGTACCGCGAGGGCCTGGTGAAAAACCGGTACATCGGCAGAACCTTCATCATGGCTGGCCAGCAGGCGAGGAATTCGAGCATCAGAAAGAAACTCAATGCGATTCCGACTGAATTCGAGGGCAAGGATGTCCTCCTCGTCGACGACAGCATCGTGCGTGGCAACACTTCTCGACAAATCGTGGAACTCGCCCGTCAGGCTGGAGCAAGGAAGGTCTACTTCGCCTCCTGTTCGCCCCCGGTGGCCTATCCTTGTATCTACGGGATCGACATGTCGACGCGGGGAGAACTGATCGCTGCAGACCGCACGGTCGAGGAGATCCGCCAGTGGCTGGGCGCCGATTTCCTCATCTATCAGGACACCGGAGACCTCCTCGAGGCCGCCAAGGTCGAGGGAATCAATAATGATCAATTCTGCTCTGCCTGCTTCGACGGAAATTATCCAACCCCTGATGTCACCCCCGAAATGTTTGCCCGTATTTCCGAGAGCCGGAGTCGTCATCACCAGCAGCGGCATGAGGGCTCGATCTAGGAGTAGGCACTGCCGCTCTTGACGATACAATAGGGGATACGGGCGTTACGCCTCATTCCAGATCACCTGCCAGATGAGTACCGGTGACTGGCAGAATTATCCGCATTTTCGGCATTTCGAGGATCCATCACCTCTTCGCTCCCCAGGAGGGAGGGCCAGTGTCGGCCCTGTCCGTAACCTCCATCGGGCCCGCACTGGGCCCCACCGTGCTTTGTGCATTGCTGGGGGCAGCCCTCCATCTGGTCCTCTCCCAAAAAAGTGGCGTCGTTGATCGCCCTTTCCTTCGCCCGATTTTCCTGTGCACGATCTTCCTCGCCTTCACCACGTCATGCGCTCTCCTCGTCGAACGCGAGGTCGCCCTGCCAGTGGTGGGAGCCTGTACCATCCTGATTCTCCTGTCCTTCCTGCCGGCACTGGTGCAACTGCTCGGAGACCAGGAGATACGTGCGCCATTGCTGAAATCGATGGGACTCCGACACCGAAGCCCCTGGGGTTGGAGATGGCGCTGCCGGATGGTCCTGGGAAGCGAAGAGGCCTGCCGGGGGAGGCTCGAGAAAAAGACTCTCGCTCTCACCGCACGCCCCATCGATGCAATGCTCAGACTCGAGGTGATGGAACTCTGCCTCTTCCTCGGAGAACTGGAACTCGCCCTCTACCACGCCCATGTCCTCGATGAGATGCTTCCCACTGGCGATGCTCATGCCCACTGTCTGTGGCGACAGGCACACATCCTCGCTGAGCGGCAGCTACTGCTGGCAGAAGCACAGCCAGTCCTCAATCGCCTGGTGACGACCTATCCCGAAGATTCCCGCAGCAATCATGCCAGACGGCTGATCGAACTCTTCCAGTCTTCGAGCAGCGACGGGACGGGAAACCCGGGCTAGACGGACCGCGGTTCATTGACGCGATTCTCCACGACGCCCTTTCGCAAGTACTCGAGCACCTGGTTGGCGCTCGCAATACCAACGTTCAATTGTGCCTCGACAGTGGAGGCTCCAAGGTGTGGTGTGCATACGATGGCAGGATGACCTCTCAGCGGCGAATTCTCCGCCGGCGGTTCACTCTCGAATACATCGAGTGCCGCCCCGCCGACCCTGCCCGACTCGAGGGCTGAGAAAAGGGCCTCTTCATCGATAACCGGCCCTCTGCTGACGTTGATAATTCTCACACCAGCCTTGCACTGACGAAGAAACTCATCGCCAACCAAGCCGCGAGTTTCATCGTTGAGCGGAGTATGCAGGGAGATAAAGTCCGCACGGGGGAGGCCCTTCGCGAAGGAGACCAGTTCGACCCCATCCTGGCGAACAGAATCGGTGTCGATGAAGGGGTCGACTCCCAGGACCTTCATTCCCAGAGCCACTCCCTTTCTGGCGACACCTTTCCCCACCTTTCCGAGCCCCAGAACCAGCAGGCATTTGCCGGCCAGTTCGATCCCGACGAACTTGTTTCGATCCCAGCCCCCCTCCGCCATTACTGCGTGGGAAAATGGGATCTGTCGTGCGATGGCGAACATCAAGGCGATGGCATGCTCTGCCGCGGCATTGGAATTGGCAGCGGGTGTGTTCATGACAGTCACCCCACGGGCGGCTGCAGCATCGCAGTCGATGTTGTCGACACCCGCCCCGGCGCGGCAGATGCACTTCAATTTCGGCGCCCTGGCGAGAACCTCTTCGGTAATCTTGCTTCCCGAACGGATGATCCAGCCGTCGATGCTCGCAAGACACCCATCGATAGATTCGGGACAGTCGATTACCTCGACCTGGCCCGATTCCTCGAGGATCTCCCGAGCGATCCCTGGAAGTGGATCGGAGATCAGAATTTTGAAGGGGAAATCGCTCATTGTCCTGTTACCTCAGCATCGTACTCGAGTCGTTCAGGTCGTGTTCAATCCTTGAAGCGGCCCACACAGAGACATGCGTTGTGGCCGCCGAATCCGAATGAATTCGAGAGTGCCACATCGATGACTGATTCGCGAGGTTCGCCAGGGACGTAGTCGAGATCGCACTCGGGATCTGGATCGACCTGGTTGATCGTCGCCGGAACGACGTTATTGGCAATCCCCATCGCGACTGCTGCAAGTTCGGCAGCTCCCGAGGCACCGAGAAGGTGGCCGATTTGGGATTTCGTTGAACTCACCATCAACTTATCAGCATGGCTGCCGAATACGGCTCGGATTGCCCTCGACTCCATGATGTCATTGAGCGGAGTGGAAGTGCCGTGAGCATTAATATAAGTGACGTCAGTGAGATCCTTGCCAGCAGACTTCAACGCCGCACGCATCGATTCAGCGGCCATCGATCCATCAGGAAGCGGCGCGGTGATGTGATGAGCATCGTCTGTCATTCCAAATCCGAGCACCTCGCAGTAGATCCTGGCGCCCCGTCTGCGGGCGTGCTCCAGTTCCTCGAAGATGAGAATCGCGCCGCCCTCTCCCATAACAAACCCATCCCGGCTCTTCTGGAACGGGCGCATCGCTGTCTCGGGTTCGTCGTTGCGCGTCGACATCGCCTTGAGCTGGCAAAATCCCGCGATCGCAAGGGGTGTGATCGTTGCCTCGCTGCCGCCGGTCAGGATCACATCGACCTCTCCCAGGGCGATCTCTTTCCAGGCCACTCCGAGGGCGTGCTGGGCGGAGGCACAGGCCGAGGCGGTTGAGAAATTCGGGCCCCTGAGCCCGTGACGGATGGCGATGTGGCCGGCTCCAGCGTTCAGCATCAACTTCGGGATCAGGAAAGGGGAAACCCGATCGTGGCCCCGATCGCAGAGAACCGAGTGTTGCTCCTCAATCTCGCTGATACCACCGATACCCGAGCCGATGATGACCCCTGCGTTTTCCCTCAAGGAGGGATCGGAAAAGCCCGAGTCTTCGATCGCTTCATCACTACAGACGACAGCAAACTGGGCATAACGATCGAGGAGTTTCAGCACCTTCCTCTCGATGGTTGCAGACGGGTTGAAATCGTCGACTTCCATCGCGATGCTGGTCCTGAAGTCGGTGGCATCGAAGAGGCTGATCGGGCCGGCACCCTGCCTCGATTCGAGGATGCCGTTCCAGAAACGAGGCACTCCGACCCCGATCGGGGTTGCGACCCCGATCCCCGTGATGACAACCCTTCGCCTGCTCATCGCTGATATTCCTCCACCCGGGAGGTGCAGTTACTCCGTGACCTTGGCGTTGCTCTCGATGTAGGCAATCGCATCGCCAACCGTCTTGATCTTCTCTGCATCCTCGTCCGGAATCTTCATGTCGAAGCTGTCCTCGAGGTTCATCAGCAACTCAACGATGTCGAGAGAATCCGCACCCAGATCCCCAATCAGAGTCGCTTCATCCTTGACCTTTTCCCGGTCGACATCGAGCTTCTCGGCGACGATATCCTTGACCCGATCTCCGAAGTTACCGCTCATTTCATCACTCCCCTCAGGCTCCGCTCCTGGCGGCAAACCGCCGCCGAAGTTCTCTCTGTAACAACCGTGGCTCACCCCGTTGCTGGAGGGGCCGAGGCTGCTGTAGACAGTGATTCTAGGTCATGCAGGCGGGACCGCCAAGGGATCTTGTCGCCCTGGGAACTAGCACGCGAGCCCACCATCAACCCGGATCACCTCGCCGGTGATGTAGGTCGCAGCAGGGCTTGCGAGGAAGAGAGCAACCTGTGCCACCTCAGCGGTATCCCCCATTCTCCCCATCGGGATCTTTCTCTTGATCGCCGCTTTTTGTTCATCATCGAGAACTCCTGTCATCTCTGTCACGATCATCCCTGGCGCAATGGCGTTGACTGTGATCGATCTGGAAGCGACCTCCTGTGCGAGAGATTTGGTAAAACCGATGATTCCTGCCTTGCTCGCCGCGTAATTCCCCTGTCCTGGATTCCCGGTGAGACCTACGACACTCGTGATGTTGATGATCCTCCCCGATCTCTGCCTCAGCATCGGCCGCAGAGCTGCACGCGAACAGAGAAAGGTCCCGCGCAGATTGGTCGCGATCACATCTTCCCAGTCCTCATCACGAAGCGCCATCACGAGCTTGTCACGGGTGATGCCAGCGTTGTTCACGAGGACGTCGAGCCCCTCGAGATCATCGACGATCGCACCGAATGAATTCTCAACCGACTCGGGACTCCCGACGTCGAGGGAGAAGGGGCGGGCGTCGCCATCCATCCGCGCGCACGCCTGCTCTGCCCGATCCAGGTCCCGTCCTGCCACGGCAACTCTTGCTCCTGCTGAGGCAAAATGGGCAGCGATCGATTCACCAATTCCGCGGGATCCACCGGTCACAAGCACTTTACTGTCGCGGAAATCCATCACGACTGCCCCTCCCCGACGAGTGCCTCGGTGCTCTGGGCATCGAGGACCGATTGAACCGAGATCTCGCGATCCACCTGCTTCACGAGCCCGGCGATCACCCGCCCGGGGCCCGGCTCCACCACTGACTCGAGTCCCTTCTCCTTGAGAACTCGAAGTGTCGGCTGCCACAGGACTGGCGATTCCATCTGCCGGATCAGGCACTTCCGTATGTGCTCAGGATCCGAGACCCATTCCGCCAGAACATTGGGAATAAATCCGATCCCCGGCTCGACAATCTCGAGTTTCTCGAGGGTCGGCTTCAACTGAGTGGTCGCCGTTGCCATCAAGGGCGAATGATAGGCTCCTGCGACTCTCAAGGGAATGACCCGACCGGCTCCCATCGAGATTGCCATCTCTGCGGCGCGCTCGAGAGCCTTCTCCTCGCCGCTGACCACGATCTGCGTCTCCGAATTGACATTTGCTACCGAAATCACTCCCACTTCAGAGATGATCGCAACGAGTTCTTCTACTTCACTCAGCACCAACCCGAGGATCGTTGTCATCCCCCCCCTGACCCGATCACAAGCCTCCTGCATCAGGCGCCCCCGTTCGATGACGACCTCGAGGGCGTCCTCGAACCTCACTGCTCCGGCAAAGACGAGGGCGGAGTACTCCCCCAGGGAGAGCCCCGCTGTGGCGAAGGATTCGAGAACGTCCTCGGAACTCGCCGACTCGATGGCAGAAACAACCGCAAGGGAAACGGTGAAGATGGCAGGCTGACTGATCGCGGTCGAGTCGAGAGCCTCCCGCGGGCCTTCAGCGCAGATCCGGTACAGATCCTCGCCAAGAAGATCGCTCGCCGCCTCGAACATCTCTTTCGCTCGGGGAGAACGATCGAGAAGGTCCGCCGCCATCCCGACGAATTGAGCCCCCTGACCCGGGAAGAGAATGGCGCGAGTGGACATCGAAAGACCTCCTCGAGAGGCTGTTTACCCCGAGATCGGGGTCAGGAACCAGGGATCGTGTCTGACGACCTGGCGAGAGCATCGATGATCGCCCGCTGGACATCCTCCTCGATCATCCGCTGGGTCCAGCCGAGAGCGTTTCTGACCGCACGAGGATTGCTGCGGCCATGGCCGATGGTGCAGACTCCCTGGGTGCCCAGCAGTGGTGCCCCTCCGTACTCCGCATAGTCGAAGCGCACTCCCAGCTGTCGGAGACCATCTGCGAGAATGATCTTTGCATCGTCTGCATCACTCCCCTCGGCCTTCTTCAGCGCTTCACCCACCTCTGAAACGATGCCCTCGATCAGCCAGGAGGAGAGGGCCTCGGAGGTCTTGAGCACGATATTGCCGACGAATCCGTCGCAAACGATCACATCACAATCCCCGAGAAAAATATCCCCACCCTCGACGTTTCCGACGTAGTTGAGGTCCGAGGCTCGAAACAGTTCCCGCGATTCCTTGACGAGGGCATTCCCCTTCTCGTCCTCTTGACCGACGTTGAGGAGACCGACTCGTGGCTTCTCGACGCTGTAGACGTGGCTCAGGAATTCACAGGCCATGATTCCGTACTGCAAGAGGTGCTGGGGCTTACAGGCGACGTTGGCGCCGACGTCTGTCAGGACCACCGGTGTCTTCCCTCTTGGCATAGGCACCGCGATCCCTGGCCTGCGAATTCCAGGGAGCAACCCGAGCCCCATCGAGCAGGCAGCCACCACCGCCCCGGTGTTTCCAGCGCTGAAGATTCCATCGCAACGACCCTCCTTGAGAAGGGCTATCAGTACGGAGATGCTGGAGTTTCGCTTGCGACGGAGAGCGACCACCGGACTCTCCTCCATGCCGATTACCTCGGAAGCCTCGAAGAGTTCGAGTCGCGTCGCATCGTAGGTGAGCGGCTGCAACTCCGCCTTCAACTGCTCTTCGGGGCCGACGAGCAGCACTTCGAGGTCACTGTGGAGGGACAAGGCATCGACGGCGCCAGCGACCGGCGACGCGGGAGCGCTGTCCCCACCCATGGCATCGACGGCGATCCGTGGCATCGGCTCCAGTCATCTCAAATTGGGAAGAAGAAGCGGATCAGAAGCCTTCGACCGGCAGCAGAGCACGCCCCCGGTAATGGCCACAATTCTCGCAAACGCTGTGGGGCAACGTCCAGTCGCCACAGCGCGTGCAACGACAACGCTGGGCTTCAGTGAGACCATCGTGGGCTCGACGCTTGAGCTTGCGAGCCCGGCTGGTCTTTCTCTTGGGTACTGCCATTTTCCTGTCTCCACCCGTTCAACCCCGTCGAAATCGGGGGCCCTGGAGGCCCGCAGAGGACCCAGATCCTAGGCACAGGGTCAGACGGAATCAACCCTCGCCATCACCGATTCACCCCTGATCCACCGCCGAAAAGGACTCCTGGAGGGTTTTCGCCATCGCCTCGAGCGCTTCCGGTAGTTTCTCGACCTCCTTGCCCCCTGCCTGGGCCATCTCCGGCTTTCCGCCGCCACCTCCACCGAGGATTCCTGCGCCCTGCTTTGCGACCTCGCCACAGTGCACCACTCCCCGGGGCACCTCCCCGGAGGTCCCGATGACGAAACGCACTCCGTCATCGGCGCTAGTCGCCAGGATGAAGGCTCGTACTCCGGCGCGCCGCTTGAGGGCATCGGCAACCTCGAGCAGATCATCGACAGTGGCACTCTCCCACGCTGCGGTGACCACCTCCGCATCTCCTGCGGTCCACCGTTCACCATGACCGCCATCGAGCTGGGCGAGGTAGTCGGTCTGCTCCACGCGGCCCTTGCCACTGCGCAGATTGCGATTCTCCTCGACCAGGGATTCGATCCGATCGCGAACATCTTCCCGGGCAACTTTCAGGAACTGACTGAGATGGTGAACCAGATCCTCGTCCGCTCTTGTTCGTTCTGCACTCCCGGTCCCGGTCAGAGCCTCGATCCTGCGCACTCCGGAGGAAACACTGCCTTCCGAAACGATGATGAACGGACCGATCTCTCCAGTGCGCTGGCAATGAACGCCACCGCAGAGTTCGAGAGAAAATTCGGGGATCTCGACGACGCGGACCCGATCTCCGTACTTCTCCCCGAAGAGGGCCATCGCACCCATTGCTTTCGCCTCAGCGATGGGAGTGTCGGGGTGGGTCAAGACCTCCACATCCCGGAGGACCCAGTCCTGAACGATGCCCTCGATCTCCAGCAGTTGCTGGCGATCGATCTTCTCGTAGTGGCTGACATCGAAACGAAGGCGGTCGGGAGCGACCCGGGACCCCTTCTGCAGGACATGCTCCCCCACCACCTGCCTGAGAGCCGCATGGAGGAGGTGGGTGGCCGTGTGATTCCTGATGATCTCGCTGCGTCGGATGCCATCGACGACAGAATGGACCCCGGCACCCTTGCGGATACTCTCGAGATCTCCCTCCTGGACCGTCACATCGTGAAAGAAGACCCCCCCGCCACTTCTCTGGCAGTCATCGACCGCGAGACGGAAGCCATCCCCCTCGATCGATCCACTGTCACCAACCTGTCCCCCCGACTCTGCGTAGAAGGGAGTGCGGTCGAGCACCACCTGGAGCTTTCCAGTCTCCGATCCCACCTGAAGCGCGAGCAGTTCGCCCTCGCATTCCAGAGCCGAGTAGCCCTCGAAAACCGTCGGCGGAAGATCGCTGGCGACACGATCGAATTCCCTCTTCGAAACCGGGACTGCCTCCGTGCTCTTGCTGCCTGCTCTCGACCTCGTACGCTGCTCGTCCATCAGTTTCTCGAATCCACTCCGGTCGACCTCGATGCCGACCTCTCTTCCCATCTGCTCCGTCAGATCGATGGGGAAACCGCAGGAATCATGCAGGAAGAAGGCTGCATCGGCGGGGAAGGTGCTCCCTTCACCTTCGAGTTTGCTCACCTCGTCATCGAAACGAGTGATGCCTGTTCGCAACGTGCTCAGAAATTGCTTCTCCTCCGACTGGATTAATTTCACGATCAGATCCTGATGGCTGCGCAACTCCGGATAGGCATCGCCCATCTCGCCGACCAGATACGGAACCAGCTTGTAGATGAAGGGCTTCTCCATCCCGAGTTTGTAACCGTAGCGGCTGGCGCGGCGGAGAATCCTGCGAAGCACATAGCCGCGATCCTCGTTGGAAGGAAAAGCGCCGTCGGCGATGGCAAAACAGAGGGTGCGAAGGTGGTCTGCGATCACCCGATGGGGAGTTCCCTC
>JYMV01004512.1_pt1 | contig 22048 bp, 20 predicted proteins | sample 338911 | NCBI WGS metagenome assembly JYMV01 (sample SAMN03354496, study PRJNA234377) | hydrothermal vent metagenome | biome: Deep sea; feature: Hydrothermal plumes at the Eastern Lau Spreading Center, Western Pacific Ocean; material: Seawater | place: Tonga | collected 2009 | depth 2000 m m
AATCACTTTTTCCATGCCGGTGATACCGACGTGTATGCGCGGAGCCGAGGTGGATAAAGGGAGAATTAATGTCAGTTCGAGTGGGATTCACCAAGTTTAGGCAGCAGATGCTAGAACAAGAACTGGAAGGAATCGAAGCGATGCTGCCTAATCTGGGAGTTGATCAAGTCATCCTAACGGGTGATATGGTTTCCGGGGACTACTCCCCCGATAGCCGGATCGACCTCATCATCGTCCATAAAACTGATCTGTGCTTCGGACGCCGGGCCGATTTTTTCTCCTGGCATCTCAACAGCGGGGTGGCGGTTGATACCCAGGTTTATACCCCCGAGGAATTCGAGATTTACCGTGAGTCGCTGCCCGCGCTGAAACTGGCTTGCGACAATGGAAGGGTGATTTTTAATGCCTGATCACTTGGCTGAAGGCGCTCGCTGGCTACGACAAGCAAGACAGGACATGAGCGACGCCGCTTTTCTCCGGGAAGGCAGCCGGTTCAACATGGCCTGTTTCATGGGCCAGCAGGCGGCGGAGAAGGCCGTCAAAGCGTACCTATACCACCGGGGCGTCGAGGACGTTTGGGGCCACTCCCTGATCGACCTTTGCGAGGACGCCAAGCTATTCGAGATGTTCTTCGACACGATAAAAGGCGAGGCGAGGCAACTGGACAAGTACTACGAGATCACTCGCTACCCCAGCTATCTGCCTAGCGGCATCCCGTCTGAGGCCTTCGACAGGATAGACGCGGACCGGTCGATTGAGTTGGCCCAGGGCGTAGTTGACTTCGTCGGGGAACGGTTGGGGTAGAGATGCTAACATGGTTAATGGGCTTATGAAGGCCGACACATAAGGGGCAACGGAACATGACTATCAAAGAAGACCTCCACCGGCTGGTCGACGAGCTACCGAAAAAAGAGCTACCCGTAGCCAAGCGCTATCTGGAATATCTGCGCAACATGGGAGATCCCGTCCTACGGTCATTCATGGAAGCGCCAGAGGACGACGAAGAGGAGACGGAAGAGGAGACGGCAATGATTGAGGAGGCCCGGCAGGAATACCTCCGTGGCGAGGCCCGCCCTTGGGAAGAGGTACGGGAAGAACTGGCCAGCGAGTAGCAGACTATGCGGTGGAGGATTGTCGTCACGCCTCGTGCCGAGCGCGATTTGAAGGGCGTACCGGCGCGGGACCAAGGTCGCATCAGAACAGGCCTGGATTCACTGACTGCATTTCCGACACAGGGAGACCTCAGCAAGTTAAGGGGCAGGGAGAATGAGTGGCGGTTGCGGGTGGGGATTTGGCGCGTACTCTTCGAACTCGACCGGACAAGCCGTATTATCGTGGTTCTCCGGGTCCTGCCTCGAGGCCGGGCTTACCGGTAATAACTTCAGCCCCCCATCCCCCTACCAACCCCAATCAGCCGCATCGCCCGGTGGGCAGCCGCTTCCAATAGTTCACCGGTACGGCGCAGGCTCTGGTCGAAGTTCATGGGCCGGTCGGCGATGCAAACTATGCCGGCGATGCCGTGATTGTACAGTTCCTCATGGCCTTGCCCCAGGGTCCCGGCCAGCAATATAGTGGGAACCCCCTTGGCCAACGCCCGCCTGGCCACCCCCACCGGGGCTTTGTTGAAAATAGTCGACCGGTCAGCCCCGCCCTCTCCGGTAATCACCAGACTAGCGCCGTCCAAGTGAGTATCAAAGCCCAGCACATCGCAGACCATGTCGATGCCCGGCTGGATCTGGGCGCCGGCAAACGCCATCAACCCTGCGCCCATCCCTCCAGCCGCTCCTGCTCCAGGCTGGCTGGATACATCTTTCGCGACGTCCCGTAGAATCAGATTGCCGAAATTCAGCAGCGCGGCATCCAGTTCGGCCACCACCTCTGCCGATGCTCCTTTCTGCGGACCGTAGATCGCCGACGCACCCGTGGGACCGCACAAGGGATTAGTCACATCCGTAGCCGCGACGAAAGTGGTATCAGCCAACCTGGGATCCAGCCTGGAAACGTCGATGCGGTCCAAGCGAGCCAGAGCGGCCCCGCCGTCGGGAAGGGACCGGCCCTTGCTGTCCAGAAACCGGGCGCCCAAGGCCGCCGCCATGGCGGCGCCACCGTCGTTGGTGGCGCTCCCGCCTAAACCAACGATTATGTGATCGAAACCCTTGTCCAGCGCCTCTTTGATGATCTCCCCGGTCCCCCTGGTGGTGGTAACGCGAGGGTTGCGGCGGCGGGGCGGCACCATGGCCAAGCCGGATGCTTGGGCCATCTCAACCACCGCAGTCCGGCCATCCCCCATCACACCCCAAATAGCTTCCACGGGCTGGCCTAACGGCCCGGTTACGATGCTGCGGATATACTGCCCGCCGGTCCCCTCTACCAAGGCGTCCAGGGTACCGTCGCCGCCATCGGCCACCGGGGCCAATACGGTTTGCGCATCGGGCTCCGCAGTCAGCACGCCCCGTTCAATCGCCCGGGCCGCCTCTAAAGCAGAGATATTCCCCTTAAAACTTTGTGGCGCGATCACTATTTTCAGGGTCATGGCGCGCCCATTATACAGGTATACCCATTCTTACCGCCCTCTGCTAAAATCCTGGCAGCAATTGGGGAAGGAGTTCGGATGCCATCTAAAGAAGATCTGAAGCGGTTGGCCTTTCAGGCGATCGACGACCGGGCCGATGAAATTGTGGGCCTGGCCCAGGCCATCCTAAAAGACCCGGAACCGGGGTTCCGGGAAACCAAGACTTCCCATCTCGTATCTAGCAAGTTTGCCGAGTTGAGCATACCCTTCCGGGCCGGCATGGCCATGACCGGGGTCCGGGGTGAATTGACCGGCGGCGCCGCCGGCCCGACCCTGGCAATCCTAGGCGAGTTGGACTCATTGATCGTCAGTGAGCATCCCCACGCGGACGCCGCCACCGGGGCCGCCCACGCCTGCGGCCATCATTGCCAGATCGGCATGCTTTACGGCGCGGCGCTGGGCCTGATGCAGTCGGGCGTTTTGCCGGAACTTAGCGGCCGGCTGGTGTTTATGGCGGTGCCTGCCGAAGAGTACATCGAGATCGAGTACCGGGACTCCCTGCGCCGGGAGGGCAAGATCGAGTTCCTCGGCGGCAAGCCGGAACTGATCAAGCTGGGCGAATTCGACGACGTAAACCTGGCGATGATGCTGCACACCACCAGTACCCCGGCGGAGAAGCAGTTATGTCTCAGCGGGACCAATAACGGCACCGTGGCGAAGAAGATCCAGTTCATCGGCCGTGGCGCCCACGCCGGGGGCACCCCTCACCTGGGAATCAACGCGCTGAACGCGGCGACGCTGGCATTAACCGCCATTCACTTCAACCGGGAGACCTTCCAAGACGCCGATACGGTGCGGGTGCACCCCATCATAACCAAGGGTGGCGAAGCGGTTAGCGCAGTGCCCGCCGACGTTCGCATGGAGACCTTTGTTCGAGGCCGCACCATCGAAGCGATAATGGACGCCAACATGAAGGTAGACCGGGCGCTTAAGGCCGGTGCGATGGCAGTGGGCGCAAACGTGAAGATCCAAACCATACCGGGCTACATGCCTCTGAACCAGAACCAGGCCATGGCCGACATCTTTGAAGCCAACTCCGTTGATCTAGTCGGAAAAGAGAACGTTGGCCACGTGGCTCACCGAACAGGCTCCACCGACATGGGAGACGTTAGCCAACTGATGCCCGTGATCCATCCATACGTCGGAGGGGCATCCGGTCTGGGCCACGGCGCGGACTACGTGATAGAGGATTACAAGCTGGCGGTAATCACCGCAGCCAAAGCGCTCACGGCGACTGCAGTAGACCTGCTGGGCGACGGGGCCGCAAACGCGGGAAATATCATCGCCGGTCACCGGCCCGAAATGACCAAGGACGAATACTTGAAATTTATGCGCCAACTGGCGTCGGAAGAAACTTTCGAGAGCAATTAGCATTATGTTAAGCACTGATCGACTGAAAGAATTGGCCTGCGCCGCCATCGATGAAAAAGCCGGAGAGATCATCGGCATCGCCCAGGATATCCTGGCCCACCCTGAGCCGGGATTCTCGGAGGTCCGTACGTCGCGCGTAGTTGCAAAGAAGTTCACCGAACTTGGTATAGAGCACGAACAGGGACTGGCCATTACCGGGGTCAAAGGACGGTTTGCCGGAGGAGCCGGACCCGGCCCTAAGGTAGCGATTATTGGAGAGTTGGATTCCCTGCTGGTTGGCGAGCATCCCCACGCCGACTCGGAAACTAGCGCCGCCCATGCCTGCGGCCACCATTGCCAGATCGGGATGATGCTGGGCGCCACCATGGGTTTGTTAACTCCCCAAGTCCGTGAGCAGTTGAACGGGGAAGTTGTCCCCTTCGCCGTGCCCGCCGAGGAGTTCATCGAAGTTGAGCGAAGGCTGCAGATGCGGACCGAAGGCAAGCTGGAGTTCCTAGGAGGCAAGCAGGAGTTGATTCGGCTGGGCGAATTCGACGACGTGGACATGGCCGTGATGTGCCACACCGCCAGCGACATGGGCGAGCGTAAATTCGCCATGGGCGGAACCAGCAACGGCCACGTAGTGAAGTACGTTCAGTTCCTAGGCCGGGGCGCCCACGCGGGCAGCGCGCCCCACCGTGGCGTCAACGCTTTGAACGCCGCGACCTTCGCCCTGCAAGCCATCAACGCGAACCGGGAACTCTACCAAGAAGAAGACACGGTACGCATCCACGGAATAATGACCAAAGGGGGAGAGGCGGTCAGCGCCGTACCCGCTGAGGTGAAGCTGGAGTGGCGTGTCCGCTCTGGTACCCCCGACGCAGTTGTGCGCAACTCAGCGATAGTTGACCGCTGCTTCAAAGCAGGCGCCATGGCCGTTGGGGCCTCGGTTAAGATCACCAACATCCCTGGTTATCTTCCCATGCGCCACGACAACACTCTTCAAGAGTTGTTCCGGAAGAACGCCACGGCCTTGTTGGGGGAGTCTTCCATCCTGGTTATGTCCCCCCGCCGCAACCGGGGCGGTTCCACTGACATGGGCGACCTCAGCCACGTCATCCCAGCCTGCCATCCTTACACCAGCGGAGCGGTTGGGGCCGGTCACAGCAAAGACTATGTCATAACCGACTATCAAACCGCGGTGGTCAATCCGGCGAAAATCATGGCGATGACGGTCATCGACCTGCTGGCGGACGGTGGCGCCACGGGCAAAGAAGTCCTAAACCGCCACCGCCCGGCGATGAATAAAGACGCCTACGTTAAATTCCAGAGGGAACAAGCCGAGATAGTGGAGTTCTCCGGCGGAGACTAGGCTCCAAGCAGATGCATCGCTCCCCCGGCAGCGAGAGGTATAGTCAGGTTGTCGTCCGGAGGCACCGGCGCCAGCTCTACCAAGGCGGCCACCGCCCCTCCCACCAACAATGCCCAGTGGTAAGGAAAGCGCCCGCTGCCCACCAGCACTGCGACGATCAGTAGCGAGACCACCAAGAAGGCGATTGTTCCAACGGGCGATTTGCCAAACAGCCTGGGGCCGGGCATTCGCCTGCCCACCAATGCCGCGGCCGGATCTCCCAACGCCAGAAACAGCATCGCCGAAACAGCTACCACCGTGTCGAACAGCAAAAAGGCTATCAACCCGGCAATTACCATGTAGGTCGCCCCGGTGATCCGGCGATCCTCATCGGCCTTTAATAGAGGCGCAAGCCACCGGACCAGGCATTGGTTAAGCCACTCAACCTTAAACCGGGCGATTTCCATTCCCAAGCCCCCGGCGGACACGATCCCCAATCCGGCCACCATGACGCTTTCGGGCAAGAAGATTCCCGCAATCGGAATAGTTGACCCGGCAGCGATGTGGAAAAACCTTCTCGGGACCGGCGGTTGGCCTCCGGCCTCCCGCCCGCCACCTCGTAAAGGTAAGGTCATAACATCATCCCACCACAGACGGCTCAAGAGAATCGGGTAAATTTCACTGATCCCATATCATGGCAAACCCGGTCCAAGGGTAGTTACACGTATTGCGCTGGGGTAGAGGACGCTAAACGGCTGGGGCCGTTGGTAACAGATTTAGGGAACGAAACTAGAATTTCTTGCGGCGGTCCTGAAGGGCGAACTGGTTACAGGATACCCGAGGAATAATCCGGCTAGAAAGTTATGGTCAAGTTGTCGCCGGCCCGCCACTTGAACTCACGGAATTTGGTATCCGGTGGGGCCTCAAAGACCATCCAACCATCCAATCCCATTCCTCTCTGGAGTTTCACCGGTCCCCTGATGAAGCCCTTGGTCGCGGCGAATGTGCCGTCGGGTTCCAATTCCAGCACTTGCTCCGACCGGCTCCCTCTGATGGGTGGCGAATCAACTTGCTGTCCCAACACACCCACGTCGACGGGAAAATATTTGTTGGAAAGGATGTCTCTCAATTCGGCCGCCTGCCGGTCAACATCCAAAAGGGCGCTGGTAGCAGTATGATTCTGCACCTTCAAGTGGACGACTACCAACTCCAATCCTTCTTGCGATGGCGCCACTCGGACGTAGGTCGGAACATCTTCTTCGATCGCAGCCGTATAGCGCAATTCAGACATCCGGTCGATGCCAACTACGCTGATAACCAAGGTCCTGCCAGAGAAAAATTGGCCGAACGCTGGGGAAGCCTCCGAACATCCTGACAGCGCCAAGATCGCCAAAGAAACCAGAGCCAATAATAGAGTTTGCCGCTTTCCCACCAAGGAGATATGCAAGATCTGTTTCATATCGAATTTAAGAACCACTTGTCGCAAGAGTAGGCAACTTCCTAAGTTGGGGAACCAAACGGTCTAACACGCCGAGAAAATAGTCCACTTCCTCGACCGTGTTCTCCCGGCCCAGCGTCACCCGCAAACTACCCCTAGCCAGTTCAGCGGATTGGGCCAGAGCCAGGAGCACGTGGGACGGCTCCAGGGAACCGGAACTGCAGGCGCTGCCACTGGAAGCGGCAATGCCCGCCACGTCCAATCCCAGGAGGATCGCCTCGCCTTCTATTCCTTGAAAGGAGAAGTTCACGTTATTCGGCAATCTTTGGGTTTCATGGCCGTTTAAGTGACAATCCGGTATATTCTCGGCGATGTGTTGGATGATACGGTCCCGAAGCGCGGTGCAGTGGACGCTGACCTCATCCCGTTGAGCGTCGGCCGCTTCCAGCGCCGCCGAAAACCCGATGATGCCGGGAATGTTCTCGGTTCCGGACCGCCGCTCCCGCTCTTGCCCTCCGCCCTGGATCAATGGCAGCAGCGGGGTGCCCCGCCGGATGTACAATGCCCCGGTGCCCTTGGGACCGTAGAATTTATGGCCGGACAGGCTCATCATATCGACGCCCATATTTCGCAGGTTCAAATCTAAAAACCCGGCCGCCTGCACTCCATCGGTATGCATGACGATCGTTCGCTCCAATTCCGAGGCTCGGCGTGCAACAGCCTTGGAGATCTCGGCGATGGGATTGATGGTCCCAATCTCGTTGTTGGCGTACATCACCGTCACCATCGTGGTCCGGTCGGTGATGGCGTCGTAGACCTGCTCCGGATGGACCATTCCGAATGGATCCACCGGCAGATAGGTCACGTCAAATCCAATGTTCTCCAGGTACTGGCAAGTGTGCAATACGGCGTGGTGCTCCACCGTGGAGGTAATGATGTGATTGCCGGTCTCCTCCAACGCCGTGGCTACTCCGCTGATGGCGGCGTTGTCGGATTCAGTACCGCTGCCGGTGAACACTATTTCTCCGGCGCGGCAATGCAGCACCTTCGCCACCCTCTCCCGGGCGCCGTCCAGCGCGTAACGGGCTTCCTGACCAACCGTGTGCATGCTGGATGGATTCCCGTACAATCCGGTGAAATAGGGGAGCATGGCTTCCAGCACCCGGGGGTCGGTCGGGGTGGTTCCCGCATGGTCCAAATAAACGATTTCCTGAGGCGGCATCTGTGTCCTCTGTTACTCTTTCAGCGGCCCGTTCCCGGCGGCAATCCTGACTACCGGGCGGCGGAACCTATTGTAGCACAGGCCGCTGAACCGAGACTGTTAATCACGGTTCCTGTTCCGGCGCCTGGCGAGCCTTATGATTCCGTCCCGGCTTACGAAGCCCAACAATTCACCGTCTCTCATCACCGCCAGGCTACTTAGCCTGCCGGTCTCCATCTGGTCCATCGCTTCTGACGCAGTATCCGCGGGGGTCAGTATGGGCAGTGACCGCAGGGGCAACATAGCTTGAGACAATAGAGTAGAACCCCACGCTCTTCTGGGGATACGGTCCATCGACCGCCGAGTAATCATGCCTTCGACATGTCCGTTCAATGAAACAGCTAACAGATTGTCATGTTCGGCCAAGCCCCGGGCAACCAAGGGAGAATTCATCAACATCTCCCCAGGCAGTGTCCACCACTCTTCGTTCATTACGTCCGAAACCCGGTAGGTTTTTAAACGCTCTTTGGCCCGTTCCTGCCGATAGGTTGCTGTGGCCGCGGAGAAGAGGAAGCCACCGATCAAGATCATCCAGATCCCGGATATGCCGTAATATTGGAAATAATTAAGAGCGAGGTAGCCGCCACCCAAAGCGATCGAACCACCGATGGCTTGCCCTGATCTTACCGCTACTTGTGTGGCTCGCCAGTAGCTCCCAGATAGGCCCCAGATGACGGACCGCAACACGCGCCCTCCGTCCAGAGGAAAGCCCGGTAGCATGTTAAAGACGCCCAGCATCAGGTTTATGCTCATCAGAAGCCGGAAGGCGACTTCCAGGGGCGAATTGCTGTCCATTAAAAGCCACGCCAGATTCCAAATCGCAACGTCTTGGGATGAACCCGTGTCCCGAAATTGCCACGCAAGCGCACCGAAACCTACCGCCAGTAAGATGCTGCTAAGCGGCCCCACCACCGTAATAAGAAATTCAGTGTAGGGACGGCGCGCCTCGTGGGCCAGTTGAGAAACGCCCCCGAAGAAGAACAGAGTTATCCCCTGTACGGGGATGCCCTTACGCACTGCCACCAAGCTGTGGGAAAGCTCATGGGCCAGGACCGATGCGAAGAACAGTACCGCGATCGCCAACGCCAAGGTCCAACTTCCTAAGACTGTCCAGGTGCGATGACCGGCGAACTGATTTCCCAGGAGAAAGGTGACCAGCAGGAAGATGAAGACCCAACTGAAGTGGATCTCAATGGGAATACCGAAGATTTTGCCCACTCGGATGGAACGTCCCATCGATTATGTAAACCCGGTCTCCAGAATCCTCTATCTCAGCGGAGCGGCCAGTCGAAGATCAATTCGGGAGCCGGACCGGCCACGGCGCCGGCTCCTCCGTATATGCCCGGTAGCAACGATTTGCCCGTAGGCAATCTTCGTCATTTTCCAAGAGAGGTGGCGTATGCAACCAATTTGTAGACCAGCTTGGCCGCCGTATAGGAGCAGGCCGCCGGACCCTCGGCCGGGCATAATTCGGTGATATCAAACCCAACTATGAGCCTTGTCTCAGCAACGCATCGCAACAACGAAACCAACTGGTACCAACTCAGCCCCCCCGGTTCCGGTGTCCCCACCGCAGGCATCAAGGCCGGGTCTAAAGCGTCCAGATCAATGCTAACGTATACCGCCGGTCCAAGATGCTCAACTATACCGCTGATCAACTCCCGGTCGTCGCAAATTGGCGGCCAGTAAAACGTGGGTATGGAGGCTGATTTGATATAGTCCCGCTCTTCCGGGCAAAGACTGCGCACCCCTACTAGTACGAGCGGGCACATCTCGTGGATTCTCCTGGCCCCCGATGCATGGCCCCAAGGCGTGCCCATGTACTCGTTCCGCAGATCTGCATGGGCGTCGATGTAGAGCACCGAAATATCGGGATAAACCTCTAGATTAGCTTGGACGGAGCCGATACATACTGAGTGTTCGCCCCCCAACACGCCGACCAGCCTTCCGGAGCGAGCGTAGCTACCGACAGCCACCCGCACCCGTTTAACCATTTCGGCCGGCCCCCCCATATGGGCCTCGAGGGCCTGGGTGGTATGGATCCCGACCAATGAGACATCCAAATCAAGTTCGAGGTCGTAGTCTTCAAGGCCATATGAGGCTTCAATGAGGGCGCCCGGTCCGTTCCTCGCCCCGCCTCGCAGTGAAGTCGTGCTGTCGTACGGTACCGGAATAAGCACGGCCTTGGCGTCATCAAGGCCGCTATTTTCCGCGGGAAGCGCCAAGAAGTTTGGAGGTATCCAGGGCAGGTGTTCCGTTTCAGACACGGGGGCGATCCGGCGAATTGGCATCCAAAGCAGTGCGTTGCTCCCGCACCTCGATTCGGCCCTGCTCGGTGTCCAGCCACTCCAACCCCCGGTCTAGGAGCCATGTTTTCGCGTCCTGAAGTTGAAACAGACTTTTCACTTCAGACAAAGCCTGGTCGTGATCGAATGGCTGGCACGAAAATATATCGATGTTTACGTAATCGCGATTAGGGAATGTGTGTATGCTAATGTGGCTCTCCGCTATAATCACGAATCCGGATACACCCGAATCCTGCCCCTTAGGAGCATCGTACTTCAAAACTTCGGGCTCGGTAATTCGGGTCATGCCCAGGGTTGCGGGACAGTCGGTCAAAAAGGACCGTACCAATTCAACGTCCCACATCCTATCGAGATCTCCACGGTATCCGTCGATCACCAGGTGCATCCTACCTCCCTCGGCCAATTTACGCCATATCGCGAATTATAGGGCTACCCTACGCCTTGGCAAATCCATTCGTATGGAATATCATCACTTTCGATTACGAATTAATGCCATCTAGCCAAGAGTAATTTTCACTCAATAGACGACGGGATGCAACCCTATGGTAACGCAAGACTCTAAATCACTCATGATTCACGCCACCGGCCTAACCCACTACTATGGCCCATACGCGGCCATAGAGGATGTCAATTTTGGCGTGGAAAGAGGTGAGGTCCTGGGATTCTTGGGACCCAACGGCGCGGGCAAGACCACCACCATGCGCATCTTAACCGGGTACATGCCCCCAACCAGGGGTAAAGTTACCCTTGACGACTTCGACATCGTGGAGCAGTCGCTGGAGGTTAGGCGGAAGGTGGGCTACTTGCCGGAAACCGTCCCCCTTTATACCGACATGCCGGTGAACGGCTACCTCAAATACATGGGAACGCTGCGCCAGATGCCGCCAAAGGACATCAAACGCCGCATATCAGAGGTAATCGATGTATGCCGGTTGGGCGACTATCGGTCAACCTTGATAGGAAAGTTATCCAAGGGGTTCCGTCAGCGGGTCGGCATCGCCCAAGCGATCCTCCACGAGCCGGAAGTTCTGGTACTGGACGAACCCACCATTGGCATAGATCCGATACAAGTTGTGGAAACCAGGCGGCTGATCCAAGAGCTGGGCCGGGAACAGACCGTGGTGCTAAGCACCCACATCTTGCCCGAAGTTAGCATGATTTGCGATCGTGTTCTGATTATAAGCGAAGGTAAAATCGTGGCTGAGGACACCCCAGACAACCTGGCCGAGAGGTTGAAGGGATCCGAGCAGATGGAAGTAGAGATCGGTGGTCCGGTGTCCCAGGTGTTGCCAGCGTTGCGGGCCTTGAACGGAGTGGCCAGCGCGTCTCACCGGTCGATCCAGGGCAAGGAGATCTACACCATTCAAGCAAATGAGGGGGAGGACCTTAGGGACGATATCTCCAGAACGGTGATCGGCGCCGGATGGAGCCTGCTTAGCATGAATACGATGGGGATGAGCCTGGAAGAGATCTTCCTTAAACTTACAACCCACGAGGAGCTCTAGCGATGCGCACTGTCCAAGCAGTGGCTTGGAAAGAGATTCAGATCTACTTCTCCAGCCCCACCGCCTATATCGTAGCTATGATTTTCCTGGCTCTAGCCAGTTTCTTTTTTGTGAGGGACCTGAGCAACCCCTTCCCGCAAGCGTCGATGAGCAGCTTTTTTCAAGGGGCTACCATCATACTGATCTTGTTGGCCCCAACGCTCACCATGCGGCTATTGGCCGAAGAGCAGAAATTAGGGACCATCGAGCTTTTGCTAACCTCACCGGTCCGGGACTGGGAGGTTGTATTGGGCAAATATATAGCCAGCCTGGTCTTCCTCCTGGGCACAATATTGTTGACGGTATATTTTGTGATTTTACTGGTCATCTTTGCCGACCCGGACTTCGGTCCAATCTGGTCTGGCTATTTGGGATTGATTCTGTACGGCGCGGCAGCTCTTTCCATAGGTTTGCTAACCTCCACGCTGACCAGCAATCAGATAGTAGCCGCCGTCGTAGCGATGGGCATACTGTTGGTGCTCTACTTCGCCGACTTTGCGGCCGGGACCCTGACCGGATTGCCGGCCACCATCGTCAACGAGATCGGCTTGAAAAGCCACTTCGACGATTTCGACAGGGGTGTGATCGATACCAAACACATAGCTTACTATCTGCTGCTCACCTCCTTCTTCGTTTTCCTCACAATAAGGGCCTTAGAGTCGCGGCGGTGGAGGTAGCATGAGCGAACAGCCTAGAGATTGGCGCCGGCGGCGGGGCGGCTCCGGACGGCAGGACGAAGTATCGGAGGCGGCTTCACCGGAACAACTCATTGATTCGGAGGAACCCACGGAAGGCGGCGCCGGAGATGCGGAACTGTCCCGCACCCTCTTCAGCTTCTTGGAGCCGACTTTGGATGTCATAGGCTCCTACCGCTTTCCTATGGTCATCGCCGGCGTAATTGCCCTGGTCTCCGGAATAATTGTCGTGGCGTTCGTCAGCTCCATGCGCATATACGGCATCGCCGACATCATCGTCGGCCTGGTCCTCATCGGCACGGTGGGCTTAATCTTCTTGAGCTCGGTGACGGCGGCCTTTCTCAGCCGGACCGGCCGTTACGGCGTCAATTCTATAATAATGATGGCGGCGTTCATCGGCATCACATTGCTAATAGGCATAGTCACTTTCGAGAACAACAAAAGGATTGATGTAACAGCCACCAACCAATTCAGCTTGGCTGAACGCACCAAGCAAATCCTCAGCGATCTGGACGAACCGTTACGGGCCACGGCGTTTTACAAAGACTTGGCGTTAACCGCGGACCCCGGCCAAGCCAGCAGGCGGGCAAAGGTCGAGGACACCCTGAAAGAGTTTGCGGCCCGCTCCGGAAAATTCACTTTCCGCGTGGTAGACCCGGACTATAAGCCCGACATCGCCAACGCCTACTTCGGCGCCCGGCCTCTGGCTTTCGTTGCGGAGTCGGTGGTGGTGGAGTCCCTGGATTCGGACAAGATAGACGTGGTGCAGCCCACTGATCCATCCTACAGCCAATTGGAGCAGGATCTGGTTACCGGCATGCTGGTGGCTACCGGTGAAGAGCAAAAAGCGATCTACTTCCTGACCGGCCACGGGGAACGCAGCATCAACAGTTCCGGTCCCGACGGCTATAGTGAGCTACGCGCCGGCCTGGAACAAGACAATTATCGCGTCGAGCCCCTTACTTGGAGTGCGGATGACACAGATGTGTCGGTGCCGGAAGACGCCGCGTTGCTGGTGATAAGCCGTCCCACCGGCGAACTTCCCGATACTCATGCCGCCGCTTTGAACCGTTATATGCAAGGCAAGATCTTAAACAACGATGGAACCGTGTCCGACCGGAGAGAAGGCGGCCGGATGATATTCTTGGCTGACACGGAGGTTGTTGACACTTTCCGCCAGTTCTTGGCCATTTGGGGAGTCGTCGTTGGGAAAGGATACATCCGGGACTTGAGCCAATCCGTGCCGGGGAATCCGCAGATCCTTAGAGTTAGCGGATACAACCCTGAGGCGCCCCTGGAGATCGTCTTTCCCAGAGGCGTGCCCTTGCAACCCAGCTTCATGCCCTCCACATCCCCAATGATCGTGATCGACGATGGCCTTAGGAGACCCGTACCTTTGGCCATGACTTCGCCCAACAGCTACCTAATCACTGATCTAGAGCGGGCTGACCCAATAACGGATGCTGGAAATGATTCCGACCCGCGGGGTCCATTCTCGCCTGCTGTATTCGTTCAAGGAATAGGCCCAGTAGGCAGCCCGGTCCCCACATCTCAGCCGCCGGATTCAGAGTTATCCTGGCTGGTGGTGTTCGGTGACTCCGACTTCGTAGCAAATAGCTTCTTCGGCAGAGGCGGCGGCGCGGACCTTTTCCTGAACTCCGCCAACTACCTTCTTGGAGATTTCTCTCTGGTATCCATCCGCGACAAAGCTTTTACTTTCCGGGAGTTCAACCTGAACAAGAACGAGTTTAATTTCGTACGCTGGACATCATGGTTGTTCCTGCCCGGAATAATGGGATTGATGGCAGCCCTGGTCTGGTGGGTACGCCGGTAAGCTGGTTAAAAATAGGTCTATTGATAAATAGTTTTCTTGATCACAGGGAAGATTCTAATCCCCGGCGGGAGCACGTCGAACTAGCATGAACCTACGTCTATCGATCTTATTGGTTGCCGTCTTGGTGCTGTTTGGTGGCACATTCTTGGTGGTACGGTACTTTGTACCCACCGACCGGGAACCGGATGAGCCCTGGCTGTACCGCATCGACGAAGACAGCATTAAACGCATCGAGGTTACTAACGAAGGTCAGACAGCGATCTATAACCGATTGCCGGGAGGCCATCGATGGTACATTCAAGGTGACCCTGAGATTCCAGTTTTCCAGGACAAGTGGAGCGGCACACCCTTGTTGCTTAGCGGTCCTCGGGTCAACCGGGACCTGGCCGAAACAATCGAAAATCCAGCGTCCTACGGGCTGGACCCTCCTTTATCGATCATTAAAGTCATCGACTCAAGCGGTCAGAGTTTCGAGTTTCATTTGGGTGGCAATACCCCGGACGATAATAACCAGTACGCTAGGTTGGTTGGGCATCCCACGCTTTTCACCGTGCCCGCCATTTGGGCCCAAGTGATAAACCGTCTGGCGACCGACCCGCCCTACTTACGCCTATTCCAGTTGCAAGACAACCCACTGGTATTTATCCAGATAACCGAGAAAGACCAAACCGTGGCCTACGGTAAGGTCGGCGACACCGACTCGCAGTGGGCGATCTTGGACCCTGTAGAACTGGAGCCAAGCGAGGAGCCGGTTTTGGCGGACAAGTGGGGCAACACTCCTGAGATGCTCAGCGGCCCAAGAGCCGACGATATTCTGGCGGAAGATATTGATAACTTCGCTGAATATGGTCTGGACCCACCCAAGACCAAAATACGATTGGGACTTGCCGCAGGGGCGGACGTAGAGTTTTACCTGGGTGACACAACGCCCGACGGAGAACACCGCTACGCCAGCCTGCTGGGTGGCTATCAAGTATTCTCGATGCCGATCGAACGGGCGAAACGAATAAGCGCATTAGTCACGGACCCACCGGTTCGGCCGGAGGACAAGCCAAACCCTGGTTCGGGTTGACAGACTAAGCTCATCTATGTCACAACCTAAGGGCTGAAGAGACATGACGCAGGGGCGCCTCGACGTAATCGAGGCGCCCTTATTCGTCGAGGAGATTTATTTGAAAGCTGAAATATTTTCCATTGGGACCGAGCTTTTGATGGGCGAACTGACGGATACCAATGCCGCATGGATCGCCACCAGGTTGCCCGCCCTGGGGATCCAACTACGGTGGGTGTCCATCGTCGGAGACAACCTGGACATGCTATCTGAAGCCTTCTCCCGGGGGCTGGAACGCTCTGACATTATCTTCACCACCGGTGGCCTGGGGCCGACTCAGGACGACCTGACGAGGGAAGGCGTGGCGGCAGCGCTGGGGGAGACACCCACAGTCCAGGAAGAAGCGGTTCGGCACCTGGAACAGCAATTCCGGGACCGGGGAACCGACATGCCTTCCCGCAACGTCAAGCAAGCCCAACTGATTCCCTCGGCCCAATTCATCACCAACCGCAACGGCACCGCCCCCGGTTGGTGGGCGGAACGCGACGGTGGCATCATCGTGTCAATGCCCGGCCCTCCGGCGGAGATGCACGCGATCTGGGACGAAGAGGTGGCGCCCCGGCTACTTAAGTTAGTAGACGACGAGGTGACAATCACCCGGAACATCAAAACCATGGGTATGTCGGAAGCCGAAATGGACGAAGTAATATCCGAATTTTTTGGCAAGGAGAATCCCTACCTGGGGATTTACTCCAAGGCCGACGGGAATCACCTGAGGATAATCGCCCGAGCGCGAGACGAGGCGGCCGCCCGTCTTCTGATCGACCCGGTCGAAAAAGCCATTGAAGAGCGGTTGGCCCCCTACATCTGGGGATACGACGAAGAAACTCCACAGCAAACTGTAGGCATACGTCTGCGGCAGCGGGGCCTGACTCTGGCAACCATGGAATCATGCACCGGGGGTTATTTGGTCAACAGCCTGACCGACTCCCCGGACAGCGCCAGCTACTTCAAGGGAGGAGTGGTGGCCATTGGCGACGGCGTAAAGATCGCTCACGGCGTGCCGGCGAAAGTCATAGAGCGGCACGGCGCTGTTAGCCAAGAGACGGCCAACGCCATGGCCCAAGCGGTCCGGAAGGGATTGGGGTCCGATTACGGTATCGGGATAGCAGGCGATGACGGGTCGTCGCCCGGTGATGGACCGCCGGCCGGGCTAGCCTACCTATCCATGGTTGGACCCAACAGTTCAAGAGAGATGGAGTTGCGGGTGCCACCACGCCGGGTTACCGTGAAGAGGCGCATGTCCAACAACGCCCTCATTGAATTAAGCAAATTAATCTCGTCGGAAGGCGGCCGGTAGCCTAGCAAATTTCTCCGTTAAACGCCAGTAGGGGCACGGCTGGCCGTGCCCCTACTTTGATTATGAGCGAATCGTTTGGCGGTGGTTTACAAGGTTAGCTGGCGGTACAGCATGGGCAGCCGTTCCGGCAGGGCCCAAATGTCCCCTAACACCTCGTATCCCATGTCGCCGCACATGCCCTTCAGGTAATCGTGCCCGGCTTTATCCACCGTGAGGCAGAAGGGGGTAATGTCCTTGCGTTTGGCCTCTATCAGGGCCATGTGGGTATCGTGGACGGCGTACTCCTTCTCCACTCCCTCCCGGCTGTAGCCCCGGTCTTGGGGCCGGCCGTCGCTGATCAGGAAGAGAATCTTCGTAGTAGCGTCGATTTTTTCCAGCTTGGTGATGGAATGCCGTATGGCGGCGCCCATGCGAGTGGCATGGAGCGGGGTGACCTTGTCGATACGCCGCTTTACCTTGTCTCCGAATCCTTCGTCGATGTCCTTGATTACGTAGAACTCCACGTTCTCTCTGCCGTAGCCTGAGAAGCCGTAGATACCATAAGTATCCCCAATAGCTTCCAGGGCTTGGATGAGCAACGCGGTACTCTCCTTTTCCAGGTCGATGATGCGCTTGTAGTTCCGGCGCACCAAGCCTTCCCGGCGGCGGCGCAGCCACACCATGTACTCCACCGGGTCATCCGGGGCGTCCCGGTCGTCCACGACTTGACGGCCTTCGTCGATGGCTTCGGCCGTGGATGCGCTCATGTCCAGCAGGAACACCACTGCCACATCCCGCCGGTTACGGTTGCGGTGCCAGTAGATCTTCTCGTCCGGCGGGACATTCATCCGCAAGTCGGCCCATGCTTCCAGCGCGGCGTTGAGGTCGATGTCTTCGCCATCGGTCAGCCGGTAGATCTTCTTCATGCTCTCGGGCATGATCAGCTCGAATTGCCGCTTGATGTGATTGGACAGAGAGAGATAGTTTTTCAGAGCGTCGTTGTAGAAAGTCGGATCTCCCTCCTCCACGGTTTTCTCTTTGACGATGCACCACCGCGGCTTGTAGTCGTTGGCCCTAAAGTCCCACTCGTCGTAGGCAAATGTCTTGGGTTCCCTGGCCTCAAGCTCTCCTCCCTGGTCGTCGTCATGCAGCAGAGGGCCGTAACCCTGACCCGGCTGAGAGTTGGGCGGCGGCGTTCCCGCCTCTTTCATCAGATTCTGGGCGAAGGCGCTCATACTGTCGTTGATGTCGCCTTGTTCGGCATCCAACTCCAGCTCCGAGCTTTCCTGAAGGAGTTGCTCCAGCATCTCCTGAGAGATCGGCTCGCCCTCGCCTTGCTGGTCCTGGTCGGACTGCAACCTAGTTAATAGCTGTACCATCTCCGGCTTGAAGTCTCCCCGGTAGTCCACCGGTTCGGGCGACTCCCGCGACTCTCCCTCACCCGACTCTCCGGAAGCGTCCTGACCGGCTTGCAACTGATCGATGAGCGATTCATATTCTTCTTCCGAAAAGTCGCCGGGCTCCTCCAAGTCTTCCTGCTCCCAATCTTCTTCCGGCGGGTTTTCTTTGGTGATCCGGGAAATGATCTCGTAAGCCCTTAGAGTGGCTTCCGCAGTGTCCTCCACTTCGGCTTGGGCGTTGCGCAGTTCATGCAAGATCTGGGCCAAGACGACTGCCGCGTCTTTGTACTCTATGGGTACCGGCAGTTCGGTAAACTGCTCCAGGCTCATGTGGATAAGCAGCTCTACCAGGGCTTCTTGCACGCCCATCTCTTGAATATTCGGACGGTTGGCCAACGCCTCGTCCTGGACCCTGTTCGCGGCGCGGCGTATACCCGGGTATTCCACCTTGATCCGGTAGTCCAGGCGGCAGTCCTCCAGCACGGTGAAGAGGTCGAACGCCAGTTGGCGGTCTTGGAACAGAGACAGGAACCGGCCGATGTCGGTTAGAGATTGGGTGGGCTCAAAGCCCTCCTCCTCCGCCGCCTGTTTCCCGGCGTTAACGTCTTCCTCGAGCGGAAATCGGCGGTCATCGAACAGTCCGCTGGGCTTGGTGAAATCAAATAGGAAACTGCCGAATTCCAAGTGGCCCACCTGATGGGTGGAAACCACCTTGAACCAGGAGAAATTGTCCTGCTTGTCGGGATAGTGGTCCACGATCGTGGGTAGGAATACTTTTGTGCCATCGGTGGCGGCAGAATCCTCATCAACCCAACCGATGTTCTTCCGAACCAATTCCTGGGTGTCCAGAACGTCTATGGACGAGCCGGACAATGCACTGCAATACAGCCGGATAATACCCTTCACCCGGTCCAGTTCCAGGCTTGATGATAGGGTTTCCAGCATGGCGACGGAAGTGTTGGACTCGACTTTAAAGAACGCAATGCCGCTTTCCGGGTTGTCCTTGAGCAGGTCCACGCCGCGGTGGAACCAGGAGTCCAATTGGCTGATGGTGATGCGGTCCAGCACGCCGCTAAGGCTTTTGAGGAAAGGCGGGACAGCTTCGGGAGAAGTCGCCAGCAAAGTCTCGCAAAGGTCCAGAATATATCCCTGGGAGCCAGCGGGAACCTTGCTCAAGGATAGGGTGCCGTCGGCCAAGAAACGGGATGTATCTCGGAGGCCAACTTTGGCCAACCGCTCTCCCAGCTTGAGGAAACGGCCGGTCTGATTCTCGTCCACCTGTTGTAATGCCCTGGGCACCAACTCTAAACAGGTTTTAATCTCACGCCAGCTACCATCGATCAACGCACGGGCCATGGAGAGAAAGGCTTCGCGCTCCCGGCCCATCGCCGGCAAAACGTCCCGGCCCAACACCAGACATTCGCCCGCGACGTCGTAGGATTTGTAGGACATTGCCTCAATCAGGGAAGCGAATACCTCCACGTCCCAGAATGGCAGATTACGGACCAAGTCCGGACTGACTTCAAAGAACTTGGCCGCCAGGGTACTGGATTTCCAAGTGCCCTTGTACAAACTGCGGCCCAGGCCGGCCCAACGGGGTATGTATTGGGGCCTGAGGTTGGGCACGATGGACGAACTAGCTTTGAAGAATGCCACCGCCAGCGTGGGGGAATCTTGAGCCAGGTAAGTACCACACCGCGCCCATTGCATGAATGAAGGGAAGGACAGGAACCGGGAGACTTGCGGTCCTACCCGGTAGTACTCCACCGCCGATTCCCAGGATCTAACTGTCTGGGTCCCGATGGCCAGGCCTTCTTTCGCCCAGAGGACAAGTTCCTCTTCGCCGAAAGCAGCCTCTATCGTTTCCACGGCTTCTTTGTAGGCTTCCAGAACCGCCGGGGGTAACTTGGCAAGCTCAACTTCTATTCCTGCCAGAGGAGACGTACTCAACTCAGTGTTCCTCCTTTGCCGTCCCGTCCTCCAGAAGTTCCAAAAACTGTTGGAGGATCTTTGCCGTAGCGCCGAAAACTAGATGCTCATTATAAGCGTAGGACCGGCTTGTGACCGGCACGCCATCTTCCAAACGGGTCTCAACCCGGTGGTTCAACGGTTCATTGAGATCGGCCACGGGGATTTCCAGGACCTCGGCGATCTCATCCGCGCTGGGATTGAAGGGGTAGGGATAAGGGATGGTTCCCACGTACACGTTTACTTTGAAATGGCTCCTGGTGACGACTTCGTCCAGTTCTCCCAGGATGGTTACGTCGGACCGATTGATACCCATTTCCTCTTCGGTCTCCCGCAACGCCGTATCCAACGGGTCACGGTCCTCGGGGTCTCGGGCTCCCCCAGGTAGGGAAATCTCCCCTTTATGGTGCTCTACCTGTTGGGACCGCTTGTTCAACAGAATACAGTATTCGCCGTCTTTGGGGTAGAGCAGCAGGAGGACCGAGGCGGGCGTTAGAGACGGTTCGCCCACCGTCTGCTTAGGACGGTGGGCTAGAACTTGGCTGACTATGTCCGGAGGAGATAAGGCCATCAAACCTCTACTCGAATATAGAGGACACCACCTCTTCAATGCTGCGCTGCAGTTCCGGTTCGTCGGTCAGGGTCCACACGATTGCCACCTGGCAAGCCCGGCGGATTTCAATGCCCTCGGAAATCAAGCGCCCGGCGTAGATCAACAAGCGGGTGCTGGCGCCTTCCTGGAGGCCATGCTCTTTCAAGTTGCGTATCTTTTCCCCCAGCTTGGCTAGAGAGTCTGCTATTTCGGCGGTACATCCGCTCTCCCGGGCAATAATCTCAGCCTCTATGTCTTTTGGGGGATAGTCAAATTCTATGGAGATGAACCGCTGCCTGGTGCTGTGCTTCAAGTCCTTCAGAGCGCTCTGGTAACCGGGGTTGTAGGAGATGCACAGCAAAAACCGGTCGTCCGCTTCGACGATGGACCCTGTTTTCTCTATAGGTAATATACGCCGGTGGTCGGTTAACGGATGAATCAGCACCGTGGTGTCCTTACGGGCTTCGACAACCTCATCCAGGTAGAGGATAGCGCCGTTCTTTACCGCCCGGGTCATGGGGCCGTCGATCCAACGCGTCCCGTTGGCGTCTAAAAGATACCTGCCCACCAAGTCGCTGGCCGTAAGGTCCTCATGACACGCGATGGTGACCAGAGGCACTCGGACCTCTCCTTCCTTGAGTTCCTGAGCGCCGTCTTCTTTCATAACGCTGAGGGGGCGGCCGAGCTTCCAGGCCATATATTCCACGAATCTCGTTTTGCCGCAACCGGTGGGTCCTTTGAGCAGCACCGGAATATGCTGATGGTAAGCCGCAGTGAAAAGATCTAATTCGTCGCCAACGACCCGGTAGTAAGGCTCGTCGCGTACCAAGAATTCCTCAATGGCGTATTCTTTATAACTCGGCTGATCTGTCTGTACCATTAGCCTCTCTCTGTCCTCACGTTTACTCTATTGTCCCACAGGGCGCTAACCGTTTGTTCCAAAGCGGATACATCGCCGGAGTTATCCACCACAAGATCTGACCGCTCTATCCGTTCGGCACGGTCCATCTGCGAGCCGATGCGCCGGTGCGCTTCCTTTTCATCCATGCCGTTACGGGCTTGAAGTCTTTCTACTACCGATTCAACAGACGAATCGGTGGTCCAAACCTCATCAACCAGAGAGTCCCATCCGGCTTCGAATAAAAGCGCAGCCTCGACGACCACCGTCGAGACACCTTGATCCCGCAAAACCTGTATCCTGTCCGCCACCATCCCAGCCATGCGAGGATGCATTATAGCGTTCAATTTTTCCAGTTGCTGGGGGTCCGAAAACACTACGGCTCCCAGTTTTTGCCGGTCAATCTCGCCGCTGGGCTGCAATATTTCCTTACCGAAGGTATCCACTAC
>JYMV01014111.1_pt1 | contig 22036 bp, 26 predicted proteins | sample 338911 | NCBI WGS metagenome assembly JYMV01 (sample SAMN03354496, study PRJNA234377) | hydrothermal vent metagenome | biome: Deep sea; feature: Hydrothermal plumes at the Eastern Lau Spreading Center, Western Pacific Ocean; material: Seawater | place: Tonga | collected 2009 | depth 2000 m m
ATTAATGTGCTCGATGCTGTGGATTATCCAGTGCATGGCGTATTGCAATTGCCAACCTCAATAGCACAAATGGAAGATCTACTCGATATTGCCTGATTTCCCTCTAAGGAAAGTTAAAAAACCAACCGAGAAAGGCTGGTCTTAGATATAAGGTTAGCTTTCATTCATTTTTTTTGATAGTGTAAAATCGTAGCATGTTATTTATAAGATCCATATTGTTTATTATTGGCGCAACTATTGCTTTGGTTGTTATTGTATCTTTTTCCTTACTTTTAGCCCCTTTTTTAAATGTTAGGCAAAGGTATAATATCCTCTCTAAGTGGGCTGTATTTTGCATTTGGTGGATTAGGGTGACGAATAATATTCAATCTAAGGTAATCGGTTTGGAAAATATTCCTGATACTCCTTGCGTTATTGCTCCAAATCATCAGTCTACATTTGAAACAATTTTTCTTCAAACAATTTTTCCTCACCAAACCTGGGTGTTGAAGCGCGAATTATTAAGAATTCCTTTTTTCGGCTGGGGCATGGCAACCTTGCATCCTATCCTCATAAATAGAAGTGAAAAAATCAAATCAATCAAGAAGGTGATTGAGCAGGGGTCTGCAAGAATTAAAAATGGTATTTTTGTTGTAATTTTCCCAGAGGGAACAAGAAGGCCTTATAAAAAATTAGGTAAGTATCAAAATGGCGCTTCTGCAGTTGCCAAGAGCGCAGGGTGTGATATTGTTCCGATCTATCATAATGCTGGTAGAATATGGACAAAAGGTCAATTTGTAAAGAAGCCGGGAGTTATTACAGTTGTTATTGGAAAGCCTATTTCAACGAAAGACATGTCTACCTCATTGATAACAAAATTAATCAAAGAGTGGACGCAAGAGCAAGAAATAAAAATTGATGGCCAAGGTTAGCTGCAAGGCTTAGATCTAGTTTTTATATAACCATAAACAGGATGTTGTTATGACGAAGTTGAAAAATAATATATCTATAATGACGCTGCTTCTACTTCTTATAAGTTTTAATTCTATAGCAAGTCAAAAAATAGAGATAGTGGCTGGATCGTATTATTTTAATCCTGACCATATTCTTGTCAAAATCGGCTCCCCTGTGGAGATTTCATTAGTAAAAGAAGCCGGATTTGCTCCGCATAATATTGTAGTTAGCGATCCTGATAATAATGTAATTTTTGAGCAAGAAGTAACCGAGGAAAAGACTATAGCTATATTTACGCCAAAAAAAATAGGCGATTATAAAATGTACTGCGATAATCAGCTTTTCTTTTTTAAAAGTCATAGGGAAAGAGGTATGGAAGGTATTATTCAAGTTGTAAAATAAAGACTCGTTACATTCAGACTTGTTAATAATTTCGCAATATTGTTTTGATCAAAATCAAACAACCCACTTCTCAGTATTAAAGAATAAATTTAGAAATAAAATCGGGAGAAATTTGGGTTAAAGGTCTCAGCGTAAGACTACGATTTAAATTTTAATATCGAATCCAATCAATACTTTGTGAGAGTTTAGAGGGTCATTTGGACTCTTTATACTGCCATTTGAAACATGATGAAACCTGGTTTCGATACTATATTTAAAATCTTTATTTATATTTAGCTGCAATCCTAATCCTGCCCCGTATGTACCTCTAATCTTTGAGCTTGTGCCTGGAATATCTGCATTAGTATAAAGCCCACCACCCCCAATAAGTGCATAAGGCTGAAGTTTATCATTACTTGTAATTTGCCACTTATGATATACATTGATACCTGTCATATAAGAACTGTAAGGCGCCCTTACAATATGAATAGGAACTTCGAATAAAAAAGATTTTCTATACTTACTGTTTTCTGCACTAGATTTAATCGTCTCATGTTGAAATATAAAGTCGTATGTTTTTACAGTTTCTTTGGTTCCGCCCCATCCCACGTGAGACTGTCCCGATCCAACTAGAATTTTCCAATTATCCTTGATTTTATCCGCATTAGCCCCCGAGGATAGTAGAGTTAACACAAGGACTGTAGTTAATATTTTTATTATTTGTTTCATATATTTAGTCAATCTATTTTTTATGTATTCTACCATTAGTACATTAAGATTAATTAGGAGATGAGTTTTTCAAATAAAAAATAGTATGATACGATTCAAATCACATTGATCAACTGTATATAATCAACCATATATGCACTTAATTAAAATTCAAAAACTTAATTATAAATATCAAAAAAATAATCCCGTTCTTACGCAAATAAATCTAACAATAAAATCAGGTGAAATAACTGGATTGCTTGGGGTTAATGGCGCTGGAAAGAGTACTTTAATTTCATTACTAACTGGACAGCTAAAAGCAAAAAATGGATTAATTGAGGTTTTTGGAAAAAACTATAATCTGCATCGTAATGAAATATTGCGTCAAATTGCCTTGGTCCCACAAGGTTATGCATTTTATCCCAACCTTAGTGTTAAAGAAAATATATTGTTTTTTGCCGCAATACGAAACGACCTAACCCATAAAAATAGGCGTGTACAGGATGCGATAGAATTTTGTCAATTAGAAGACTTTGCAAATCAACTTGCTAAAAACCTCTCTGGAGGATTGAAAAGGCGTTTAAACCTTGCTATCGGTATTGTAAATAAGCCTAAATTATTATTTTTAGATGAGCCAACTGTAGGCATTGATCCAATATCGCAGAATTTTATTTTAAAATCAATTCAAAGATTGAAAGATAAAGGCGTGACTATTATTTACACTTCTCACCAAATGCATGAAATTGAAAAACTTTGCGAACAAATTATAATTATTAACAAAGGAATGATTAGTTATCAAGGGGGGTTGCAAAAACTCAGGCGTCAACAGAATTATTATTTTTCCGCTGTAAGTGATAAGCCTATAAAAATGCTAGAGTTCTGTAAAAAATATAAATTAACATCTGTAAAAAATAAAATAATTGGTGAATTAGAGAATACTGTTGATATAAAAAAGTTTACTCATGAATTTAATGAGCAGTTAAATGGTCGACTCTCTAGTTTTTGCATTAAATCGGCTAACATGGAAGACTTGTTCTTCAAACTAATAAAATAGAGTTTATGTTTAGGGCGTTGTTATCAAAAGAAATAAAATTAATACTTAGAGATGGGTATGCATTATTGGTACTATTTCTAATGCCCATAGTCTTTGTGTTAATTATGTCGTTTAGTTTGCAGGAGGTTTTTGAAAGCGAAAATAACAGTGTAGCTTTAAAAATTTTTACTACATTAGGGGATGAGACATCTGCAGAATGGGGAGAAGACCTTCTGAACCTTAATGGCTTTGACACAGAAATAATAAAAAACACTCAGACTCTGATTGGTAAAGCTAAAAAACAAGTTATTAAAGGAGAGAGATTCGCACTTATTGAAATAATAAATAATGAAAGACCGCTTGTTAAAATTTATTATTCACCAAGTGCCCCTAATTATGTGCGTTCATTACTTGAATTAAATTTAAATTTAACATTGGTAAAATTAATTGCTAAAAAGCAAAAAGCAAGAAGCGGAGCTATAGGTAGTTCGGATATCTATACTGTTCAAAAAGATGCATTCATTCGATCTGATAAAAATAATGAGTCTAATGTTATTAAAACCTTACAAAAAAATACAAAATTAAAATTGATAACTGTACATCATTCTGGATGGTCGCAAGTTTCACTTGGTAGTTTCAGAGGCTGGATATTGTCTAGCCAGCTTACTACAAAAATACCGCACTATTCAACCAAGTCCACAAACACAAATAAGTTTATTAGGATTGAAAAGATAACAAAAAACAGTGCAAGAAAAAAACCCTCTTCAGTTCAGCAAAACGTACCAGCTTGGTTAATTTTTGCAATGTTTTTTATTATTATTCCTTTTTCAGCAACGTTATTAATTGAATTAAATAATGGAACTTTAGGGAGGCTAAATACTTTCCCCATAGCTAAGCACTGGATCCTTTTGGGGAAGTTATTACCTTATATGCTTATAAATCAAATTCAGGCAATTCTAATGTTTTTAACTGGCGTTTTTTTAATGCCTGTTCTTGGCGGCGAAGCATTAGTTTTAGAGAGTAATTTTTGGCTTTTAATACCGATTTCACTGGCCATTAGTTTAATGGCAATTAGCTTTGCATTATTAATTGCAGTGTCTGTTCGAACGCATGAACAAGCATCAAGTATTGGTGGCGTTAGTAACCTTCTAATGGGTGCAATTGGTGGAGTAATGGTCCCTGTATTTATAATGCCAGAAAAAATGCAAATACTAGCAGGGTTTTCCCCAATGAACTGGGGGTTGGAAGCGTTTTTAGAAATTCTTTTACGACAAGGGAGTTTCCAGTCAATATCTGTATATATTGTAAAATTGACACTACTAGCTTTGTTTCTATTTGTAATATCCTATAAGCTACTAGAAAAACGCCTTTTACAGGCAAGTTAATAGATTACAGCTTAAATTTTGCCATTTTATTGTATAGCTTCAGTTCTATATCGGCAATATCTCTCAAACAACTAGCAGCTTTTTCCAAGGTAGAGTCACCTCTATTTTTACTAATTTGAGCGCATAATAAAGCAAAATAACGCCATTTATCACCAACCGAAATAAATTCATTTGCCCAAACTTCTAGAATTGGCCTATTTATTATTTTTGCAGACTCTTGTAAAAATGCTCCATACATATAGCGAAACCCGGCGCCTCCAGTGCCTATCTCTTCTTGCATTCTAACTATATGGCCTAAAAAAAGTTGCTTATATCTTGTTGATTCCTTATTCAAGTTCTCAATTTTATTAGCAACTCTCCGCATACCTAAAACGCCAGAAATAGGAATTGGATTAAACTTTCCGTTAGTTTTTCCAGTGAAACGAATCGCCTTAGGGATTATTTTTTCAAAATTTATACTTTCAGGTATCTCCTCTAGGAAATATAAAGATCCTTTTGGTGCAAGTGCGCCTTTTGCAAACCTTGCTTTTGATAAGTGCGCACTTTCTATAATATTCAAATGTGAAAAAACAGAGTCACTTATATGGTAGCTTTCAACCTCACTCCTTTCTGATTTTGAAAAAACTATAAGATTGTGTGCATTAAAATGAAAACGCATTTCTTTTGGAAAATAAGGTAAAAAATAGACAGATGTTTGTAAGCCAACAGGCACATTTTGGGCTAATTTTTTATCTAAAAATTTTTTACCCTGCTGTTCATTTTTAAAAGTTTCAAACTTAACTCTTAGGCCTTTTATTCTCGATGATAACATCTTTAAAATAAGTTTCGGGGGTATACGATATGCCATCAAAGGTAAGCCATTTATTTTTATAAAAGGTACATAAGCATAAGTCAAACCACTAGATAGACCAAAAATCATTGGCTCTGATAAATTTACACCATAATGCTTTAATAAATTTGAAACTGTGCCCGTCTCACAATGGGCTGCTTGGGAATGTATAAAACTTTTTTTATCTAACATTAATATTTGGATAAAGATTTAAGAGTTTTGATGTCTATTCCTAATACATCAGCGTATTCTAATAGTATAGTGTCGGATAATTTTTCGAATGTATTTATATTAAAATGACGTCTTATTTGCCATTTAAATTTACCCATAGCCTGGGCCAGCATCGCCATATCAAGGCGCTGATGATACATATGATACTCAAGTGCCGAAGTTTTCCCTAATTTTGCCCTTGAAAGGGCCTCTAATGCGTGTTCATTTATATCATCAATTGCATCTTTTAAGGAATCGATTTCTACTTGCCAGCCTGAAGTCTGAACAGCATTTATTGATCCACTTTCATCAGTAGCATAAACCAGCTTTTTTTCACCTTCATAGATATTGTCCTCTTGTTGCGGGACCTGCTTTATTTTCATAAATAATCAGCTAGCAGTTAGTAACATGAACCCACTAGAAAATCTCCCGCTTTCTGGAACAAAACATAATATTTTATCGCCACGCCTTAAGTCTTTGGTTTTTATAAACTCATCTAGCATAATAAAAATAGAGGCAGACCCGGTATTACCCTTGGTTTCTAAATTAGTAAACCATTTATCCATAGGGATGCAAAAGTCTTTATCATCTAACGCTTTTTTTATTTTAGGTATGAAAAACATCGATGATGCATGTGGTAAAAAATAATCTATATCAGTAGCCTTTATGCCGGTATCAATAATAATTCTATCAAGAGTTTTTTCAATAGCATAATTTATAATATTATTGTTTAAAAGCTTTACATCTTGAGTTAAGGCAAAAATATTTTTATCGGATAACTCTTTAGAATTGTAGTTTAGCCAGCCAGATAATTCAGAATTATTTAATTTTTTAGCACCCAAATACATACAGGTTTCAAGTTCATTTGCATAAGAATATGTCTTAATCCAATTTATTTCTAGATTGATTGAGTTTTCTTTAGGTTTTGGCTCAATGCAAAGCGCTCCAGCACCATCAGAAAGCATCCAGCGCAAAAAGTCCTTGTCAAATGCTAGTTCTGGGTTTGTTTTTAATTGATTGCTGCTTAGCAAGGTATTGTCATTAAAAAATTTTGCATGCAATAAAGCTGAGACGATTTCAGAGCCGGAAGCTACAGCTTTTTTGCTATCATTATTTTTTACTGCTAAAAAACAATATTTAAGCGCCATCAATCCACTAAGGCAAATACCCGACATTGAAACAGTCTCACATGGATTGTTTTTTAACTCGCCGTGTACCATTACAGAATGACTTGGCGCTAATTGATCTGGCATTGTTGTGCCAGTGGCAATTAAATCAATTTCATTGAGTTGCTTTTCATTGTCAAACAGGCCTCTAATAGCTTCAGCTGTTAATTGAGCATTGTTAAAATTGGGCTCTTTTGTCTTGGGATCAATAGCATAATGGCGTATTTTAATGCCATTATTTCTCAGAATAATATTTTTTACTCTTGATGGTTTTTCGTTAATCAATCCTAAAACGTCTTCAATTTCATTGTTATGAATTGGAGAATTTGGCAAAAATGATGAGCTTGCAGTAATAAAGGCACTCATAAGAACTCTTGCATCCTAGAATCTTCAGAGCCTGACGGTAATTCGAATTGTCGTTCCATCTCTTTAATTTTATTTTTAAAAAAAGGATTTGTTATAGAGCGAATAAATAGATTAATAGGCACAACGGTAATGATCATAGTAATTAGAAATATTATATAAATTAACAACACGGGCTTTCTCTTCCAGCTTCCTCTGGGTGCAATAAAACGTAATAACTTCCCCCAAATAAAAAAACTTCTGCTACCAATTATCTCAGACTTTAACAAAGCTACATTAACTTTTGCAGCTTTTAGCCCAGTTAGCATTGGCCCATTATTACAATTTCCACCCCTTGTGATCGTTTTTAAAATAGCCCTACCAAAGCGCTCTGAACTTTTAATATCTTTATCGAGGATTCCTGGCTTTGGCAGCCTCAAGAATGAATCTTTTTTACCAGTTAATAGCCATCTTGGTGTAGTAATAAAAGTGGCCAAGCTAGAGGCGCTATCAGTCAGAACAATATTATCGATTAATTTTGCCCCAATATCACCTAACATTTGGATAACCTTTAATTGTGATTGTACCCACATATTCCTACAACCAATAACAGTGATAATGGGCACACCTTTTAAAGCTTCTTTAGCTTCTTTAGATTTTAGAAATGCCGTAGTTGGCAATGAAGGTGATAAAAACCAGGGCTGGTAACCTAAAATAACCAAATCATAACTATCAGTTAAGTTTAATTTTTTATTTTTAGGTGCATCTAGATGCACACACTCAGGAAATACATCGAGAAAATCAAAAAATGGCCAAGGAAAGCTGTATTCTTGTTTAGGCTCAATAAACTTACGAGTAATCTTGATTGTTTGTTGATTTTTTAACGGTCTTTCTATTGAGTCTAAAATTAGCTGCAATTGCCCAGTCTGACTATAGCCAATAATAAGAATATTTGTTATTTTTTTAAGCATACTTCTAATAGGGTATGCCCCATGCCAGTGTTTTCTATAGTGTTAATTACTTCTAAGTTAGCTATATTTATAAATTTTAGCATATCTGATAATCGATACATTCTACTTGTGCCATTGGCTAATGCTGTGAAATATAAAGATGTATTCACTATACAAAATGCAGCTTTATCCATTTCTTGATTATCCCAATATGTTTCTAAAATAAATATTTTCCCATTTTTTGTAATGGCTGCCGCTGCTCTTTTTAAGATGTTAATAATATCGTTATCCCCAAAACAATCTAGAAACTGACTCATCCAAATAACATCGTACCCCTTTGGCAAGGGGAGGGAGTGATTAAGCATATCAATATGAATTGTATCTATTCTGTCACTAAATCCAGCTTTTGATATCTCAGTTTTGGCAACTGCTATCTGTTCAGGTATGTCAACAATTGTTACTTTAACATTGGCTTTGTAATTTGCACATATGATTGAAAATTTTCCAGTATTACCCCCAATATCCATAATTTTATTCGGATTATTTTTAAAAACATGTGGCAGAATTGAAGGAAATGCAATATCTGAGTAATAATGATCAAATGCAAACCAGCTACTTTTTGCTGGTTCTGGTAGTGATGTTAATGCAGGGTAGATAGTATCGTAATCGCCAAATACTTTTTTTAATCCCTCAGGGCTTGCATTATCGATACTTTCTTCAAGGTAAAACATTCCAAGATAATTTACATCGTGATTGTAGTTCATATTAATCTGAGTCATTTCACTATATAAAAAGACCTTACCCACTTTGGTTATATAGTATCTTTCATTTAGTAGTGAAACAACATTAACACTTAGGCATGACTCAAGTATTACTCTAACCCCATATAGGCTCATTTTTACAGATACTGACAACTCTTCCGGAGTCAACCCTGTTTTACTTTTATCCAGTGTTTTTAACAACCCCCTCTTCCAAGCAATTCTAACCGCTTGAAATGTCATGGGTGAGAAGGCTATTTTTTGAGCATCATAAATCGCCTCTTGGGCGCTTTGTTTTTTATGTGCAAAAGGTTGTTGTTTTGCTGTCAATTCACACCTCAATTTTTACGAAAAAAAACCCATCAAAATGCTTAACACTTTAATGGGTCTTATGTTTATTTCTTAAGTATTACTTTACAATAACGCCAAAAGGTGTTATTGAATAAGACCTATCTAGAGAAATTCCAGATATTTTGCCGCGTATTCTCTTGTCTAGGTTTTGAACCCAACCATTGTAGTTTTTGTGTATTTTTCCATCGCTATATTTTAGGCCAGAGCTGTTAACATAGGTAATACTGTATGCTTTTGTATCGTAAGTAATATCAGCTTCTGCAGAGTGCTTACGCAAAAGAAGTGTTGCATGTATTTTACCTTCAGAAATTGGACGCATTACCCAACCAAGTTCTATACCAGAGCGTAAGATTGCACCTTTAACCTCTTTCATTGATACTGGTTTTTCATCCATAGAAAGGACTGGACTATTGTTAACATTGTAAACCGGCAGTGTTCCACAACTAGCTAATAATGCTAGGGAAGCCAGGATGATTGATATTTTTCCAAGTAAATTAAATTTCATTTTTTTTCCTTATGTAATTAATAAATATGTTCTAGATTAATAAATATGTTCCGGATTGGTATTATAATAGTTTTTATATCAAATTATAAAGAATTTTATGCTTAAAGGAAATTTTGCTATTGTCATTCCGGCTTACAACGAAGAAAGAACTATTCTTGATATTGTTGAAAGGTCCCTTAAACAATGCAAAAAAGTAATTGTAGTTGATGATGGCTCTAGTGATGGAACTATTTCTGAACTGGAGGGGTTGCCTATAGATTTAATTAAAAATAAGATAAACCAGGGTAAAGCAGCTAGTTTATGGAATGGCTTTCAGCTTGCTTTAAAAAGTAAAATTGATTTTATTATTACACTAGATGGCGATGCTCAGCATGCACCAGAAGACATAGGGCTTTTAATAGATGATAGGGCAAAGTATAAAAATCATATTATTATTGGTGCACGCCTAGCAGACAAAGGTTCAATACCAGCAAAAAGATATTACGCAAATAAAATTGCCAATTTCTGGATTGCATGGGCATCCGGATATCCTATTTCAGATAGTCAATCAGGATTTAGGCTTTACCCGGTAAATCTTTTTAATAATCTAAAAATTTCAACTTCAAAAAATAGTAGCTTTGTTTTTGAAAGTGAGGTTATTATTAAAGCTGCAAAGGCTGGTATTTATAGTCATGCGGTTACTATTCCAGCAATTTATAGAGATGATGCTAGACCAAGTCATTTTCAAGGGGTGAGAGATATAACGCTCATCACCTTAATGGTGGGAAGGTCTTTAATTTCCAGGGGGATGTACCCACAAGGCCTTTATAGGGCAGTTATTAAACCTGCGGTATTAAATCTCTTTAAGTAAGATGAGATTTGATTACGACCGATATACAGCCTTGTCTTTATCAGTAGCTGTAATTTTGGTAACAGCCGGGATTAGTTTAATTGTCTCATTTATGTATGTATTCTCTATTGCAAAAAATGAAGAATGTCTAATTAGCAATAAGGCTGAAATGCTAATAGTATTAGGGAAGAAGCTAAAAAACAATCTTCCAGATGAAGAGTATATGGCTCGTCTAAATAGAGCGGCACAAGTATTAAAGAATAACCAGGATAGCAAGGTTTATGTTTTGGGAGGTATGACTGGCATCGCTAGCGTAGCTGAATCAGATGCTGGTAAAAAAGTTCTTTTAAGTCTTGGAGTTAATGATAAAAGGGTTTTTTTAGAAAAAGACTCTAGTCACACTCTGGAAAATTTAAAGAATTTTTATGAATTGTCTAATGATAAAAATCAAAAGGTTTTACTGATAACAAATCGATACCATATGGCACGCAGCATAATTATGGCAAAGGGTTTTAAGATAAATGCCCTGAGTTGCCCTGCAGAAGATAATCTGAAGTATACAATCCTCAATATGGGGAAAATTATCACTGAAGCCTTTTATATTAACTTCTATTTAGCAGGAAAATACTGGGCAATTTTGACAAATAACGAAAGAATTCTTGATAGAATATCCACAACAAACAGGTAGTTCTTATTACAATTAACAAAAGAGGCTTTATTATGAAATTTTTAACAAAACTTATTGCTATTTTTTTAGTACCAATAATAATATAGACAGGGTTGAAAAGGTTTATGTTTCAGTGCCTAGAGGTGGGATTTATGGGAACATTAATTATGGTGGATCTGGCAAAAATGTTTCAAGAATAATAACGATGGCCTTTTCAAAATATAATGGCATTGTGGAATCTGCATTTAGATATCAATCATTTAAAGAAGCAATACTTTATGCAAAAAAACAACAAGTATAATTATTTGGTTTTCCCAACCATATTGGAGTGGGAAGATAGAGCTACAGAATAGTCAGGAATTCCAGATAGAGTTTCGATTAAAATAGCTGTTTTTAATGTTAAAACCGAAAAAAGACTTAGTTCGGCAATTGTCAAGGGAAAAAGCGGCTGGGCAACATTTGGAGGTGACCATCCTCAAGATTTATTGCCAGAGCCAGTCGAGCAGTACACAGATAGTTTATTTTTATAATTAATAGAGGGTTGGTATGTCAGTTGAAAAGAGCATTGAAAGTGAAATTGCTGAGTTAATAGTTGAAACTTTAAATCTTGAAGATGTTAAATCATCTGATATTGATTTTGATGAGCCACTGTTTTATGATGGCCTAGGTTTGGATTCGATTGATTCTCTTGAACTGTCTATGGCATTATCAGGCCGATATGGATTCCAGTTAAAATCAGATGATCCAAATAATAAAGAAATATTTTCTTCTGTTCGATCACTAGCTAAGCACGTTAAACAAAATAAATCTTAAAGCTGCCTGAATGGCTAAACTTGCCATATGGGCCATTTTATATCCGATTGTTGCCCATATAGGGATTCAAGAATCTAAGGTTTTCCTGCCTATTGTTTATTTGACATTATTAGCATTGCTATTTATTTATTTTTCAAAGATTAGGTCATGGATTCTCAGTGGAGTCCTGGTATCTATAGTTATTACCGCGGCATTTTTAGTTATAGTTCTTGGCAAGGAGTATTTGGTAATTCAGTTGGTTCCCATGTTAATTCTGTTAACTCTAATTTTTCTTTTCTTCAAATCTCTTTTGTTTGGCAACACTCCAATTATTACTACTTTCGCAGCTTGTGTTGATGATAGACCGCTCAACTCTGATAAGAAAATATATACCAGAAACGTTACGATAGTTTGGCTACTTGGATTTGTATATTTAGCTATTCAAAATATTGTTGCCGCCATATGGCTTTCTATTGAAGATTGGTCTTGGCTTTCAAATACGGGTAGCTATATTTTCATTTCACTAATTATGCTTGGTGAGTTTATATATAGAAACAAAAAATTTAAACAAGATAGAATTAGTTTTAAGACATTCCTGGTAAGACTTTCTCGTTGTCGACTGAAATAACAACTTATGAACAAGGTATTTAAATTATTTAACAATTTGGATGTAGGGGCTGTTGCCTCTTATCATGGATATAAAGTTTTTAAAGGTGATTTTTTAGCTCATGTTGCATTGACAAGAAATTGCTTGCCATCAAGTAAATACATAATTAATCTTTGTGAGAATAGATATCATTTTTTGGTAGCTTTTGCCGCTTGTGTTAGTCTTGGAAAGATTAGTTTACTTCCAAACTCTAAAGTTTCAAAAGAAATAAATGAGCTCTCCGAATCTTATCCGGATAGTCATACGATTGATGATGCAGATATTGTTGATTTGTGTGCAAAATACAATGGCTTTAAGGGGAGGGTGACTGAAAATTTTGATATCGATGCCCAGCAAATTGTTGCAATCTTGTTTACCTCTGGAACTACCGGAAAAGCAAAGAAAAACCCGAAAACATGGGGACAGCTAAATGAAAGTTCCATAAGAGTTGGAAAGAGGCTTTGGCCAGAAGGATTGACAGAAAAATGTATTATTGCTACAGTCCCGCCACAGCACATGTTCGGTTTTGAGACGTCTATTATTTATCCTTTAACTTTAGGAGTAATGGTTCACGATGGACATCCTTTTTACCCTTTGGACATTCAGCAGGCAGCTTTAGAAGTATCAGAGTCAAAAATTATCATCACAACTCCACTGCATTTAAAAGCCTGCATCAGCTTACTCACTGGTTGGAGTAATATTGATTCTATTATTTCTGCAACATCCCCACTAACAAAAGAGGTTGCCAGCAAAGCGGAATATATAATGAGTACGAATATATTTGAAATATATGGGTGTAGTGAATCTGGCGCTATTGCAACAAGACAAACAAGTAGGCAAAATAAATGGGAGTTACTGAAAGATTATAGTATCGAGACTTCAGAAGGCACCACTTTATTAAAGGCTACGGGCTATGACACGCTAATTGAAATCTCTGATCAAATTAAAATTATTAGTAGTAAATTCTTTTATTTGCTTGGGCGTGGTGAAGATCTAGTTAAAATCGGAGGAAAAAGAGGCTCTTTGTCCGGTTTAACATGCAAGCTTATGCAAATTAATGGCGTTGATGACGGGGTATTTTTTGTACCCAAAGAGGATACAGATCATCGTGTGCGGTTAGCTGTATTGGTGGTATCTTCAACCTTAAATAAAGAGCAGATAATAGAATTGTTAGCACAGCAAATAGACCGTGTATTTTTACCGAGGCCAATTAAGGTAGTTGATCATCTTCCTTATAACAAACTAGGAAAACTCCCATTGAATGATTTGATTGAGATGATTCATAATGATTGATACTCAGAACCTAGTTTGGTTTGATCGAAATCAAAGTAAAAATATTCCAAAAGACGTAAAAATTTGACTGTTTGATGAGCAATCATTGACGAAAAAGCTAAAATACCAGTTTAAATTGTTTTCTGTTAATACGGTGTCACAAAAGAAAATTACTCCGTGAAGGAGATTCTCGCTTATGATGGCATATGTGTTGAAAGAGAAGTTGAATTGCTAGGTGATGGAAATGCTGTTGTTTATGCTAGATCTGTCATACCTAAAACAATAGATACAGTAAAGCTATTAAATATCGGGACAAAGCCCCTTGGCGAAGTGTTATTTAATTCTTCCAACATATCTAGAGAGATGCTTCAAATTATAAATATAAAGAGGGCTTGGGGTAGGCGTTCAATTTTTACTGTTGGCGATACAAAAGTTTTGGTTAGTGAGTTTTTCCTAAATACTTTATTTTTATAGTAATTTTAACAAAAGACGTGTTGGCGTACATATAATGAATTAAATTGATACAGAAAATGTATTATTCTAAATTTTATAACGTAAATATTTTATGATTTCATTTGACTTTATTGTAAGCAGCTCTCACCCATCTATTCCAGGTCATTTTCCTGGCAATCCAATTGTTCCAGGGGCAGTAATTATTGAAAATGTGATTCAGGCCTTTTCTAGGCTGGATGATTTTAAAAAGGTTGTATCCATATCCACAGTAAAATTCATAAAACCTATTGCAACAAACCAAAGAGTTGATGTGCATTTTCGCAGTATATCTGCTGAATTAATTGCTTTTGAGTGTGTTTCTGATAATGTAGCTTCAGTTTTAGGTCGTTTAAAAATAAGATGAACAACTCTAATTGGAAGGTAAGCAAAGAAAGAAGCACCCCTTTTGCATTGCGTACAATTTGTTGGTTGGCTTTAAATATTTCTCGTGGTTTTGCGAGGTTTTGGCTGTATCCAATTACTTTATATTTTTTTCTTACATCTTCTCAGGTTCGGCGCGCGTCAAAAAACTATTTGAAAAGAGTAGCACCTCTTGGTGATTATAATTTCATTCAAACTCTTAAGCATATCTATTGCTTTTCTGCTGTTATTTTGGATAGGGTTTACTTTATTACTGGGAGGACATCCCAGTTCGATATAAAAATTTTTAATGAAGAACTTGTTTCGGAGTTGGTTAAAAATGATTCGGGCTTTATTTTGCTCGGATCCCATGTCGGTGGTTTTGATATTTTGCAGTATTTGACTCCAAAGCATGGTCAGGCAAAGATAATGATGGATATATCTCATAATTCAATGATTACTGACATTTTGTATAATCTTAACCCTGTTATGTTTAATGCTATTATTGATGCGAATGGAGATAATGCCTTATTAAAAATAAAGAAAAGTTTGGATGAGTCTAGGTTTGTTGCTATATTAGCAGACAGGAGTGCAGATAATCAAAAATTGATTAAGTGCTCTCTTTTAGGGGGTGAGGTAAGTATTCCAAAGTTTCCATTTTCACTTGCGCATATCTTAAAAAAACCTGTAATTATTTTTTTTGGAATATATATGGGTGGTAATAAATATGAGATTCACTTTAAGAAATTAAGGGTTAGCTTTGAAGGGGGTAGATCTACTAGAGAAGCTGATATTGCAGAAGATGCTCATATTTACATGGATAACATCCAAGACATGCTTAAAAAGCATCCTTTTAACTGGTTTAATTTTTATGATTATTGGGAGGAAGGGTGATACGCCAGTCTAGTTTTGTAGTTTTTTTGATAATGATTTTTTCTGGCGCTTCTTATTCGAGCCTTGGTGTCGATGATGTTTTTAATATGATTGCTAAGAATTCAGAAAAAACATTGAATTTTACTGAAATACACAGTGAGACTATCTTCACTAAAGAAATTAAAGTTACAGGAAGAGTGTCTTTTAGCGATAGTGGTGCAATGAGTAAATATATCATAACCCCTAAAAAGTCTGAAATGCACATAGTAGGCGACACCCTTTCACTGATAAATAGTGATGGCGTAAGAAGTATTTCACTTATTAATTACCCCATTCTTGCAAGTAGTGTTAATGCTATAAGGTGGATTTTATCTGGTGAAAAAGATAAAGTTTCGGAGAATTATTCTATTGGCTACTCTCTCAGGGGTAACAATTGGACAATTAAATTGATACCAATAAATGAAGCGGTTCTGCTTAAGGTCTTAAGTATTACAATAGAGGGTAGTCATGGAAGCGTAGGTGTTATTACATTAACTAAAGCCAATGGGGTTAATGTTTCGACAACATTTAGTAGACGGTAAAATGAGAGTGATATACAAAAATTTTTTATTTTTTTTGGCTATTGTAAGTTCTGCCTGGTACTTGAATGGTAACTTATTAGTGGTTTCCAGTATTGAACAGTTTATGCCAAGTAATGTTCAAGATAAAAATGTAGAAATACTAATAAACCAATCTCAAAAAGGAGCTTTTGCTAATCTTGTTCTGGTGCAAATTTCAGATTCTGACGATAAAAATTTATCTCGATTAAGTAAAGAGTTAAAGTTAAGTCTGAAAAAATATACTAGCATTTTTGACTCTGTTATTAATACAGAAGAGCATGTTGATTTTAAGCAAGACGCTTTATTTAAATATCGATATTTATTGCATGATAGTAATTTTGACGCCAATAACTTGCACGATAGTTTTGAGCAATTATTAGCCACCTTTATAGCTAGTGCACCTGGTGAGTTTGTTGATTATTTATTAACCGATCCTCAAAAAGTATTTCTGAATTATTTATCTTTAAACCAAGTTAAACCAGCCACTAAAGAAAAGCATGGTGTATGGTTTATTGGTAATAAGTCATTATTAATGGTGCAAATTCAAAAAGAATCTGGTTTTATTCAAAAAGATCTGGCCATAAACACCATAAAAGAATCTTTTATAGCGATCAACCCAGGGAATGCGAAATTACTGCTATCTGGCCCTAGTGTTGTAGCGGTTGAAACTCGAGCCCATATTAAAGAAAGTATTCAATATGTAAGCCTTGCCTTGGCTGTAGTGATGTTCTTTGTGTTTGTATTCATCTATAGATCGCCCTACCTGCTGTTACTAGCAATAACTACCCTATCAGCAGCTATCTTGTTTGCAATGTTATTGACGCAAATAATTTTCAGTCAGATACACGGTATTGTATTAGCATTTGGCATTACCGCTTTAGGCGTGTGCTTAGATTATCCATTGCATATATTTAGTAACACATCGAGCGCCATCACAGCAACAAAAGCTGTTAAAAAAATATTAACCCCTCTTAGAATTGGCGCCTTAACCTCTGTATTTGCCTATGTCTCTTTAATGGGTACAGGTTTTGATGGACTTACACAACTTGCTGTTTTTGCTATTGTTGGACTATTATCAGCACTCTTTATTAGTATCTACTTTATTCCTGAATGGATGAAGGAAAAAAAGATAAACAAAAGAGAGGTGTTAGCCGGAAGGTCGATATCGTTAACACACAAAGTATTAATTAGTTTTCTGGTAATTTTATTGCCTGTAACTTTTTTGTTGCAACAGGATGATTTGCTTAACACGAGTATTTCTCAGTTAAACCCTGCTTCGGTAGAGTCTAAAAGAATTGATGCAGAACTACGTCAAGCATTGGGCGTAGGAGAGGTTGATCATATCTTTTTAGCTTCGGATAAAGACTTGGATGCAACTTTAACAAAAACCCAAAAAGTTCAGCAAGAATTAAAGAGTCTTATCAAGACTGGTGTTATATCTGACTCTGTTAGTGTGAGTACGCTACTTCCTAGTCAGAAAGTGCAGCAGTATCGAAAAAATGACTTACCCAACAAACAAGAATTGCTAAATAATATTTCTTTAGCTACAGAAAACCTGCCTTTTAAGAAGGGTGCATTTGATATGTTTGTTAATGATGTTGAATATAGCAGAACAATGCCTTTGCTCGGTTATCAGGATTTTGAGCATTCTATTATGAAAGACAGACTCCAATCGTTGCTATTTTTGCAAAACGATGCCTGGTACTCTATAACAAGAGTGGTGGACATTAAGAATATTGACATATTTAACAAGCAGGTTGAAAAATCAAGCATTTTAAAAGAAACCTACTACTCTATCAGTACAGAAGTTAGCAGTATTATGAATGGTTATTTGAAAGAAACTTGGCTTAGATTGTTAATCATGTTGCTATTAATCCTTCTTGCGGTTCTTTATTTTTCCTATCTAAGTAAAAAGCGAATTTGGGTAATTGTCCCAGTTTTTTCAGGCGTTTTGATTAGCTTGAGTTTTCAAGTTTTATTAGGCAATAGTATCAATATTTTTCATTTGATGTCATTGCTACTAGTTGTAGGCTTAGGTTTTGACTACAGCTTATTTTTCAATCAAGAGACGCAAAAGGAAGGTACGCCATCCAATAGTACTCATGCTATAATTATTAGCGCAATAACAACTATAATAATATTTTCTATTTTGGCTTTTTCAGAGGTGAGTATATTGAGTTCAATTGGACAAGTTGTTGTTGTCGGAGTTCTTAGTTGTTTTGTTGTTGCTAAATTTATTAGCACCCCTACTTTAATTAACACTTCTGAATCATGAGTAAAATAATAAACCCTCTTAAGGTTTCTGCAAGTGCTTTAGTAAACGCACTTGGTACTGGCAAGACATATACAGTAGACGCAATGTTTAATGCCCGTAGCGGCCTGAAAAATTCTAAATATCCTGGCATGAACTTTGATACCTTTCTAGGTTTGGTAGATGGGGTTGAAAATGTTAAATTAGAAGATGAATTAATTGAGTTTGATTGCAGAAATAATAAGCTAGCCAAACTAGCACTAGATTCTGATAATTTTCGTGCGGAAGTTGGTAAGGCGATCATTAAATATGGAAAAAGTCGAATAGGTGTCTTTCTTGGTACTACCACTTCTGGTATTGCAGAAACTGAAAATGCCTATATTGGTAGAGATGAGGCGACAGGTAGATTGCCTAATATGAATATGCTTTGCACAGACAATACTAGCTCTGTTCAGAGGTATGTTTGCCGATCCTTGGGCCTAACTGGTGTAAGCATGGTTATTTCTACAGCCTGCTCATCAAGTGCAAAAGTTTTTGCTTCAGCCTATAGATCTATAGAGGCAGGGTTTTGCGACTCTGCAGTTGTGGGTGGTGTCGATAGCCTGTGTTTGACTACGTTGTATGGCTTTAACTCATTGCAATTAATATCTAAAGATATTTGCCAACCTTGGGACAGGGATAGAAAGGGAATTAACATAGGTGAGGCTGCAGGCTTTGTTTTGTTAGAAAAAACTAACAACAATAGCGGTATTCAACTAACTGGCTATGGAGAAAGTAGTGATGCATATCACATTTCTTCGCCACACCCTGAGGGTAAAGGCGGAAAAATAGCTATGGAGTATGCATTAGACGCTGCAGGTATTTGTGCCTCAGACATAGATTATGTCAATTTGCATGGCACAGCAACCCCTTCAAATGATTATTCTGAGTCTAGGGGATTGCAGTCAGTTTTTGGTGATAAAGTTGTATGCAGTTCAACCAAAGGCATGACAGGGCATACTCTGGGTGCAGCAGGTATTAATGAAGCAATTATTTGTACACTAGCTTTAGAAAATTCTATCATTCCAGGAAATGTAAATTTAAATAATGTTGATGATCAGCTCCCTATCCAGGTTGTGACTAAAAGTATAGAAAAAAAACTAAAGCATGTTATGTCTAACTCGTTTGGATTTGGCGGCAGTAATTGCAGCTTAATATTCTCATGTTAAATAAAAATATTTATGTTAATGGGGTCTCTGTAGTTGCACCGGGGATGGAAAAGCCAGATGAACTGCAAGGAATTTTGAAGGGCAATGTAAAGTGGATGCCTATTGAGCTATCTAGGATGATACCTTCCGCATTGCCAGCTAATGAGGCTCGTAGAACTACAACAGTTATTAGACTTGCATTAAAAGTCATTGAAACAATAGAATATAGGCCTAACACCTCAGTAGTCTTTGCATCATCAGAAGGAGATTTAGATATTACTGATAAGATCTGCAAGGCCTTGTCTACCAAGGAAAAGATGGTATCCCCTACCTTGTTTCATAATTCTGTGCATAACGCCCCTGCAGGATACTTTTCAATCGCAGCTGACATGAAAACACCATCAGTTAGTTTGTCTGCAGGAGATAATACATTTTCTGCAGGATTGGTTGAAGCTGTTTCTCAAGTGTTAGTTGAGAGTGGCGATGTCTTGTTGGTTTCTTATGATAATACTACACCTGCAGACTTGGATGATTTTCGTCATTTTGACTATCCAGTTGGCATTGCTTTATTGTTGAGTGTAAATAAGAAATCTAGCACTATAGGTAGTATCGATGTCTCAGTTATAAACGAAAAAATGGATGTTACTCAATGTTTTAATGACTCCCTTGAGGTATTGAGAGTGGGCAATCCTATTGGACTAGGCCTGCCTTTAGTTGAGTCACTTATTAAAGGGGTTGAAACTGAAGTTATTATTCCATATTTAAATCAAAATCAATTATTGGTTAAGGTAAATAATGTTTAGCAATTCTGAGCTTTGTGAACTGATCCCACATTCTGGAAAAATGTGCCTAATTGACTCTATTAACAAGTGGGATTCCGAATCAATTATTTGCACAACAAAAACTCATCAAAATCAAGACAATCCTTTACTTTTTAATGGAATCTTGCCTGTATCAGCCTTGATAGAATATGGCGCCCAAGCTATGGCAATTCATGGTGCACTTATTGCAAAGGAATCAAAGGAAAAAATGCAGGAAGGATATTTGGCAGCCTTGAAAGATGTAATTTTTTTTAATGACTTTGAAATAAACAACATTTCTTCGTCATTAATTATTGAAGCTACAAGAAAATTTGCATCCCAAGGAAACATGATTTATGAATTTTTAATTACTTCTGAAGGTGATAGCTTGATATCTGGACGAGCAACAGTAGTTGCTGTTTTTAATGATTAGTTTTTTTAAAAAGGCTGGGTTATGACAATGAAAAGAGCTTTAGTTACTGGAGGTAGCGGAGACTTGGGCAGAGCTATCTGTCTTGAATTATCAAAGAATAATATTGAGGTAATAGTTCATAGTAATACAAATAAAGACAAAGCTGATAAAGTGGTTGAAGCTATAGTAAAAGATGGTGGAAAGGCTACATCTGTCTGTTTTGATATTACTAACATAGAGTCTACTCATGAAATTTTGGATGAAATTCTTACCCAGGGAGCTATTCAAATTTTGGTTAATAATGCGGGCATTCATGATGACGGTATATTTGCAGGCATGAGTCAAAATCAGTGGAATAAAGTAATAAATGTAAATTTAAATGGCTTTTTTAACGTGACACAGAAGCTTATGCTCCCTATGATGTCTACTAGATGGGGTAGAGTTGTGAATTTATCTTCAGTTGCTGGCGTTATGGGTAATCGTGGCCAAGTTAATTATTCTGCAACAAAGGCTGGAATAATTGGCGCTACTAAATCTTTAGCGATAGAAATGTCGTCAAGAGGGATTACAGTTAATGCAGTGGCTCCAGGGATAATTTCAGGTAGCATGACAAAAAACACGTTTAGTAAAGAGCATATAAAAAGTGTAGTGCCTGCCGGCAGAGAGGGTAGCCCCGAAGAAGTTGCTGCCTTGGTGGCTTTTTTAGCAAGTGATGCTGCTAGCTATATCTCTGGCCAAGTGATAGGTGTCAACGGTGCAATGGCTTAACTTACCACTTAATATTAAATATAAATAGGAAATTTAGATTTATGAGGATAATAGTTTTTTTTATTTTAGCAACTTTGGCATCAGGTTTTGTATTAGAAGAAACATCTGAAGAGTTTCAGTTTGGTATGAAATCTAGATATGTTGAGCAATGCATGGCACCAATCCAAGCTTTGGGCGCAAGTTTCGTTCTTGTTAGTGAAGGGGTAGAGTTATATGATATTAATAAAGAAGATCTGTTTTTTGGAACTACAAAAGAGCAGCAAGAAAAGCTCCATGTGTTAACAGAGGCCGGATATTATTGGATTTACTTTAATTCTTGTAATGGCTTGAAAAATAAAAAACCTATAGAAAGATTTCTACTAAAAATTAATAGCTATTAGTAAAATAGACAAATATGAAGCTCAAACTCTTTAATATATAAGGAGTTTGAGCTATTATGAGAAGTAGTGATATGTAATAGTGGTGGAGATGGCGGGGATCGAACCCGCGTCCGAAAACCTTCAAACAAAGAGTCTACATGCTTAGCTTGGTCAATTT
>JYMV01016137.1_pt1 | contig 21999 bp, 25 predicted proteins | sample 338911 | NCBI WGS metagenome assembly JYMV01 (sample SAMN03354496, study PRJNA234377) | hydrothermal vent metagenome | biome: Deep sea; feature: Hydrothermal plumes at the Eastern Lau Spreading Center, Western Pacific Ocean; material: Seawater | place: Tonga | collected 2009 | depth 2000 m m
CAACTGCAAAAAGAAACGCAGGCGACGTGGAAAAATCTGGAAAGCGATCTCGAGTCTCAGGAAGCAAGCATTCAAAAATCTAAGGGTCGGCTGAGCGAGTTAAAGACCAACAAGGAATATCAAGCCCATCTCTTTGAAATAGATTTGGCGGGGAAGAAGCGGGGCCAAGTGGAGGAACAACTCCTTCTCATCATGGACCGTGCAGAAACGGTTGATCAGCAGGTTCTGAACGCGAAAGAAGAGATGGTACGACAGGAGGCGGCACTCGAAGCGGCCTTGATCAAGGCTGAAGTGACCGAGGCTGACATTGACCGGGAATTAGAGGTGCTTTCACGCTCGCATGAACGGCTTGCCCGGCAATTGGATGAGAAACTGCTCGCAGAATATGAACAGGTACGATCATCATACTCGGACCGTCCCATGGTTCCAATTCACGGGGGTACCTGCTCCGGATGCCAACTCCAGGTCCCTCCACAATTAGTCGCTGAGGTCAAGCGTGGCGAGGCACTCCACGTCTGTTCTCACTGCCAACGGTTCTTGTTCTGGCCATCAGAAACGACAGATGCAAAGGTATAGCATTGCGAGGTACGGTGAGGAGGCTGGACGGCCGCGCTTCATGGTTTTATCATGGAGGGAGGAAAGTCCGGACTCCACGGGCAGGGGTGCTGGGTAACGCCCAGGCGGAGCGATCCGACACCAGCGCCACAGAAAACATACCGCCGATGGGTGGGGGAAGGTATTCCTCATCACAGGTAAGGGTGAAATGGCGAGGTAAGAGCTCACCGCGTTTGTGGTGACACAAACGGCATGGCAAGCGTCACCCGGAGCAAGACCAAATAGGAGGGAATCTTGAACAAGAGGCTGGCTCGGCCGTTGCCCTCGGGTAGGTCGCTAGAGGCCCGAAGCAATTCGGGTTCAAGAGAAATGGCCGTCACCGTTCTGAGGCACACTCACGACGGAACAGAATCCGGCTTATAGGCCTCCTCACCTGCTTTCCAATTTCGTTCATGAAACAGCAATCCCATACAACAACGGGAGAATGGCTATGATGAGACAGATCTATCTCGCCGGGCCCCGAGGATTTTGCGCGGGCGTCGACCGAGCTATCTTGATTGTGGAGCGTGCTCTCAGCGTGTACGGTGCTCCGGTGTACGTACGCCACGAAATCGTGCACAGCCGGCATGCCGTTGAGTCGCTACGAGCCAAGGGCGCTGTTTTTGTCGAAGAGCTTGCCGACGTCCCTGATGGAGTGCCGGTGGTGTTTAGTGCACACGGGGTCGCGAAGGAAGTCTGGGAAGAGGCCGGACGCCGAGACCTCCAAGTCATCGATGCCACCTGTCCACTGGTGATTAAAGTCCATCGAGAAGTGAATCGAGACTACCACCAAGGATATGAACTGATTCTCATTGGACATGCTGGCCATCCCGAGGTGATCGGAACGCTCGGCCAGGTCCCTGACCGATTTCATCTGGTCAGTTCAGTCGAGGATGTCTATCAACTCGATATTTCCTCTGCCACCCACCTCTCCTATGTCACGCAGACCACATTGAGCGTAGACGAATGCCGGGATATCGTGGAGGCGTTACAGGCACGGTTCTCCACAATCAAAGGACCGCAGCAAGAAGATATCTGTTACGCCACGCAGAATCGCCAGAATGCCGTCAAACACATGGCAGAACGTGTCGAGGTCATCCTCGTTTTGGGATCCCCAAATAGTTCAAACTCCAATCGCTTGCGCGAACTTGGTGAGCGGTGCGGTATTCGATCGCACCTCATCGATTCTTGGAGTGACATCAATCCAGAATGGCTGGCGGGGGTAGAAACGATTGGGATTACGGCTGGGGCTTCGGCGCCCGAGTTTCTGGTTGAGGAGGTCGTATCCTACCTAAAAACCTTTGGTCCTGCAGCAGTGGAAGAGATTAACGTGATTGAAGAGGATGTGGTGTTTAGTCTCCCGCCAGAGTTGGTGGCCGTCGATCCATAAGGCATTGTTGCACCCTCCTCACACTCTGGGGCTGCACATTCTTTTGTTAGGTCATGGGTTGGTGATCAACCCATGGTTCCTTCTCCGCGAGATACCGCTTTCCGCGAAAGTTTAAGCGAGTGCGCATGTTCGTAAACCCGAACCCATGCAATTGATGAACCAAATCTGCAATCGCAGCCGCGACAGTCGAATGCGGATCACTCTGCACTTTGAGGTCTTCGTATATGGTTGAGGCCACATAGCGTTTGGCGGTTCGCGCAATGACGACGGTTCGATTGAACGACCGTGTGCTTGGATCATTTCCCTCAAGTTGGTGTTTCTCTAACACGCCCTCTTTTTGGAGATGTAGCAGGCTCGGCATACTCATGGAATCATAATCCTTTCGGCAAGTGTCATCTTTGAGCGAAGCTGCATAATAACAAAGATATAGCGTGGAGGGCTATTGACGATGTTTGGGACGATGGGATTTACAGAACTCATCCTGATTCTTGTAATTGTGCTCATCATATTCGGAGCAGGGAAACTTCCACAGTTGGGAGAAGGCGTTGGACGCGCGCTCAGGGGATTTAAGAAGGAAGTCCAGTCTGACATTCCGCCTTCCACCCCAACGGCAGGGCGCCCGGGAGATGCATCCGAGAACGAGACAGGTGGCGACATCACCGAGGCCGATGAGGATCCAGAAGTCATTCGCGCACGCATAGCCGAGCGGCAGCGGCGTGTACAAGAGCGTCAAATGGAGTCCGGTCGCGTCGACTAACCATGACCTTTCAGGAAACCCTTCTCGATGTGATTCGTGCTGTGGAGGCCGAACTGGCCGTCCATTGTGACTCGAATGATGTTGAAGAGATTCTCATTACACGTCGTCGCCTGGCCGCCTCATCTAGCACGATGTGGGTCTATTCTTGTAGTTGGGATCATGTAATTCCGATGGCGGAGGAGGTGCCTGTTAAGGTCCGAGTGAAAGGTTCTCAGTCGCTAACGGAGGGGCACGTGGTCGGATTTGACAGCGGCACGCTGTGGCTTGGCGTCCGCAAAAATCTGGGGGCTGTGGCGCGACCAGCGTATGTTCAGCTAGATATGAACAGCCTCTTTTGTTCTCTCACCCGTAGGCTCCACGACATCGAATGCAACCATGTATCCATGGTTGAACGTCCGATCGGTCAACTTTTTTCCGATGAGGCGAGTCTCGCCAACGGCGAGACGTCTGCGGACGTTCAGATTATCGATATGCCACACGCGGCCGCTCGCCGAGAGAGGGTAACTGAGATTGTTTTGGAGGGGCTACGTGGGAGAAAGCGGATTCTGCTGACGTCGGCGCGCAATCGTGATCTTGACGAGAGTCTCATCGCGATCGTTCGCGCGATGCGCATGGAAGGGCTCTCATATTCCACGCTCGTCACCCGCTACCCCGTGCTTGTCCTTGAAGGGAAGGGAACGACTGATCTTCGTGAACTCGCCTTTGAACAACAACTTCGAATCAATGTCGGCAAAGTCCAAGCCGAGCAAGCCACCCTGCGATCCGCCTACCATCGGTATCAGAAGCTGAGCCCCAGCATGGCGTTCGCGCAAGAAAAAGCACAGGATCTCGAGGAAGTTGAGGCACTCGAAGATCGCTTACTGCGTGAAATTGACAAGCTTGAACGCAAAGACACAGACCTCAGAATTCGAGTTGAAACCTATGCCGATATTCCACTATGGCAACGCCTTTCCATGCAAGTTGGCGGAAAGAATCCGCCAACCATGGATAAGATGCGTTTGTGGTGTGCGGAGCAACTTGAGGCGTTGCAGCAGGAATTGATCACACTGCGACCACGCCTCTCAAAGGCGAGGCAGGAAGCGTACCTCGCTCCAGAAATCTGGCAGGAGTACGAACACATCAAGGAGACATTCGAGGCGAGAGGCGGGCTTGAGAATGTCCGTTCGCTCATTGCGCAGGATCAGAGAGAATCAGACCATTGCTTTGAGGGTCGAGGCCTCGTCGCAGCCACGGCAGGATGTGTCGCGTCTCACGATCTATTCAACGAGCTGTCATTTGATATCGTCATTGTGGATGACATCGATGCTGTTCCGCTACCCCTGCTCATTCCAGTAACCTGTCTGGCTCGGAAGAAAATTGTATTGGTGGGCGACCAATCTGATTCGCCGATCACGACAGCGACAGAGGGCAGCGCTGAGTATTCGCGCGCGCGCATCGCGCGTGTACGCACCTCCATCCTTGAAACCGTTCGCACGCACGCAGCAGTCTCATAACATGTCTCGAATGCCGAAGACACCTCAGCAGCCAGCCGAGAAAATCACGGAACGGCCCCTTGAAATACTAGGTGTTGTCCTCGCGACAGCGTCGCTGCTGCTTTTGTTCGGACTGCTGTCTTATATGCCTGATGATCCTCATGTTTTTCATCCTAATCCGGATAAAGCGACGCCAGGGAATTGGATAGGGACATTCGGAGCATTGCTTTCAGATGGGCTCTTTCGATTATTGGGTGTCGCCGCATACATCGTCCCCTTCGGCTTAGCGATGTGGGCGTGGCAGTGCTTCGCGTCGCGAGGAACTCGAGTGTCCATGCCGGCGGTGGCAGGCTGGATCGGCATGGTCATGTTCGCGGCAACACTCTTCTCGATTGGACTTCGCGGGGTCCCGACCATTCAGGCTGGTGGAATTCACACCGTGATGGAGGTGGACGCAGGCGGAATGGTGGGAAACTTCGTCGCAGACCTTCTGAATGCCTATTTCGCGTCGGTTGGACGATTGATCATCGTCATCTCCGGCCTTCTCCTCTCAGTACTCGCCGCCCTTCCAATCTCTCTTGGATCGGTAAGCTGTCGAACTGCGACGGGCCTGCAATGGATCACACACAATATAAAACGTCGGGAAAAGATCATCGTTCCGGCGGCTAAACCGGTTCCTGATGTTCCGGAGCCGTTGGAACCAGATCTTGCCCCCTTGGCTTCCCTTCCAGAACCTGTTCCTCCTCCGGAACCGTCGATGGGGGCCATGAGTTTGAGCGCGATTCCAACATCTGACGCCCGACCGCCACTCGCAATCCATCAGGGCAACGGAACCAAATTTTTCCTTCCAGATCCAAACACCATTCTCACCGATCCACCAATGCGGTCGATTCACAACCGCGATGAGCACAGCCGGGAACGGTCTCGGCTATTGGTGCAAGCCTTCAAGAACTTCGGCGTGGCTGGGACCGTCACTGCTATTCACCCAGGGCCTGTCGTGACGATGTATGAGTTCGAGCCGGCTCCTGGGGTCAAAGTCAGTCGAATTGTGAATTTATCCAATGACCTCGCGCTTGCCATGAAGGCCGAAACTGTTCGTATTGTGGCGCCTATTCCTGGAAAGTCAGTCGTCGGGATCGAAATTCCTTCTCCGGTCCGCGAGGATGTGCATCTGAAAGACCTGTTGATGTGCGATGCCTATCAGCAAGCTTCGTGGAAACTCAAGGTCGTCCTGGGAAAAGATATTTTTGGTGCGCCGGTCGTCGTTGATCTGCAGACGATGCCTCATTTGCTGATGGCTGGCGCGACGGGTGCCGGAAAAAGCGTCGGACTCAACACCATGATCACCAGCCTGCTTTTTGCGGCCACTCCCTACGAATTGCAGTTTCTTATGGTGGACCCAAAAATGTTGGAACTGCAGGGGTATAACGGGATTCCACATCTGCTCAGGCCAGTGATCACTAATGCCAAGGTTGCAGCTAAGGAACTGGTATGGGCCGTACGGGAAATGGAACGTCGGTACCAATTGATGGCAGGCGCTGGTGCCAGAAACATCGATCATTATAATTACCTGGCGTCAAGCAACGGAGAAGAGAAGTCTGAAATTCTTCCGTATATCGTGATCATCATTGACGAGCTTGGTGACCTGATGATGGTCGCATCTCGGGAAGTTGAAGAATCCATTACGCGGCTCGCACAAATGGCACGCGCCTCTGGAATGCATCTGATTCTTGCCACACAACGACCCTCCGTCGACGTCCTCACCGGCCTCATTAAAGCCAACTTCCCGTCACGCCTGGCATACAAGGTTTCATCCAAAACCGATTCCAGAACGATCCTCGACGCGAACGGAGCGGAAATGCTACTGGGGCGAGGAGATATGTTATTCCTACCGGCAGGAACCGGAAGAATGATACGGGTACATGGCCCGTTTGCCCCAGAAGAAGATCTTCAGCATGTCGTCGATTTCCTTCGAGACCAAGGCCCTTCACCTATCGTACAAACGTCCTTTCCAGCAGAGACCCAGGCGCAGGATTCAGAAAGCGGAAGTGGAGACGAATTGTATGAGAGGGCGAAAGAACTCATCATGGAGACCGGGCAGGCCTCGGCGTCGCTGATCCAGCGACGACTGCGTGTCGGATATCCTCGAGCCGCCAGGATGATCGAAATGATGGAGGAGGAAGGGATCGTGAGTCCTCCGCTTCGAGATGGTCGCCGTGAGGTCGTCCTGCGACGATCGGCTGATTCTGATCTGCAAGTGGGGTAGTGATGACGTCCGCAACAGAGCATGTCATTGTCGTCCTACGCTTCACCATACTCGTTGTATTGATAGCGGCGTTGGGATCTCACCTCTCGTTTGCAGCCGGGCCTGACAGCAATGCTGAAGACCTCGCAAACAAGATTCAATCACGATATGAACACACCGCAGACCTCAGCGCAGACTTTACCCAAACCTTGCTGATTGAAGGCTTCGAGACCCCCATGCAGTCATCCGGGCGAATCTCAATCAAAAAACCAGGCCGTTTGTATTGGGAGTATCGTGATCCCCAGGCAGAACACATCTATGTCAATGGGGATCGAGTTGTGTTCTATACTCCAGCGCACAATCAAGTGATCCAGGCGACGCTTTCTCGACTTGCGGAATCGCGCGCACCTCTCCATCTCTTGCAGGGCGCAACGCGGCTTCGAGAACACTTCGAGCTTGAGCAGGTCGAACCTGGAGATGCACAGGACAACGATAGGTTACAGTGGCTAGGTCTCAGGCCAAAAGAGGATGGAGGAGTAGAGTCGAGACGGCGCATCGTGATTGGCGTCGATTCCAAAAACCACTACATTCGAACCGTGGGCATGCATGAACTTAATGGGAACGTGACCACCATTCATTTCTCGAACATCACAGCAAACTCAAATCTTCCGGATTCGCTCTTTCATTGTGATATGCCAACGGACGTAGAAATCATTCAGGATCTACCCTGACTATGATTCGAACCGTTGCATGCATCGTTGCAATATCAGCATTGCTCACGTTGACCGTGGGATGCACAACCGGCCCGATCTCGCTCGGGGTGACAGCCGCAGGGGATGTCTTCTTTGGACTGTTCGGTTTAGACTCATTCAGGAAGAGTCACGCCGATGATACCTTTCTGATCGAAAAGGCGGTGGTCCTCGAGGCCGCCCTCCACGCCTTGGACGTGATGACGCTTCAAATCGAAGAAACGACCGAAGAGGACGACACGACAATCATCACTGGCGTATCGCAGTCATCCAAGGCGCCCATGAAGTTCTCCACGAGCATCCGTGAGATTTCCTCAACGGTGACCAACGTCTCGATTAGAGCGGGACGAGGTCTCTTGAAACCTGATCACAGTACCGCGGAAGAAATCATGAATCAGCTGGTCCTTCGTCTCGAGAAAACCACATCGGCATCACGCTCGCCGGAGGGTCCGACACCGGTTGCCACTCCCGAGCCTAAACCATCGCCGGAGCCGAAAACACTGATATCGGAACAGGCTCAGGTGACACATCCAACAGTAAAACCATCTCCATACGTCGTCCAAGTCGGGTCATATCAAACCAAGGCCAATGCCGATCGGCATGTGGTAGAGCTGCGGGACAAGAAGAGCCAGGCATACGCCGTCCCATTTGACTTGGCTGACCGAGGACGGTGGCATCGGGTACTCATTCAGCGTTTTGCAACAGAGGAAGAGGCCGGACGTTTTTCGGGAAAAATCATGGCTGATGGGCTCGTCGACCTGGCGTTTCCAATATTGCTTCCCTTCGCCGTGGAAGCAGGCACAAAAAAACACGCGCACGATGCATCTTCCGTCGAGACCCGCCTGAGAAACGAAGGATTTTCACCATATGTGCTCCACGTTCCGAATGCCGGCGCGGACGACCGGAAATATCGAATCTTAGTCGGAGCCTACGAAACCCCAGCTGCCGCGGCGACACTGTCCAAAACATTGTTGGCTGCGAGAATCCCCAACCAAATTGTCACTCCGTAACAGGATGCTGACCTACTGACTCAACCAATGTCGCTGTCGCGCATAGGCCACGGCGTCCATCCGCTTATGGACGGAGAGTTTTTCCAACAGGTGATGGACGTGGTTTTTGGCCGTTTGGGTCTCGATATTCAGGCGCCCCGCGATCTCCTTATTGCTCAAGCCTTCGGCGAGCAACTCGATCACCTCAAACTCTCTGGCTGTTAACTGCGCGTCTTCCCGCCAATTCAGCCATTTTTCATCGGCAAAATATCGTATTCGTGAAAACAGAAACGCCGCAAATCGATCCGAGCACCATGCGTTCCCTGCCGCAACCGCGGTGACGATATGCACGAGATCATCGACCGACGCATTAGTTGGAATGTAGCCTGCCGCGCCAGATTCAAGGCAGGGGGATGATGTTGCGTTCGTGATCCGGTACCCCGGATCCAGATAGTCTTCACAGGGCACGATCCTGACGAAAGCGTTGAAAGTAGAGGGAGGTCGTCGCGGTTGAACAGTTTGTAATCCAGCAGCAGCACATCGATCGATGCCTTTTCTTTCAATGCGCCGATCTCCTCCCAACGATCTGATACGCCCGCAAGCGATACATGAGACTCTGTACTCTCACGCTCGGCCAATAACTTCACCAGCCCGTCACGGAATAGTCGATCTTCCGAGAAGATCGCTATGCGAATGCTATCCGTCATGTCACCGATCCTTCGCGTCGCAAAGGAGTTCTTGGTAATCCTGCGGCCGACGATCTCCAAATAAATCGTTTCGAGACGTGACCGTTTTATCTCTCGCTCGTTCCAGATCGATGGATACCACATCCACATGGGATTCTGCAGCGGGTGCGCTTGAAAGGATCTCGCCTCTCGCCTCAACGATCAACGAATTGCCCGTAAAGGTTAAGGATCCTTCAGTACCAATACGATTCGCCGTCACGATAAACACGCGGTTGGTGACTGCATGAAACGGAATACCTTGCTGAGCCAGCCTCGGAAGGATCAGATTTGATGGATGGCAAATGATGTCCGCACCCTTCAACGCAAGAATTTTCCACACCTCCGCAAAAAACCAGTCATAACACACAAGGAGGCCGAGGGTCGCGTTCTTTCGTTGAAATACAGGGAGGCCGGCGTCACCGGGACAGAAGAAGTCCTTCTCGTTCATGAAGAGGTGCATTTTTCGATACCGTCCCACATACCCCTCCGGCCCAATCAGCACGGCTGAGTTGTACAACGTGTCTCCAGATCGCTCGTTAAACCCGGTCACGATATCCAAACCGTGCTCACGGCATTGGGCATGGAGGAAAGAAAGAAACCGGCTATTTTCAATCGGTTCTGAACTGTCGAATGCCTCTTCCTTTGAAGAAAAATTGTACCCAGAGTTGCAAAGTTCAGGGAGCACAACAAGATCAGAGTTGCCGCACGAAGAGAGCAGTGCTTCAAGGCGGGAGATGGTCTCATTCAAATTACACAAGGCAGGCGAGAACTGAACGTACGCTACCTTCATATTTTTTCCTCCGGCTGACTCGATACTCGGCAGTGGGTTCATCAGACCCAGTACTTAATGTGGTTATCCCTGGATCTAAATTGAACCCACCGGCCTATTGTTCACCTTGTGTTCGTATTTTACGCTAACTCCATACTGAGTGGGTGCTTTTTCGAGACCACGTTCGAGAAGAGAGCGATGGAGGTGCTGATGCATCGGTCCCCTTCTGGATGATCCATGTTCTCGTCCGTGAAGACATCGTTCCTGCATTCTCGCGGTTGCGTTCGCCGATGCATCTCGACTCGGCTATTGCAGACGATTTGCCCGACCAGATCATCACTAATGTCGTTGGAGTGCACCGGGTTCTCGGTTTGGTGCGTCCCCATCATACCTCGTACTCCTGAGGACCAACATGATTATGTGTCGCGCGATTGGGGAAAAAACAAACGAAGTCTAGGAGGAGAAATGGGACCGACGAAAGCTCTTCTCAAGGATAATGCGATCTACGAGGCAACGAGAGGAACGCTTTTGAAAGATGGGTTTGCGAATCACGATGAGGTCACACATTACGTGAATCATCATTACGTGGTGCTCCCGGTGCACGACAATCATGGCTCGCCCACTGTTTCGAGCAATACAAGGACAATCGCTTGTTTCGACCGGACCAGATTTACGAAGGCCAACGGGGGCGCCCCTACGTAGCGATTCGAGATCGGACCACGAGGGCATCGTGAGTGATGTATGAACAGACCTAATCATGACGGGTATTCACGCGCCGAATGGCGACCACTCGACCAATCAGATTCTCAGGTAGGTCACTGGGAGGGGAGACCAATTGGACGCGTGGACCAACGCCTTGAACCAGTCGAAGCCCCTCAGCGGTGCGGACAACTCCTTTGACGCGAAGCACGGTGAGTTGCTGTAACTGTGCCATGAGTTCATCTTGCGAGATGCCGCTTTCGATCACAATCTCTTCTGCCTCAAATGATTCGTGTGTGTGGGGAGGCATATCCAGCTCTCTTCGGGTTTTCGGTCTCTCGACGCCGGTAGGTTGGGCGGAAATAAAATTGAGGGATCAACTTGGCTATTGGCGCTATGAATGATCGGGGTTCCGGGCGCCATCTCCTCAAGCATTGATTCTAAACGACCAACCGATTCCTTCCCGACTAAGTCCATTTTGTTGAGCACCAACAGATCGGCCGAGGAGATTTGTTGCTCTGCCGTGCCTTCGACATCCCGGCCTTCTGCAAGCTGTTCGGCGTTCACGACCACGATGGCTAACGCTTCTCCCACCCATTGGGTGATGGGGTCTCGCCAAAAGGTGACCAGGGTTTCAAAGGGAAGGGCGACGCCGGAGGTTTCAACGATCATGCGATCTGGTTTGTGGCGTTCCCATAGATCATGAAGCGTGGTAAGCAGCTCACCCGACAACTGGCAACAGACGCATCCGCCTTCGAGCTCAACGTAGCGACCGTCTCCGCCTTGACCAAACAGTGCTTGGTCGATGCCTAATTCGCCAAATTCGTTGGACACCACGGCTAGGCGGTGGCCACTCTTTTGGGCATCTTCCAGGAGATTCCGAATCAGGGTTGTTTTTCCTGCGCCTAGAAACCCTGAGACAACCAGTGCTGGAATGCCTATCGATAATGATTCGTTCAAGGACAGGTACCTTTCTTTTTAAGAGCACATTTCATTGTGTATCAACAGGATTGATTGTATCCCACCATATTGCTGGTGTCTCCAATCGCTTGCGAGAATCTATGTTATTGTTTGGCATGGTTGAACGGTATCGTCGCGGCAAAGGGAAAGCCCCACTACTTGGCAGTCATCAAAAATGCTGGTTGTGGGGCCGGAATGTGGTTCTGGAAACCCTTCGTGGCAGGCGTTGGCCGGTGCTGGAATTGTATTGTTCGGATCAACTCCCACAGGAAGAATTGGACGTGGTTCACGCGTTGGCGGAACAAAACGCGACGTCGGTACGTGTGGAGCCGGGTGCATCGCTTCGCAAACGGTGCCATTCGGCTGAGCATCAGGGCTACCTGGCGAAAATGCCGGATTTTCCCTATGTGGACCCGCTGGCACTTCTGGATCAGCTCATCGAGAAGAAGAAATGCCCACTCCTCGTTATCTGTGACGCGATTCAGGACCCCTTCAACCTCGGAGCGTTAATTCGTTCTGCTGAGGTGTTTGGGGTTGACGGCATTTTCATTGCCGTGAAATATCAAGTAGGCGTGACTAGTCTTGTCGCGCGAAGTTCTGCTGGTGCCGTGAGTCACGTTCCAATCGCGCGCGCTGAGAATCTTGAAGACATCATTGCCGAGGTGAGGGGTCGCGGAATCCAAGTGCTGGGAACGAGTGATGCCTCTGGAATTCCGGTGTTCGAGTGTGATCTCAAAAAACCGACAGCGATGATTATTGGCAATGAAGGGGCTGGAATACGGGATGCGTTACGCGATCGTAGCGATCATCTGATTCACATTCCACAACATGGTAGGATCGCATCGCTCAACGCGGCGGTATCAGCGGGAATTTTGTTCTATGAAGCGCGGCGTCAACGAACGAGGGCATGAGACATTTCCGGCAGGTCAAATGATGCTCAAAATGGTGTCCAGCAAGGCCGAAGCAAGCAGCGAAGCGAGAACGAAGCTGGTGCCATTTTCAGCGGCCTACTAGCCTTGGGCGGGGGTCGGCAGCTTAAAGCGGATGAGATCGACGAGCCGACCGGCTTGTTGCACTAAGGTCTCTGATTCGAGGAGAAACTGTTTCTCATCGGGGCTAAAGTCTAAGCCTGCCGACAAACTATTCACCAATACCCGATCACTCATTTTCCCTGATGAGATAAGTTGATACTGGTCGTCAGCTTTCTGCGAGAGGAGATACTCTTTTGCCGCGTCTGCGAGGTGAACGAGCAATGGGGAATCCAAGGTCTCGGACTTGTCTTCCGGGAGAAGAGAAAGTTTCACCTGCCGATAGCTGGTCGAAACTTCTTGTTCCTCGTACACACAACGGCGCAGGCCTTGCAGCACAATGTTGTATCGCCCGTCCGACATTTTCTTCACGCTGACCATCCGGCCGACCGTGCCTTGCTCGAAAATCTGTGGCGACTCCTCATAATGATCCTCCCAGCCATCCTTCAACAAGGCCATGCCGAGACATCGGCCTCGTGATGACGCATCATGCACCATCTCGCGATAGCGAGGTTCGAAAACATGTAGTGGCAAATAGGTGTGTGGGAACAACACTACATTGGGTAACGGGAAGATGGGAACGACGGATGGAATGGGGAACGGGGATTCTTGAGACGACGAAGGGCCAGATGACATATACTAAGAATAGCGAAGAGTTTTTGATGATGTCAAAACTAATAATCCGTATGACGAAAGGGATAATCAATGAGAACGTGGAAAGGCATGTGTTTGACCCTGTTAACCTCAATGGCATTTGGAATTCCGTCAGTGGTATTGGCTCATGAACCGCATGTGTGTCCTGAGGGATTTCCTGATGTCCCAGCTTTGTCCGGACATGTAAACCAATCCGACATTGATAGCGGAGGATTGACTTTCAATGACATCGTGAAGGCCGGTAAGGTTTTATTTCACACCATGTTCAATGTCTGTGATGGCCAAGGGCGCCCCGCTGCAACTGGCGATGGGCAGAAACGAGAACCTGCCGCGCTGAATTTTCTTCGCACCTCCGGGCCTGACACCTATGCGTGCGCGGGATGCCATACGATTCCTCGAACCGGTGGGGCCGGTGATGTGGTGGCCAACGTCTTCTTGGGTGCTGGATTCGTCGATCCCGTGATTTATTCCATTGCCGCAAAATTCAGCAATGAGAGGAATACGCCCAGTCTTTTTGGCATGGGACCTGTCGAGATGCTTGCCGTCGAAATGTCGGCAGATTTACAAGCTCAAGCCAAGGAGGTAGGAGATGGCATCCATACGCTTACGACAAACGGTGTCAATTTTGGGGTAACGATCGCGGCTGGAAAGGTTGTGGCGAGCAAAGGGGTGGACACGGATTTGCTGATTAAGCCCATTACCGCAGGCGGCATTCTTCCGGGAATTCGTCAGCTTACACGCATCGGCTATAACCTGCATCATGGCATGCAGGCCGATGAGATGTTCGCAGACGATGCAGATTTTGATAAGGACGGCGTCCCTCATGAACTGACGATTGGTGATATCACCGCGTCGACAGTCTATCAGGCACAACTAGGCACTCCGGGAAGATTGTTGCCAACAACATCTGAAGAGCGCCGTCTGATTCAACAAGGAGAAAAGCTGTTCAAAAAGGCAAACTGCACGTCGTGCCATATTCCCGTATTGCACCTGAAAAGCCCCAGGTATACCGATTCGCGCAAAGGGTTCTCGTTCGATATGACGAAAGATGGTGAAGGCCCGCACTTAGAAGCGGATGGGAGTGGCGGCGCCATCGTGCGAGTCTACTCAGACTTAAAGCGGCATAATATGTGTGATGATCCCGGGATTCCCAATCCAGTGCGGACCTATTGCAATGAGCAGATTGCACAGGGAAGGCCAGACCAAGACGGGCGGCCAGGGCAGGAATTTTTCTTAACTCACCGACTCTGGGATGTCGGCAATACCGCCATGTATGGTCATCGCGGCGACTTGACGACAATTACAGATGCCATTCTTGCGCACGGCGGAGAAGCCAGAGTCTCACGTGATGCGTTTGTGGGGATGGGGTCGAAGCAACAAGCAAGCGTCGTAAAATTTCTCAAAACGCTACAGATTCTTCCGGCAGGATCTGAACGGGTGGTTACGGAGAACTAGCAGGCATTCCACATTTCAAAGGATCTTCAGCACATTCTCCGGCGGCCGCCCAAGTGTGCCTTTAGCGCCGTGAATCACGATTGGGCGCTCGATGAGGATTGGATTCTGAACCATCAGCGCGATCCACTCCTTGCGGCTTCGTGAATCGCTCGTTTTGAGACCAAGCTCTTTAAACGCGGCCTCCTTGGTTCGCATCACTTCTTGGGGCTCTCGTCCGAGTGTGTTCAGGATCTCGTCGAGTTCTTTTTCAGTTGGGGGAGTCTTCAAATACTCGACAATGTCCGGAGTAATACCTTTCTCCTGTAGCAGCGCCAAGGTCTGACGACTCTTTCCGCATTTCGGGTTGTGGTAGATTCTTGTTTTAGTCATTGGCACTCTCCTGTCATGTGCTGGTCCTCATGATGGCACGATCATATCTCTTTCATCCATCCTTGTCCCCTGTTTTGTTAGCGGTTACAATTCACCTCGTGCCTGAGTTTAATCTTCGATCTACTCGCTGAAAGGGATCTGCCCTGTATGAAGAAAGAAAAGAAAAATGGAAATCATCACGTGTTCGATGTGAAGGCCCAGTTTTCTATAGGACAGGTCATTCACCACAGGCGTTTTCGATATCGTGGTGTGATCGTCGACGTCGATCCAAACTTTCAACTCACAGACGAATGGTACGATGAGATTGCGGTGAGTCGGCCACCCAAAGACAAGCCGTGGTACCATGTCTTGGTCCATAATAGTGACCAAACGACCTATGTCGCCGAACGGAATCTTGAACCTGATCACAGTGGGGACCCAATTCATCACCCCTTTCTTCATCAATGTTTTGATCTCTTTGATAATGGCAGATATGACCGGAGTGGAGGCGTAAACTAGATGAACTCGATACAACGGCGACCTCTGCTTTCCGCGATCATTCTTCTGTTTGCCATCAGTGTCTTACTCAGCGCGTGCTTCACTGTGGGGAAATCATTTCCGGATTATGCGGTTCCAGATATCAGGGTGGGCAAAACAACTGAAAACGAGATTCGGACGTTGTTCGGTTCGCCATGGCGAACGGGAATGGACGATGGGGATCAGACCTGGACATACGGCCACTACCGATACTCGCTGTTTGGGGAGGCGAAGACGGAGGATCTCGTCATCCGGTTTGACAAGGATGGGGTGGTGAGTTTGTATACCTTCAACACCACAGATCCTGTGCCGTAATATCTGAACTGAAGTGACGTTTGACCTATTTAAAGCCACGCTTGTCGATGATGCCCCTCCGGCCGAGATTGACCCGGTCCTTCGGGCACTCTGGTTAGAGGCTCGCGGGGATTGGGATGGTGCTCACAAGATTATTCAAGACTTGAGTGACCGCTCAGCCGCGTGGGTCCATGCCTATCTTCATCGCAAAGAAGGGGATCTCACCAATGCCGCGTACTGGTATTCGCGTGCAGGTCGTGACGTCTCTTCGTTTTCTCTGGATGGTGAATGGGAAGAGGTCGTGAAAACGCTGCTGGCGGATTTAGCATAACACGTCCAGCTATGGACGCTCCTGCCCCCTCCCCTCCATCTGACTTCATTCGCACCATCATCTCCGAAGATCTCAAGAACAAAAAGAACGCCGGAAGGTTGGTCACCCGTTTTCCGCCAGAGCCCAACGGCTATCTGCATATCGGGCACGCAAAATCGATTTGTCTCAATTTCGGCGTGGCATCAGAACATCAAGGTGGCAATTGTCATTTGCGTTTTGATGACACCAATCCGACCAAGGAAAATGTGGAGTATGTCGAGTCCATTAAAGAGGACGTGCGATGGTTGGGTTTTGATTGGGACGATCGTTTGTTCTATGCGTCTGATTATTTCGATGCACTGTATGAGTACGCGGTTGAGTTGATCAAAAAGGGCAAGGCATATATCGATAGTTTAAGCGCGGAAGAGATCAGAGCTTATCGGGGGACACTGACGGAACCGGGAAAGGATAGTCCGCATAGAAATCGATCAGTCGAAGAAAATTTAGCTTTGTTTGTGCGGATGCGTGCGGGCGAGTTTGAGGAAGGTGCGCATGTCCTTCGGGCCAAGATCGACATGGCCTCCCCGAATGTGAATATGCGTGACCCCACCCTCTATCGGATACGCAAGGTTGCACATCACCGTACTGGCGACACGTGGAATATTTACCCAATGTACGACTTTACACATTGTGTTTCCGATTCTATTGAGGGCGTGACGCATTCCCTCTGCACCTTGGAATTTCAAGATCATCGTCCGTTGTATGATTGGGTGCTCGACGAGTTGGGCACCGAGAACCATCCACAGCAAATTGAGTTTGCACGCCTCAATTTGAGCTACACCGTCATGAGCAAGCGAATGTTGCATGAGCTGGTCGACAAAGGCTGTGTCTCAGGCTGGGATGATCCGCGGTTGCCGACATTGCAGGGGCTACGACGACGCGGCTATACCCCCGAGTCGATTCGGAACTTTTGCGATCGCATTGGAGTGGCCAAACGAGATGGTGTGATCGATATGGCGTTGTTGGAACATTCCGTGCGCGAAGACCTCAATCAACGCACACCCAGGGTCATGGCGGTGTTGCGTCCGCTCCGTGTGGTCATCGAGAATTACCCGGAAGATCAGGTCGAAGAACTGGATGCGGCCAACCATCCAAACGATGAAACCATGGGCACGCGAAAAGTGCCATTCTCGCGCGTGCTATATGTTGAGCAGGATGATTTTCGCGAAGACCCGCCAAAGAAGTTTTTTCGACTAACCCCTGGGCGGGAAGTTCGTCTTCGCTATGCCTACTTGATCACCTGCGTTGGGGTAGTGAAGGATGAAAAAACAGGCCAGGTCATCGAACTTCGCTGCACCTATGATCCTGCAACAAGAGGCGGATCGACGCCCGACGGACGAAAGGTGAAAGCAACGATTCATTGGGTGTCATCCGCTCAGTCGCTACTGGCCGAAGTGCGCATGTATGACCATCTCTTCGCGACACCCAATCCCGGAGTTGCTGAGGAAGGCAAAGATTTCACCTCAAACTTGAATCCCAACTCGTTAGAAACGTTGCGCGAAGCCTGCGTAGAGCCAAGCTTGAATGGAGCCGCGCCAGGCAGTCGCTACCAGTTCGAAAGAAACGGATACTTTTGCGTCGATCGGGTAGATTCGTCCGAGAATGCTCTGGTGTTTAACCGGACAGTGACGCTCCGCGATGCATGGGCGAAAGTCGCGCAGGCGCAAGGGAAGGGCAAGGAAACATAGTGGAGAGCCACGCGGGTTACGCGTCTTTGCTCTTGAAATACTCCGGCCGTACCACCGTTACGTCAGAGACGAAGACGACGCCGGAATGGTGCTCGAACAAGGGGGCGATTCCGGCGAGGATGGTCTCGACCTTATTCTCCGGGACGACGGTGATGACCATATCGAGGGCGTCCAACTCGTTGAACATCAGCTGGCCTTGGTGTAATCCGTGATGCCCTTTTCCTGATATGTTTGGAATGATGGTGTATCCGGAGACCTCGGTTCGGTCGAGCAATTCCTGAATCGCCTGCAACTGATTTCCCTTCACAATAATTTCAAGTTTTTTCATTGCTTCTTTCATGGCACTCTCCCCTCAAACACCTGTGACCACTGCAGTGGTTGCACCCCATTGCCATGTTCCACAATCCCGATCACGCTCGCATCGATAGTTTCGAGCAGCGGACCAGGATAGAGTCCCACCCAGAAGACAATCACCACCAGCGGAACCAATATTGTCATCTCGCGAGGGGTTATGTCGGCAAGGCGAGCGTTGCGCGGAGTGGTGACCGGACCTAAGGCGACTCGTTGCACCATCCACAGCATGTACCCTGCGGCCAAGACGATGCCACCCATTGCCAGCAGTACCATGGGGAAACTTTGGAATGATGTTCCGACGAGAACCAGAAACTCGCCGATAAAATTACATGTTCCCGGAAGGCCGAAGGATGCGATGGAGAATATGCTTAGGAATATGACATAGCGAGGCATCGGCTGGTGAAGCCCACCGTAGTCGTTCAACATCCGGCTATGGGTCCGATCGTACAAGAACCCCACAATCAGGAAAAGCGCGCCGGTGGTGATGCCGTGATTAAACATCTGGAGGACGGCGCCGTGAACGCCTTGGCTATTCCACGCGAAAATTCCCAGGGTGACAAATCCCATGTGTGAAATCGAGGAATAGGCGATGAGCTTTTTCAGATCGATTTGGGCGAGGGCCATATAGCCCCCATACAGGATGGCGAGGATGGACAGCCAGAGAATCAAAGGCGTAAAGGTGAGGGATGCCTCGGGAAGAATGGGAAGACAGAACCGCAAGAACCCATATCCTCCCAATTTCAAGAGCACACCGGCCAGAATCACGCTTCCGGCCGTTGGAGCCTCGGAGTGGGCGTCGGGAAGCCACGTATGAAAGGGCACCATCGGCATCTTGATCGCAAAGGCGAGAAAGAAGGCCAGGAAGATCCAGAACTGCGCTGTTGGCGAGTAGGTCTGCCCGGTCAACTCCATGAGGTCGAAGGTGTGTCCGCCGACAATGTAGAGTCCCAGGATCGCGACTAGCAAAAGAAGGCTCCCGATGAGACTGTACAGAATGAATTTCAGCGAAGCCGCGATGCGTCCGGGACCGCCCCACAAGGCAATCATGAAGTACATGGGGATCATGGTGATCTCCCAGGCCATGAAAAACAGGAACGTATCCGTGGCCATGAACACGACGAGCATGGCGGCTTCCATCAGAAGAATCAGCATCATGAACGCCTTCGGGCTGCGGTCGAGGTTGTTCCACGAACAGAGGACGCACAGCGGGGTGAGCAAGGTGGTCAAGATGACGAGAAGCAGGCTGATCCCATCGATGCCTACGGCGTAATGAATATTAAACGTCCGCATCCACTCCACGCGTTCGACAAACTGCATGCCGTGAATGGAAGGGTCAAAGGCGTTCCAGAGGTAGAGGGACACAAGAAAATTGAGGACGGTCACTCCCAAGGACACGCGAAGCACGATCGCCTGGTCGCGAATGAACGCGATGATTCCCATTCCGATGACCGGGATGAAGACGATTACACTCAACAGGTGTTCGGAGAGAAACGGCATCGCGTTCACAACACGATCCAGTAGAAGAGGATGATGGCCATGACAAGCCAGAAGATCATGACGAGCATTTGTTGCTGAATCAACGGACGGTCAGCCTTGCGCAGGGTTTGCCCCGTACTGTCGGCTTGATGTCCTATTCCATCAACGGCCCGATCGATCCCTCTAATTTCGACCACGTTCAAGAGCCAGCAAGCCGCCTTGACGGTGAAATTCCCGGTCACATTCACTGTTCGGTTGATCCCCCCAAGTTCAACCACCTTCCAAATCAAGTTCGCGAGGCTAATGGAAAGTCTTCCCATCGCATTCACCATGCGGTCAATCCCCTTGATCTCAACGACCTGCGAGAGCCATCGCGCCACTCCCAGGGTCGGCCTCACCACCATCGCTTGATAAAGTTCATCAGCATACCATCGATTGAGACACAGGACATACATGGTCTTCGACAGGCTTGTGCCCAACAGTGGCGGTCTGTATGGATGGAGGTGAAGATAATACGCGAAGCCCCAACCAGCCAGCGCGATGGCAAGAGACGCGATGATCCATAACGAATTTACCGCCGGATCGTCTGCGCCGCGGGTTACGAGTACTTCCGATCCGAGAACGGGAGCGAGCGCGTGAGCAAACCGGTCCCAGACAAACATGAGTGCCGCCCCTAACCCGAGCGTCGCGATAGCAACGGCCGCAATCATTGCGGGAGAGGCCAGTGTGGGCCTTGGATCGAGCGGATCAGATATGATGTCCCATTCCACCGGCGTAGGATGTTGAAAGATCGACGCGATGAGCCCAAAAAGGTAATAGGCGGTGAAGAATACGGTCATGCCGCCCAGAGCGAAAAAGATCCATCCGGCGGGTTGATCTAGAACGGCGGTCCATAGCCTCTCGTACGGCCCGGAAAAAAGTATGAGGGGCGGTAAGCATGCGAAGACCAGTGCCCAGATAGACAGATTCCAAGGTGGTGTTGGCACTCGGTGTGTCGCATGATGCGTCGCGACGGACTTGAGGGCGTTGCCGGTTGAAAGAAACAGATACGCCTTGAGCACACCATGCGCCAACAGATGAAACACGGCAGCTGCAAAGGCGCCCACGCCGCAGACCAGCATCATGAATCCGAGTTGGCTAATCGTTGAAAAAGCGAGAATCCGTTTGATATCAGTCTGAGTGAGCGCGACGACAGCGGCAAACAGGGCCGTCGCTCCGCCTACCACCGCGATGAACGTCATCACGGATGGTGCGAGAACAAACACGGGGCTAAGCCGAATGATGAGATAGACGCCGGCGTTCACCATGGTGGCGGCATGGATCAGCGCGGAGACTGGTGTTGGCGCCTCCATCGCAGACGGCAGCCAGCCATGGAATGGGAGTTGAGCCGATTTCCCCATCGCTCCCACAAAAAGAAAGAAGCAAATCACGGTCAGACTCGCAACATGCCATTCGCCGCCGGCCAAGCTCAACAGATTGACGGTATCAGCGGAATGCTCTGTCGCCGCCGCTATGATTTGACGAATATCGAGGGTCCCGAAGGTCGCGAAGGTGAGGATTATCCCGAATCCCAAGCCGATGTCCGCGACAGCGTTCACCAAAAAGGCTTTGGTCGCCGCGCGCACGGCTGAAATCCGCTCTGCCCAAAACCCGATCAAGAAGTACGAGCAGATTCCCATCACTTCCCAAAACACCAGGACGACGAGCAAATTGTTGCTCAACAGCAGCATGATCATCGAAAAGGTGAACAATGAGATCAGGGCAAAAAATCGTGCATAGCGCGCATCCCCCTGCATGTAGCGTGAAGAATAGACATGGACCAACGCGCTGATTCCGGTGACGAGTAGCAGCAACAGGACTGAGAGCTGGTCGAAATACAAACCGACGTCGATGGTCAGGGTTCCCGATTGCATTAAGGTGTAAAGCGATATCGCGATGGGACCATTCACAAAGACATCGACACATGCCACCACCGCAAGAGCGAACGACAGCGCCATGGCCGGGATGCCGATCCGTTGACTGCCTTCGCCAAGCTGACGTCCTCCGACGGCGATGGCGAGGAAGGCAAAGAAGGGAAGGAGTGGAATGAGCACGTAAAGTGACATAGCTTATAGGCCTACCGGAATTGCGGTTTCACGCAGGATTGTCACCACTTGGTCGGACCAAATGCCCAGGGCGATGGTCGTTGCCGCTAGGGCCCCCATGGCAAACCGCACCGCGAACGGCGCTTCGACCTCGCTGCGTTCCGGCGGCGGGTCTCCCTCGAGGAGGAGCGGCTGGATCAGTCTGAGAAAGTACCCCATGGTCAGCGATGTGCCTACAACGATGGCGACGACCGCGACATAGTTCTCTGCTTCGAGCGCTCCCAGAAGGATATACCACTTTCCGAAAAATCCCCCGGTCGGCGGGATGCCGATCATCGACAACGCCGTCACGATCAATGCCG
>JYMV01030919.1_pt1 | contig 21986 bp, 20 predicted proteins | sample 338911 | NCBI WGS metagenome assembly JYMV01 (sample SAMN03354496, study PRJNA234377) | hydrothermal vent metagenome | biome: Deep sea; feature: Hydrothermal plumes at the Eastern Lau Spreading Center, Western Pacific Ocean; material: Seawater | place: Tonga | collected 2009 | depth 2000 m m
GCATATATTAGAGCAGTCCAGTCTTCATTGTTTTTATGATTTACATCAGCACCATTATCAACCAAAAGTTGAACTATCTCTTTATGTCCACGATAAGAAGCAAACATTAGAGCAGTCCATTTTTCATTAGTTCGCAAATTGACATCAGCATCATTATCAATCAAAAGTTGAACTATCTCTTTATGTCCATTCTGAGAAGCATACATTAGAGCAGTCCAGCCTTCTTTGTTTTTATGATTTACATCAGCACCATTACCAACCAAAAATTGAACTATCTTTTTTTGTCCAAATGCAGAAGCAATTATTAGAGCAGTTACACCTTCATTGTTTTGAATATTTACATAATCATCTATTTCCAAAATTCTTTTTACTGTTTGTGAGTTTGGATTTGACTTGACAAGTTTAGCAATATCTTTTTTCAGTAGTTTATCCAATTCCTTGAAATATTTTTTTGCCATTTTGAAATTCAATTTTGTTGCCATCTCCCGGATTGTAACTATATCACTTACCTTTTTAGCTAACCGAAAAAGGTTATCCCGATTCTGTTTGGTATTGTTTCCTTTTTCAAATATCTCTTGTTTGAGATGAACTATCCGTTCAGTGTCAGATAGCTCTATTTTTTGCTGTTGCTTCTGTTTCGGCTTTGCTTTCTCTATCTTGTTCTGCTCTGCCTTCTGGCTTTTGGTCTCTTTCTGCTCTATCTTTTTCCTAATCTCCTCTACATGTTCTATTTTTCCATATTTTTCAAGCCGTTTAGCCTCTTTCTCCCAATCCTCTTTGGTTGATAAACTCTTTTCTAATGTAACCTGTTCCGATTCTACCACTCCTAATAGTTCCCAAAGTTGATGAGGTTTCTCCTCAATGATATAGAGATTCTCAGTTCCACGAGTAAAGGCTACATATAGAGAATTGATATATATCTTGTATTGCTCTAACTCTCTATTTTCTTTATTTCTATTTCTGGAAAATTTTAACTCTTTTTCTAAATCAGATTTATTTATACCTTGAACAATATCGCGGAACTTCTTTTGATATTTAGTAACGAAATTGAAAATTACAATATTTTTATATTCAAGCCCTTTCACTTCTTGAACCGTGAAAATTAGAGGAGTTCTAAATTTCATTTTGGCATCTCGTTTAGAAACCTCATCAAAGACTATAACAGCGAAATTGACATCATCACCCTTTTTCTCGTCAATCTCTTTTATCATGGCTCTATCAGTCCAGAAAAATATTTCACCCTCAATATTTGAAACGGTGTTTATTAGATAGTTTGATTCCTTGTCTATCGAACCAAACCGCAACTGCTTAATTTTCAAAAGTCTATTAGCAACCTCTGTAATAGTTTGAGAGGTTCGATAATTTTCCTTTAAGATAGATATATGTTTATCGTTCTCGGTCTTGAAAAACATCTCTTTCAATTTTGACCAAGAGAAAGCATTAGAATAGATAATCTGATTGGAATCACCAGAGAGAATGAAATCATCTCCATGTTTGAGAATTGCATAAATTTGAGCATTGGTAAAGTCTTGAACCTCATCGATAACAATTAAATCATACCGATTAGGATTGTGAAGTTGCTCCATATTGGAATCTACAAGATTGTTATCCTTCAAATATTTGAGATACTTGATAAATTTCTTATATACCGATGTCCTTTCATTCTCTTTAAAAAGGGATTGTTTTACACCAAGTTTTATATATTCCTCTTCTGAAAGATATGGCTTGTCGAAAGCCATTCCCATAATGACCCCTCTAAACTCTTCAAAATATTTCTCAGCCTCTAAAATCCTATGATTTCGTGCAAATTCCTGAAACTCCTTAAAAGTTATCTCATTCTCAATATTAAAGAACTCTTGAAAAGTAGAAAAATCGACCTTAGGACAATCACAATCCTCCTGAGAGTTCTCTACAAGATATTTAGAGAGTGAAATATATAGAACTTTTTTATCACTCTTCTCCAATTGTTGCAACTTCTCAATTAGAACGGAAGTTTTTCCACTACCCGCCGAACCAACAACAATTATAGGAGTTTGTGCATATAGAACACTCTTCTGACTTTCTGAAAAGCTAACAAACTTATTACCTATATATCTAAATGTTCTATCCTCATTGATATATATCACCTCTTCAATATGTTCAGGAAACTTGAAATCCTCTTCATCAACTTTTTTCCCTCTCAAAAATTTCGACTTTCTATATTCGTGGTTGGGTATATATTCCAAAACGAGGATATAGGTCTCATTCTCATATTTGAGAAAGACAAAGAGCAATCTATCAGCTTGATTTACTCTAATTCTGAAATATCCAGAGTTTGAGAGTTTTTTCACTTGTGAGAAATTTTCATTCTCTAACTGTTGGAGTGTCTTCTCTAATTTCGGTTCTCTGATAAAGTCTTTATAAAAGACCAATTTCATAGTTCAACTCCTATATATGCAATTTTCAAATTCTACCAACCTTCAATCCTGATATTTCTATTTACTTCAAAACTTTCAGAAACACCCCAAAAATAGCGGTGCTGGACATGTAGGAAAATTGCATTTTCACCCCTCCAAAATTGCCGTATATTGGAAAGTTTGAAAAATTTAAGTTTCGGAGCTTTTTCGATGAGGTTGGGCGACCTCATCAGGGTAGTGTTTTCTCTCTTTTTGGTATGAAAAATTTAAGTTTCAGAGTAGTTTTGGAAAATATTCTCACTTTTGGAGGTCTATATCTGAAAATAGATTTAGGATATAGACCTAAAAATATCTTTCAAATTTCCAAATTCCAAATTTTTATCCCCCTATACGATTTTGATACAAAATTTTCTGGAATGCCCGAAAATGCGGATTAAGGAAAAAGGAGTATTTTTCAGGGATTTCGAGTAGATTTGGGGCATGTTTTCCAATTTTGTAACCAAAAACAAATTAGTTGAAAAATTTAAGGATTGAAATATTAGATATATATTTACAAATATTTTGTAAGAATATTTTTAGATAGGAGCAGAACCGCCCCTATTGAGATTAGATAGTTTTACTAAATACCTTTTTACTATCGCGATACTTTTTCATATAGCCATCAAAGACCATAGCAATATTTCGAATTATCATCGAACCCGTTAAAGATATATCTATTTTCTTATCATCGATTTTCAAAATTCCACTATCTACAAAAGTTTTAAGCTCTTCCACCTCATCGCGGAAATAGTCAAAGAAATTTATTGAATGTCGTTGGTTGAATCTCTCTATATTCAATTTGAAATTGCTCATCAACTCCATAATTACATCTTTTCTAATATAGTCGTCGTCTGAAAGCTTGACCCCGCGAAATATAGGCAATTCACCTCTATCTAATGCACTCTCATAAGATTTCATGTCTTTGAAGTTCTGAATATAGTATCTCTCTCCATTTCCAATCGATGTAAGACCTATACCTATTAGTTGAGTTCCCCCCTTAGTTGTATATCCTTGAAAGTTCCGATGCAACTCCCCTTTTTCAATAGCTCTAAATAGTTCGTCGTCCTCTTTTGCGAAATGGTCCATTCCCACCATCTTATAACCGTTGCTAGTTAGATAGTCAATTGTCTTTTTAAATATCTTCAACTTCTCTGATGGGTGAGGTAGGGTCGTTTCGTCTATCTTTCTCATAGTCTTCATCAACCAAGGGACATGGGCATAGTTGAAGACGGCTAACCTATCTGGGTCAAGTTTTAGAGTTTCTCTAAGAGTGTTGGAAAAACTTTCTAAGGATTGATAAGGTAATCCATAGATGAGGTCGATATTGATAGATTGCACTCCATATTTTCGGGCAAGTTGAACACTTTGGAGGACTATATCAAAGGGTTGAACTCTATGGACAGCCTTTTGAACCTCTTCATCAAAGTCCTGAACTCCAAAACTGATACGATTGAATCCGTTTTCTGTCAGAACTTTCGCCTGTTCTTCATTGAAATAGCGGGGGTCAATTTCGCAACTGATTTCACTATCTTTGGAGAAGTTGGGAAAGTGAGATTTTATCGCCTCTATTATCTCCTCTAACTCGTCGGCGGTGAAAAATGTAGGAGTTCCCCCTCCAAAATGGAGTTGGACAACTTCGCGAGAGGTATCGAGATAGTTAGAGAGAATATCCAGCTCTCTTTTTAAATAGTCTATATATCTAACTCGCTTTTCAGCCTTGGAGGTATAAACCACATTACACCCACAAAAATAACAGGCACTCCTACAAAAAGGGAGGTGGAAATAGAGGGAGAGGGGGGCGGTGGAGCTTTGCAACTCCTTGAAATACTGCTCCTTCACCTCTGGACTATCTCTAAACTCAACCGCTGTTGGATAGCTGGTATATCTTGGACCCGGTTTAGAAAACTTAGCTATCTTCTCAAAGTCTATATTTTCTAACACCATCAATCCTCTTTGTGGATAATCTTTTCAAAAGTATTGAAATATATATCTTGTAACTTATCCATCTCCACCGAAATATCATCTATCTCAAACTTATCACTATTTCCAACCTCTCCAAGTTTTGTAACTGAAATATCGAAACTCTTCACAAACTCTAAGAACTCTTTTTCTCTCTCTTGTTTCACCTCTACAATAGCTCTTGAAAAGGTTTCAGAGAAGATATTCAGCCCCATATCTGGCTTAGTCGAAAATCCAAAACCGCTAATAGCTGAAACTTTGGCAAGAGCGATAGCCAATCCTCCAACATTTACATCTTTTGCAGAAGCTAGATAGCCTTTTCTATTCCCCTCTATTACTACATTCCATAGCTCTAACTCTTTGCGATAGTCTATTTCTGGAAGAGTTCCCGCAACCTCATCATATAGAACTTTCAGATATAGACTACCTCCAAACTCCGATTTGGTCTCTTTTCCAATAAGATAGACAGGATTACCCTTTTTCTGCCAAACAGATGGTAAAACTCTATTTTGGTCTTCATTCACTCCAACCATAGCGATAGAAGGGGTTGGAAATATGGAAACTCCATCAGTCTCATTGTATAGAGAGACATTCCCACTAACAACAGGGGTAGATAGCTCTTTACAAGCCTCCTTTATTCCATAGGTCGATTCTGCAAACTGCCACATAACTTCTGGATTTTCAGGATTACCAAAATTGAGGCAGTCGGTGATAGCTTTTGGAACAGCTCCCGACATAGCCACATTTCTACCACTCTCCATAACGGCAGCAGACGAACCTCCCTTAGGGTCGATATAGCAATATCTCGGATTGCAATCGGTGCTAATAGCTAAGGCTTTTCCATTCTCTTTCACTCTAATAACTGAGGCATCAAGTTGGCCACCCTGTTTGATAGTATTGGTCTGAACCATCGAATCATACTGCTCATATATCCAACTCTTATCGACAACCTCAACCGATGAAAATAGTTTTATAAATGCCTCTTGATTTGGAGTAGTCCCGAAGCCTTCTGGTAGTTTGGAGATGGTTTCAAGATATTTAGGTCTTTGGATAGGTCTATCTGCTAATGGACACTCACTCGATATAGGAGCTACTGGAATATCTGCCACCTTCTCACCCTGCCAAAATATCTCCATTCGTCCAGAGTCGGTAACCTCTCCAATCACAACTGCATCAAGTTCCCATTTATGGAAAATCTCAATTAGCTTATCCTCTGTCCCCTTCTTTGCACAGATAAGCATTCGCTCCTGCGATTCAGAGAGCATAAATTCATAGGGTTGCATGTTCTCTTCACGGGCTGGAACTTTGGACAGGTCGAGCCTCATTCCGCTACCAGCTCTATCTGCCATCTCAAAACTCGATGAGGTCAGCCCCGCAGCCCCCATATCTTGAATACCAATAATATAGTCTGTTTGAAATGCTTCTAAACAGGCTTCTAAGAGAAGTTTTTCAGTGAAAGGGTCTCCAACTTGAACGGTCGGGCGGAGTGATTTACTCTCTTCATTGAAACTATCGGAACTCATAACCGCCCCACCAAGTCCATCGCGACCAGTTTTAGAACCTACATATATTACAGGGTTTCCTACTCCTTCGGCTCGACCATAGAATATTTCATCAGCCTTAGCTATTCCAAGATTGAAAGCATTTACCAATATATTGCCGTTGTAGCAACTATCAAAAGAGGTTTCCCCTCCAATTGTTGGAACACCCATGGAGTTTCCATATCCTGAAATACCAGCCACTACCCCTTTTACTAAATGTCTTTGGTATTTGCCAACCTCATCGTCTCGGGTAATATCTCCAAATCTGAGAGAGTCCAGACTAGCAACAGGTCTCGCCCCCATTGTAAAAACATCTCTCAAAATTCCTCCAACTCCCGTTGCTGCCCCTTGATAGGGTTCTATATAGCTTGGGTGGTTGTGGCTCTCCATTTTGAAGACGGCAGCCATTCCATCTCCAATATCAATAACTCCTGCATTTTCTCCGGGACCTTGAATAACCCATTCAGCCTCTGTTGGAAATCCTGAAAGATATTTACGAGATGATTTATAGGAGCAGTGTTCGCTCCACATAGCTGAGAATATCCCTATCTCTAATAGGTTTGGTTCTCTTCCCAGAATTCTTTTGATATGTTCGTAGTCGTCCAGTGTCAATTTATGATTTTTTAGAACCTCTTCTATATTGTCTAATGGTCTATTTTCCAATTTTTCCGCCTATATAGTAAATTTTCAAATAATTCTATCCAATAGCTAAATTGGCATTTTGAAATGTTGTATCTGAAATTTACCCGAACTATCGAACGAGAGAAGATAGAGAATATCTCTCTCAACCTCATCACCTAAAAGATACTTCAATCCTAAATTTGCTTGAAAAGAGGCGACCATCATCACTATTGGAGTGGCTACACCTCCGGGCTTGTGTTTTGCAGTTTGGAAACTTTGGAAGGAGCTTTTTTCAAATAGGCAGACTTGACCATAGAACTCCTCCACCGAACCATAAACCCAAGGGGTGTTGGTCTGTTTGGAATAGCTATCTATCTCTTTTCTCGTTTCAAAATTATCAGTAGCATCAAAGACAATATCAAACTTTCGATTTTGGATAGTTTCTAAAAATGTTTCAAATTTGTAGGTGTAACTTTCTATCTCTGTCCAGTTAGAACGGGCTTGAATAGTATCTCTCACTATGTCAGCCTTCTTTTTCCCTTCATGTTCCAATTTAAAAGCTATTTGACGATGGATATTGTGGATAGCAACCTCATCAAAATCTACAATAGTGATTTTTCTCAATCCGATTGAACCGAGAGCAAAGGCGAGGGAGCTACCCAATCCACCAGCTCCAACTATCAAGATTTCTTTTTCTGCCAATAGTTTCTGTTTCTCCAATCCCCAAAGCTCTATCTGTCTTCTAAAATAGTTTTCCAACTCTTCTCCTCCATTTTGGGCTATCTATGGACGATTTTACCTAAGTTAGGTAGAATAGAAAGAATAAGGAGGTATCAAATGGAAATAGGGAAAGCTCATAACTTTATGGTTTCGGCTCTCAATAGTAGAGCTACCCGGCAAAAACTGATAGCAAGTAATATTGCAAATATAGATACTCCATTCTATCGACCGCGAGATGTTGCATTTGAGAAAGCTCTATCCGATGAGGTTAAAAAGAGTTTTGGAATGGAGAAAGATGATGAGTTGCGATTGGCTCAAACATCACCTAACCACTTAGAGGGAGAGCTGGAATCTCCTGAAAAACCAACACTTTTTTTTAGAGATGGACACGGAGCGAGAAACGATGGTAATAGTGTGGATTTAGATGTAGAGACCACTGAAATGAGTAAAAATATGGTAATGTATAAAGCAGTAGTATCTAGTTTGAGAAAAGAATCGGCTATTTTCCGCTCGGTAATATCTGCATCTGAAAAATTGAACTAGGAGTTTTCTATGGGATTTTTATCAAATTTTGATATTAACGGTTACGGACTTTCTGCTCAGAGAACCAGAATAAATGTAATCAGTTCAAATATTGCAAATGCTCAAACTACCCGAACCGATGAGGGGGGACCCTATCGGAGAAGAGAGGTGGTATTCAAGGCGGTAAATTTCGACAAGATGCTAAATAGCCAACTCGAAGAAAATTCGGCTATGTTGAGATATGAAGACCCACTAGATGAAGGAGATTGGGGAAAGAAGGCATCACCTCCTATAATGAGTGTAGTAGTGGATAAGATAGTGAGAGATGATAGTGAGCCAAAGATGAAATATGACCCATCTCACCCTGATGCCGATAGCAAAGGGTATGTGGCATATCCAAATATCAATCCAGTGGTTGAGATGGCAGATTTGATAGAGGCTACCAGAGCATATCAGGCAAATGTATCGGCTGTTCAGACTTCTAAAAATATGGCTGAAAGTGCCTTATCACTAATGAGTTAAAGGAGGATAGATGGAAATAGGTAAAATAGGAGATTTGGGAACTCTTTCAAGTAGTAGAAAAATTGAGACCCTTGACGGAAATGAGAAGAGTTTTACAAAACTGCTCAAAGATAGTATTTACGAACTGAACCACTCTCAAAAGATGGCTGAGAGAGCTATGGCAGATGTGGCTACTGGACAGGTAAAAGATTTGCACCAAGTAGCCTTAACAATTGATAAAGCTGAAATTACCATGAAAACTATGTTAGAGATTAGAAATAAAGCTCTAAATGCATACAAGGAGATTACTAGAATTCAGATGTAGGAGGGTTTCCCCTCCCTCTCTATTTTTTACCTCGTTGTCTAAGGAATGCTGGTAAATCTAGGTAATCGTCGTCCATATCATTTCCCTTATTCCCTTGTTGCTGTTGTCCAAAACTTCTACCACCCCAAGATGCAGGATTAGGCTTTTTGAATTGAGAACCACTATTTCCAAAGCCTCCAAAAGAGGTAGATGGTCTATTTCCAAACGAGGATTGAGAAGTTCGACTATTTCCAAATCCTCCAAAAGGAGTTGCTGGTTTCTGTCCTGTTGCGGGTTGTTGAGGAGTTGGAGAATGTGGAACAGGTTGCTCAGGTTGTTGTGGAGAAGCTTCTGGAATCGGAGTAGGTTCTATATGCGGTTTTTCAAACTCCTTTTTTGGAGGTTCAACAGGGATAGAAGTAGCTTCCTCTGTATGTTTTCGTCTTTGGAAAACAGATAGATTAGTTCCGTCGCTCTCCTTAGTTACTATCTTTCTCTCCTCCTGCATCTTTTCAAAACCGGTAGCAATCAGGGTAATTTTTACAAAATCCTCTGGTAGTGAGCTATCGGTTGTAGTTCCCATGATGATAGTAGCATCATTATCGGCACTATCTCTAACTATCTCCATAGCTGAATAGACCTCAGCAAGAGGGTAATTAGGGTGGAGATTGAAATGGACAAGAATACCCATAGCCCCCTGAATAGATATATCATCTAATAGAGGGGATTCGATAGCATCTTTTATTGCCTCATATGCAGATTTCTCTCCTTGTGCCTGTCCCATACCCATTAAAGCAAGTCCTCGATAACTCATGACAGTTCGTAAGTCGGCAAAGTCGAGATTTATATCATTCTCTCCACTTGATAGGATAATTCCACTTGTTCCTACAACGGCTCTTGCTAAAACCTCATCAACGATTTTGAAACTCTCTTTTATCCCTAAGTTCTTATCTATTATCGTTAGTAGCTTATCATTTGGAATGACAACGATAGAATCACTCTCCTTTTTCAACTCTTCAAGCCCAGCCCGTGCCAATTTCTCTCTTCTGCCACCTTCAAACATAAATGGCTTAGTAACGACTGAGATGGTCAATGCTCCCAGCTCTCTGGCAATTTGAGCAATTACAGGAGATGCTCCCGTTCCAGTTCCTCCTCCAAGTCCAGCAGCGATAAATACAATATCAGCACCTTCAAGATGTTCGCGAATCTCCTCTTGACTCTCTAATGCTGACTGTTTTCCAATCTCTGGAACCATTCCAGCCCCAAGTCCCTTAGTTAGCTTTGCTCCTAACTGAATTCTATTCTCACATAGTGATTTTTCGAGAGCTTGGGCATCGGTATTGGCTACAATAAGTTCTATACCTTCTATTCCGCTCTGAATCATGTGATTGACCATGTTTCCACCGCCACCGCCGACACCTATAACTTTGATTTTTGCACCGCTTAATTCTTCTTGTAAAACTTCTTCTATTTGATATGCCATTATTTATCTCCTAAATTTAGAATAGTTGAGTTACCCATTGCCACAACTTGGATACAACTCCATTTTTATCCTGTTCCAACTGACTGCTTCCGCTCCTCAAATGCTCATAATATTGTTTGTGATGCAGTTCGTTTGCTATCGGTTGCTGTTGTTGATGTTTTGGAATATTAGTTTGTGGAGTTGTAGAAACCTGAACTTCATTCGGTTGAGGAGTTGTCATAGTCGGTTGAGGTTGGTTCATTTGGCTATATGAAGAGGGTTGATGAGGTGGAGACATGGGATTCATTCCAACTCTCTCATTTCCAACTCCAATATTTGGTTCTTTTGGAGTTGCTGACTGTTGTAAGCTTTTCTGGAAAGATTTCGGGGATATGTTGTCTAATGATATTTCGTTAGGTATCTGAGCCTTTTTGATGCTATCTTCATTGAACTTCATATCTCCATTTGAATCGAACTCGTAGAGTGAGTAGTAACCTGCACCATACATCACAAGCCCGATAGCTGTTGAATATGCTGGGTCTCTCAAAGATTCAAAAAGTCCGCTGATAGGTTTGGGTGTTGCCAATCGGACAGGGGTATTGAAAATTGCCATAGCCAACTCTCGAACCCCTTCCAATTTCGTTAAACCACCTGTTAAAACAACTCCTGCACCTATTTCATCTCGTAATCCACTTTCATATATCTGGTCAGCCAAGATTCCTAAAGTCTCTGCAACTCTTGCATGTACTATTTCACGGATAAAATCTAGTTTTGCTTCGTGAGTTGATGTCTCATCTCCAACAATAGGTAACTCAATTAGGTCATCACTTTGAATATTTAGATTACCATAAGTAATCTTAACATTTTCAGCAACATGGGGAGGAGTGTGGAGCAGTCGAGAGAGGTCATTAGTAATATGTTCAGAACCGACAGCTAAAAATCCGTGATACCTTACAGAGTTTCCTCCTGCCTGAATTACAAAGCTACTTGTATTACCTCCCATATCCACCACTGCAACCCCTAAACTTTTTTCATCTGGATTGACAGTGGCTATATATGAAGCATAACTATTTAATACTATATTTTTTACTTTTAATCCTGCAAGTTCTACCGCTCTTTTTAGATTGTTGAAATTTGATTTTGGAGTAACTACTATATGGACAAATACTTCAAGTCTTGAAGCATTCATACCCAAAGGGTCTTCTACAAAATCTTGTTCATCAACTTTAAAGTTATATGGCAATATATGGAGTATGTCATATTCTACTTGAATATTTGCATTATATCTTGCTGTCTGCATTACTCTATCTATCTCAGTTATAGTTACTTCTCCCATTGGAACATTGACTATGCCACTACTATGAATACTCTTAGTGTATGCTCCTGAGATAGATACTATTGCTTCTGTTTCAAAAGTTCCAGCTACCCTTTTTGCATCTTCAAATGCTGTTTTTATCGACTTTGAAGCTAAATCTATATTTGTTATTGAACCTTTCTTTAATCCTTGTGAATTTGCAACTCCTGCCCCTATTATTCTCGCTCCGTTTCCACCTCCTCTATCTTCTGCAATAATGGCACATACCTTAGTCGAACCGACATCGATAGCCAATATATTTTTACTCAAAACCTATCCTTTGAAATATGTTTCTATCGAATAATGATATTCCAATTTTTTGATGAGGTTGCTATCCAATATATTCTCCTTCAACTGCTTAGCCATCTGTTGAATATCTACATCTCCTATCTCTTCATCTATCTTCTGTTCAACTACTCTATATAGAACCACCTTATTTCCAAGTTTTACAAATCCCCTATCACTACTTTGGGTAAAAATTGTCGCAAGTAGTTGGGTTGCCTCTTGTGGAAAGAGTTCAGGTAGCAATTGTGTATCATTTATCCCAATATATGTTGTTATTTCACCCTTGAAATTTGTATATTGCTGTTTTGCCAACTCTATTAGTTTCTCTTCTTTTTTCTTTTGAACCAATTCATCTCTAACCTCATCTTTTACATCTTCAAACGGTCTAATTTGTGGAGGTTGAATAGATACCAATTTGGCAGTAATATATTTCCCATTGGAATATCTCGGTTTCAAGACTTCACCAGCTTTGCTATTTTCAAGCTCTTTCATGTCTTCTATGGATAGAAGAGAATTTATTTCTCCAACAGTTGCCTCTTTAACAACTCCTTGATATGTCCCTTTTTTGAATTTGAGGTAATCCTTCATCGCACTCTTTTTACTCTCTTTTTTGAGCATATCCTCTATTACAAGAGATTTGACATTTTCCAATTTGTCTCCATACTCCAATGCATGGCTATTGTAGTAATCTTCTATCTCTTTCTCTGAATAGACTTTATCGATTAGTGGAGTTTCTATGTATAAAATGGTATAGAGTTGCTCAGTGAGGTATCTCTCCTTGTTTGCTTCCCAATATTTTCTTATTTCTTCTTCTGAAACATTTACATCTGTAATATCTGAGGTATATAGATACTTGATTTCTAATTTGTCTTTCAATTTTAGAAGCGATGAGAATAGCTCCTCTTCAAATGGAGTAGTAGATATATGTAGAAGTTTCATAAGTTTGCTGATTAGAATTGTTTTATATAGTCTCTCTTCATACTCCTTTGGACTCAATCCACTATTGGCTAGTATTAGTTCATACCTCTCTCTACTGAAATTTCCATCTTGATAGAAATCTCTATTTTGGTAGATATTTTCGGCTATCTCTCTATCTAAAACTCTCAAATTGTAACTTTTCGCAAGATTCACTAATAGGGCTTCTCTCTTCAAAATATTAAAAGCGGTCTCTTGAAGTCTCAACTGCTTAGCCATGTTTTCATCGAAATTCCCACCAAACATTTTGGAATAGTAGCTATATAGATTTCCATAAGTGAGTCTAAATTCCAATAGAGTAATATCTACATCTCCAACTTTTGCAATTGCTCTCGATTTACTACCATATACATACGAACCCCAACCTACAAAACCGGCTCCTACAAATGTAATTACACTTATCCAGATAGTAATTATCAAATATTTTTTATGCTTCTGCATCCAGCTAATCATTTAAATAGTCTCCTATATTGCTCTAAATCTTAGAATTATATAAAAATTTCAAGTTTTCAAATCGAGCAGGTTATTTTGGCTAAACGAATATAGGGGCTGAATTTCATCTTCAACTACCCGAATGGAAATATCCATCTCCTTTACCATTTCGCTTCTACCTATATTTCTAATAAGGAATTCGCGAGACTGCTCAAAATTTACCTCTATATTTAGACTAATACTATTTTTGAAATAGATAATTTTTCCCTTCATAGGTCCCAAAATATCAAAGAGAGCATAAAAATCGAGACTTTTCACAACCTCATCATCTTCTTTCTGTCTCTTCTCTTTTCTATATTTGTATTGAAATAGAGCCGACCTATCATCATAGGTAACAGGGATAGAGATAACTTGGTTCTCCATAGATAGCAGAAGTTGATTCAAAAATATGAACTCCTCTCGACTTGAAGCTTTCGCCATCTGATTTATTATCTCTTTTTTGAATTTAGCTTCAAATGGAGTTTTAGAGGTTGTCGCGAATGCTTCTAAAACCTTTTTAGCATCTACAAATGCATTTTCCTGAATCTTTTTAAAAAATTGGGGTTGTTGAATAAGGTTTTTTATCATAAATTTATCACCCCGTTTATGGGTAGCTTCTCCCCAATACTTCATTCCCGGTTCTAATAGCTTCTCGCTCTCAGCAAATGCTTTTTTTCCATTCATTTGAAGGAGGTAAGTGTTTGGGTCGAGCCGTTCCAAAATCTCCATAGAAAGAGGTAACTTAGAACCATATTTCACTAAACCGGCTCGGCTCGATAATTCCGCTTCAACTTTATTGAATTTTTTCAACTTATTAGTTGGAAAAAGAGCTTCATATTTCATCTTCTATCCTATATTGTTGCAGTTTTCTATATAGACATAGATATATCCCTATATTTATTAGAAATATCAAAATCAGCACTTCATAAGTGTAACGATAGTAGAAACTTATCAAATTTAGAATGAGATGCCATAGCAATATTATTGATGAGGTTGTAGCATTCAAATTCTGCACTGAAAGATATTTTTTTAAAAATCCCAAAATTAGATGGTGGAGATGTCCATTTTCAGATATAGAAAACTGGATTCCTTCTCTTCTCTTTCTCTCTCTTCTTCTATATATAGTTACAAATGTTTCGATTACAGGAATAGATAGGGCGGTAAGAGGAAACCAGAGAGATATATCAGTGTGATTGGTCAAATATATAGAGAGATAGACAACTATAAACCCGATAAAGTGAGCCCCCATATCTCCAAGAAATATTTTTCCTTGTGGAAAATTTAGAATAAAAAACCCGAAAATAGCTCCTAATATGAGAATAGAAAAATAGAAAATATCTAATAGTCCGTTGTTGTAAAAGATATAGGAAAAGATAGAGAGAGTAATCATAACTACCCCCATAGAGTAGCCATGCAATCCATCTATAAAATTTACCGCACTTGAAAATCCGACAAAACTAATTAGAGTAATTCCTATCGCTATGTATTTTTCTATATTGGTATCAGTAGATAGCTGAATAAATCCTCCATCAATGGCATATTCTTTGGAAAAATAGGTAATAGCAATACTGCTAAGAAATAGAAAAATTATCTTTTTGACATATGTAATATCCATATGATGCCTATCTTCCAAAAATCCAAAGGTAAAAATAGGAAAAGTGGCGATTAGAATTGGGGTATATTGGTTGAGATATAGAAAGACAATCAGAAATATTGCCACAAATATAGCTATCCCTCCCATTCTTGAAACCTCATCAGAATGGACGGCATGCGACTTACTATCCCTCCCCCTATCTAAACCATAGCGGAATTTGATAATAGATATAGAAAGAGTAAAGGAGATAAGAAAAGAGAGGAGAAAAAGATACATCTATAACCTACTTATCCCCTCTTCAAACTCTATCCATTGAGAAAATCCAAAAACTTTTTTAACTTTACTACTATCACATACAGATTCCCTAATATCTCCTTCTCGTGGTGGTAGGTAGTTTGGAGATAGATTTTTCCCATGCTTCTTAGAGACCACTTCAAAAAGTCTATTTATGGTAGTAGTCTTGCCAGTTCCAACTACAAACTTTTCCCCTGCTATCCCCTCTTTTTCCATAGCCAATATATTGATTTTTACTACATCTTTTACATAGACAAAATCACGATATTGATTTCCATCTCCGTAAATATTTGGAGCTATACCCTTAGAAATCCTATCCTCAAAGATAGATATTACCCCAGAGTATTCACTGCTCGGGTCTTGTCTCTCTCCATAGACATTGAAATATCTCAGGGATACTGTTTCTACTCCATATAGAGAGTTGTATATATCCATGTAGTGTTCTCCAATCAGTTTCTCATATCCATATGGAGAGATAGGAGCAATGATGGAGTTCTCATTTTTTGGTAAAGTTGGTTCATCTCCATAGATAGCTGCACTACTTGAAAAGACCACTCTTCTAATCTTGTATTTTCTTGCTAGTTCAAGAATGTTGAGAGTTCCAGCCACATTTACAGAATTTGTAAATCTTGGGTCTTCTATCGATTTCTGGACAGATGCAACTGCTCCGATATGGAAAATTCCATCTATATTGTATTTCTGAAAAACTTCTTTTTCCAACTTCTCAAAGTCTCTAAAATCTATTTCTAAAAAGTGAAAATTATTATTAGAGATACTTTGGAGGAATTCTATATTTTCTCTTCTACCGCTGTAAAAATTGTCTATTCCAACAACCTCATCACCTCGCCTAATTAGCTCTTCTCCAACATGAGAACCTATAAATCCTGCAACACCTGTAATCAAATATCTACTTTTCAAACTATCTACCTTTCTACCAAGATTTTCATTCTATCGCCAATTAGTTCTATATACAACTCTTTTTTACCTTGAAATCTATATTTTCCACTGATATATCGCTCTTGAAATGTTATTCTAAAAAGTCTCTTTTTTTCTCTATTTGGGTATGGAGTGATATTGATATTTGTAAAAAATATTTTTATCCTCTTCTTTTTGCTAAATACCCTCTTTTTGTATTCTCGAAACCATTTCAAATCGTTTCCATCGAACCTCCGAAACTCCTTCGAATAGAAAGAGAGGTAATATCGTAAATTCTGACTTCTCCAACTATCTAACCAGCGATAGAGAGATGCAAGGACAATAGCTAAATCCTCTTTGGAAACCTTTTCCAGCTGTCCATCTTCCAAAATCAGCAAAGTCTTATCCAAATTTCTAACTATTCGAGATAGTTCTAATAGTCTGTCATTTTTCAAAGCTATACACCCTTTGGTGTAGGGGTTTCTATCTCCACTCAGGGGGTAGCCGTGTATCCAAATTCCAGAGCCACTTTTGCCGTGCAACTTATCGAAAAGATTTGGATATGAGGTAACAAATGCAAGAGGTCCATAAAATTGGTCTAATTTTTTCAATTTTTCCACAAGCTCATATACCCCCGTTGGAGTTCTCTTATCCCCTTCTGTAAATTTATCCCCTCTCTTCTCTCCTACCAAAATATCGAAAGTGGTTACCATCTGAAATATGTTTCCCCTCTTTCTATATACATCTAAGGATTGAAATATCTTATTCACAATTAGCAGATACTCTATATCTTCGTAATATCCAAAATCGGTATCTATGTTTTTTAACCGCTCCAACCAAAATTGTTTAGATTTGAGAAGTCTTTCCGCTTCTTTTCCTATGTCCTCTGTTCCATATTTTCGATAGTAGTCCATTAGAGAGTAGGCAAATAGTTCTAAATAAAGTATCGATACCAAAAATAGCAGTTTCATTTTGATATTATATTTCAAATGTTTTATTACCTATTTTTCCCAATAGTTCTATTTGGTTTTTCGAAAATATACCTATTGCCCGATGAGGTCGATTTTTTGGTAACTGATATAAATAGAGATATTCGAAAGAGTTCCAGAGTAGAAATAGCTACTCACAAATTTCACCATAAATCTATATATAAAACTCTAAGAAGAGAGAACAATAGAGGAAAAAAGATATTTTGTATTGTAGATACCAAAAACAGAGATAGTATTAGAGATTTAGCAGTGTTGAAGAATGTAGATATTAGGACGATAGAGGGGCTAAATCACACCTCATCAAAAACAAATTTTGTGATATGTGATAGTTCAATATATCTTTTACCTTTCGAACTAAATAGCTGGACTATGGATAGAGTTTATGGAGTAGCTATCAGATTGGATAGAGAGGAGGAGATATTACAACTTCAAAAGAGATGGGGGACTATTTGGGATAGAGCAAATCCACTATTTGAGGAAGAGAGATGAGAAAAATATCGGTTGCCCACTCACCCGATGCTGACGATATATTTATGTTTTATGCGATAAAGTTTGGTTGGGTGTCGGTTGAGGGATATAGATTCGAAAACTACCCATTAGATATAGAGACCCTAAATATTGAAGCCCTAAAAGGAACTTACGATATTACCGCTATCAGTTTTGCCCTGTATCCAAAGATACGAGATGAATATGCTATTTTGGATAGCGGTGTGAGCTTTGGAGAGGGGTATGGTCCAAAATTGGTAAAGTTGAGAAACAGAAAACTAAAAAGAAATTTTAGAGTTGCATTGAGCGGAGAACATACGACCAATGCTCTTCTATTCAAAATAGCATATCCAGAGGCTCGGATTAGATATTACAACTTTTTAGATATTGAGAAGGCGGTATTAGATGGCGAAGTAGATGCGGGGGTGCTAATACATGAATCTATCCTAAATTTCTCCGAAAAATTGGAGGTAGAGAGGGAAATCTGGGATATTTGGGTTGAATTAGCAAAAGAGGAGCTACCTTTACCACTTGGAGGAATGGCTATTAGAAGAAGTATCCCACTCAATAGGGCTATCGAACTTCAAGAGGTAATAAAAAAGGGAGTTGCGGTAGCCGTTCAAAATAGCGAAATACTTTCAAATATGTTACTCCAAAGGGATTTGGTTAGGATAGAAAAAGAGGAGTTGGAGAAATATATCAACCTCTATGCTAATAGAAACTCGGTAGAGATGAGTGATACTCAATGGAGGGCGATTGATAAGCTCTTTGAGATTGGGTATCGACATAGATACTATGACGAGCTTATAGAGGTTCGCAGTTATGGAGTTCCTAAGCAGTATCTGGATTTCAGATTCTCATAATGAATAGGATTTTTGTAGCTAAAAAGCCTCAATGGGTATCATCTAATAGGTATCTCTCTATTTTGAAAAAGAGGTATGGAGTTAAAAAGGGGGGCTTTTCTGGAACTCTCGACCCTTTCGCTGTTGGAACTCTAATAGTAGCATTTGGTCAATACACCAAACTATTTCAATTTTTGAAAAAGTCTCCAAAGGTCTATCGAGCCGTTCTATGGCTTGGGGCGAAAAGTGATAGCTTAGATTTGGAAAACTTTCGAGGAGTTGAACCAGTTTCCAAATTGGATATACAACAGATAGAAGACACCCTCAAATCTCTTGAAGGAGATATATACTACTCCCCTCCTCTCTTTTCAGCTAAGCATGTAAATGGAACGAGAGCATATAGACTTGCAAAAGATGGAAAAAATGTGAAACTGCCAGAAATTCAATCCACCATCTACTCCACAAAACTTCTCAACTACTCTCACCCTTTTATCCACTTTGAGATAGAGGTATCAGAAGGTAGCTATATTAGAAGTATTGGAGAGATATTGGCAAAGAGATTGGGCAGTTTTGGAACTCTTAGCTATCTGAATCGCATTTCAGAAGGTCGATTCAAGTTTGACAATGAGAAATCCCTGAATCCACTTGATATTTTGGAGTTTGAAAAAAATAGATATTTTGGAGAGGAGAAAGATATTTTAAATGGAACTAAGATAGATATTTCCAAATTGGAAAAGAGAGAAGATGGAAAATATATAGTTCCACTTTCCCGCCATTTCTCTATTATCCAAATTTCCAACCACCAAGTTTCCTATTTGCTAAATCGAATAGCCTACCCCGATTGATATTTGAGTAGTATTCAGATACTTATCAGTTGTCCAAACAATCGGAGATTGGTAAAGTAGATGGATATTGAAGTCTTTATATATATATTTCAACTTCACCCCATAGAGTAAGTCTATTCCGAAATTCATTCCCACATCTTCAACATCTCCAATATAGTATATCTCTCCACTATCTGAAACTTGAAAGATAGATTTATCTTCTGTCGAATTGAACTCCTCATAAGTTGGGGATAGATACTCTCTATATTTTCCAAAATAGGTAGATATTCCAGTTCCCCCAAATAGTTCTAGCACCAGCTTAGAACTACCGAAATTTACAAAATAGAAGAGAGAGGGGGTAATATCGAGAGATATATAGTGAATCGATGTATCAATATCTGCCTCTTTGTCATATACCGCTCCATCTGAAAATAGGGGTCGCTGTTTTGCAATATTGAAATATCTTAGAGTTGAGTTGAAATAGAATCCGAAATCTATCGGGGTTAGGTATGATTTGGATTTCAATGAGATATATATAGATGGCATAGGGCTATTACTCTCTTGAAAGTCGCGATATGAACTATCGGCTAATAGCTTATCTTGGACTTTTAGAGATGAGAAAAATTGGTAATCAACCCCTATCTCTATCTTTTCACCGATAGATTTCAAGGCTGATGAGGTCATCTCGCTAAAACTCTCCACCTCATCGGCTTGAAGTAGTGTAAATAGCAGTAGTAGAAATATATATATCCTTACCAACTCTCTCCCTTCCAATTTCTGATATTATATTCACAAAAAGGGGAGAGAGATGGATATACACCAATTTCTAAATTGGATAGTGGGAAAAGATATAGAGGGAGACCCAAAAGAGATAGAACTAACAATTAGGAGAAAATTGACCAAAAAGGAATACAAAATTTCAACTGCCCTATTTGGTGGTGAAGAGATAGAGGAGGTTTCAGAGAGGCTAAACCTTACACCTGAAAAGGCTAAAAAACTCTTTGACAATAGTAAAAAGAAAATTTTATCTATCATAAAGGAACACAATGTTTAGAAATATAGTAATTCTTACAATCTCTATCCTAATCCTTATAGTGGCTCTATTTGTCTATCCATTTTACAATCCAAAAGGTGAGAAGGATAGTGGAAAATTGGAGGTGGCAGTTACTATATACCCTATCTATGATATTGTAAAGAACATCGGAAGAGATAGGGTAATAGTCCATCAACTAATTCCATTTGGTTCCGAACCTCACTCATTTGAGCCAACTCCAAAAAATATTATTGAAATATCCAACTCGCAACTATTTGTATATACAGGGACTATAATAGATAGATGGGCTGAGGAATTTACTAAATTGTCTCCGAATAGTGAAAAGTTTTTAAAAGCTTCTGAATATGTTGAGATAGTAGGCAACGACCCCCATTTTTGGCAAAGTATAGAGAATATGGAGAAGTTAGCCAAAACTATATCAGAGAGATTGGAATCACTTAGCCCAAAAGATGGAGGATTTTTCCAAGTAAATCTATCTACATATTTAGAGGAGTTGGAGAAGTTGAAAAAGAGTTATAAAGAGAGATTGGGTAGTTGTAGATTGCATTCTATCATTGTAAATCACAATGCTTTTAGCTACTTGGCAAAAGATTTCAATATCTCCATCTATCACATTATGGGGCTATCTCCTGATGACCGCCCAAGTGCTAAAACACTCTCAAATATAGTGGATATTGTAAAAGAGAAAAATATATCAACTCTCTTTTTTGAAGAGTTAGCAAGTGATAATGTAATTAGAACTATTGCAAAAGATACAGGGGTTCAAGTCTCCTCCCTCTCACCTTTGGGAAATGTTCCACCTGAAAAGGTTCAAGAGGGGTATATAAATTTGATGTATGAGAATTTAGAAAAACTCTCTAAGGGGTTGGATTGTCAATAGTAGAAGTTCAAAACCTAAATTTTGAAATAGATGATTTGGTGATTTTGAAAAATATCACCTTCTCCATTCAAAAGGGGGATTATCTCGCTATCGTTGGTCCTAATGGTGGAGGTAAATCTACACTAATCCATACTATATTAGGTCTCAAAAGGGGATATAGCGGAAATATAAAACTCTTCAACACTCCATTGCAAAAGTTCAGAGAGTGGCATAGAATCGGTTTCGTCCCTCAAAGGGTTATAGAAGTTGATAAGAAATTTCCAATCTCAGTTTATGAAACTATCCAACTTGGAGAGAGAAAGAGATTTTGGAAAAGAGAGAAGAAAAATGGATATATCGATGAGGTGATGGAGAGATTGAAGATAGCACATCTCAAAAATAGACTTATTGGAGAACTTTCAGGAGGTGAAAAACAGCGAGTAATGATAGCGAGAGCTTTAATATCGCAACCCGAACTATTGATATTGGACGAACCCTATACAGGGATAGATAAAGAGACCCAAAAAGAGTTTTATGCAATACTCCACAATTTGAATCGAAAAAAGAGAATTACAATAGTGCTAATTACCCACGATATAGGAGTGGTTGAAGATAGTATCACCTCAATTGTTTCAGTGAATAAGGAGTTGCTAAAAAGCGATAACCCATCAAATATTTTCAACTGCCAAGTTATGCGAGAGGTGTATGGAATAGATTCCCACCTCATCGAACATCGCCATTAAACCAATATACCACTCCCCAATATTGGTTGGCTTCTATCTTCTGCATATACCCTTTTTCCCTCGACAATATCATATTTCCAAATTGGAGCATTTGCCTTGAAGTCCTCTACAAACTCATCTATCAGACTTAGGGCAACCCTCCTTTTTGGAGAGAGAACGGCGGAAATATATGAGCTTTGGTGGATTGGAACATCGCCTATTGAGTGGGCAAAATTCCAGTTTGAAGCCATTCGCTC
>JYMV01047946.1_pt1 | contig 21981 bp, 21 predicted proteins | sample 338911 | NCBI WGS metagenome assembly JYMV01 (sample SAMN03354496, study PRJNA234377) | hydrothermal vent metagenome | biome: Deep sea; feature: Hydrothermal plumes at the Eastern Lau Spreading Center, Western Pacific Ocean; material: Seawater | place: Tonga | collected 2009 | depth 2000 m m
TGTGAATGCCCAGAACGGTGTGGAGAGTTCAACGCGACGCATGATGGAGGCAGTCAAGCAACGCAACTTATGCGCGATGATTGTTGTGAATAGAATTGACGCCGAAGACATCGATCTGGAAGCGGTTTATGCCCAGATCCAGGAGTCGTTCGGCAGTGAATGTCTGGCGGTTAATTTACCGACTTCGAACGGTAGTGATGTGGTCGATTGTTATTTTGGGACTGAGGGGGAGTCAGACATGTTCTCGGTCGAAGATGCACATACTGCAATCGTAGATCAGACCGTAGAGTTGGATGATGATTTGATGACAGCGTACCTCGACCAGGGAGAAGTTGCCCCGGAGCAGTTGCATGATCCGTTTGAACAGGCCATGCGCGAACGGCATGTGGTGCCGGTCTGTTTTGTTTCCAGCAGAACAGGCGCCGGGGTCCGGGCGCTCAACGAGTTTATCTGCAAAATGCTGCCAAACCCCTTGGAAGGCAATGTACCACGATTCGTGAAGGGTAACGGAGATGAAGGAGAGACTTGTGACGTGGTGCCAGATGGTTCGAAACCGGTGCTCGGCCATGTCTTCAAGATTTCCTTCGACCCGTTTGTAGGACGACAAGCGGTATTCCGTCTCTATCAAGGCACAATAAAAAAAGATGCGCAGGTGTTTCTGGGGGACAGTCGAAAAGGTCTGAAAATCGGTAACCTGTCCAGCTGTCTGGGCAAGAAACTTTCCGACTCCGCTGCAGCGATACCGGGCGACATCATGCTGATTTCAAAAGCCGAAGGGTTTGCTTACGATGCTGTGATGCGAGATGCTCATGATGACGAGCACATCCAGTTAGAGGCTGCCGCATTGCCAACGCCTATGGTGGGTATTTCGATTGCGCCCAAGAGCCGCGGCGACGAACAGAAAATTGCTGAAGTACTGACAAAGCTTACCGAATCAGACCCTTGTTTTCGGGTCGAACGTGATCCTGCTGCGAACGAGACCGTGCTCCGTGGTATGGGAGACCTGCACCTGCGGATGGCAGTGGAACGAATGAGCGACCAATATGCCGTAGAGGTTGTAACCGGGGTGCCTACAATTCCTTACCGGGAGACTATCGGTAAGTCTGCTGAAGGACACTCTCGGCACAAAAAGCAGACCGGCGGTGCCGGTCAGTTCGGGGAGGTTTATCTTCGGATCGAACCTCTGGCGCGTGGTGAGGGTTTTGACTTTGTGAATAAAATCGTCGGCGGTGTTATCCCCGCCCAGTTCATTCCAGCGATCGAGAAAGGTGTGCAGAGTGTCCTGCAGGGGGGTGCTGTAGCCGGTTTTCCGATGCAGGATATCCGGGTGTCAGTTTACGACGGCAAGCATCACGCGGTGGATTCGAAAGAGGTGGCGTTTGTGGCTGCCGGGCGTAAAGCATTTCTCGAAGCGGTGTCGAAGGCCGGTCCGGTTGTTCTTGAACCGATCGTGGATCTGGAGGTTACGGTGCCTGCTGATAATATGGGAGATATCACGGGTGATCTGTCTTCGAGACGAGGCCGGGTCAGCAGTACAGATTCGATGCCTGGCGGCATGATCAGCATCATCGGTCGAGTGCCGCTTGCAGAGATGGATCACTACCAGTCGAGGCTTAAATCAATGACCGGCGGTGAGGGCAGCTACACAATGGAGTTTTCGGCCTATGACCCCGCACCAGGAGATGTACAGAAAAAGCTCTCAGGAGCCTTCGAGCACCCGGAAGAGGATTGACCGGGTAACAGCCCGGCAGGATGTTCAATCTGAATAAGTTGCTGGGCTGGTAGTTAAAGCAATATACAGTCCCAGACTGACTCGTCAGAGGCAACCGCCGATGTTCTCGGGGCAGTGCTATACTTGCGCGCGCCAAAATGCCAGAAATCGCCATCCATGATTAATGGCTCTACTGATGTCATGACGCAAACAGAACAATACAAACCGTCCATCAGTGATGATCTCGGTGTTACAGACAATCTACGGATCTCCGGTATACAGGATGTAGCCGATCCGAAAACTGTCATTGAAGAGCATCCAGTACCCCCTTCAGTTGCGCAACTCGTAACGCGCACGCGTGCTGAGGTTCACGCGATTCTCCATGGCCAGGACGACCGTGTGGTCGTAATTGTCGGACCCTGCTCGATTCATGATCCTGTTGCGGCACTGGACTACGGGGCCCGCCTAGAAGTGTTACGGCAGAATTATTCCAATGACCTGTTGATTATTATGCGGGTTTATTTTGAAAAGCCCCGGACCACTGTCGGCTGGAAAGGGTTGATTAATGATCCAGATCTCGATGGCTCATTTAATATCAATAAAGGTCTGAGGCTCGCCCGTAAATTGTTGCTGGATCTTAACCTGGCCGGTGTGCCTGCTGGAACGGAATACCTGGATCTGCTGACACCGCAATATATTGCCGATCTGATCAGTTGGGGTGCTATTGGTGCCCGAACGACGGAAAGTCAGCTACACCGGGAGCTGGCATCCGGATTGTCTTGTCCTGTTGGATTCAAGAACGGCACTGATGGAAATCTCAAGATCGCAATCGATGCCGTAGGCGCTGCAGCACACCCCCATCATTTCCTGACCGTAACCAAGGCTGGCTATTTGGGAATCTTTGAGACCAGTGGTAATGAGGATGGCCATGTGATTCTCCGGGGTGGTCAATCACCGAACTACGATAGCGAGAGCATCAACGCGGCTGCTCAAATGCTGGAATCGGCCGGTCGTTCGCCAATATTGATGGTTGATTTCAGTCATGCGAACAGCGGAAAACAGCATCGTGGACAGATTGCTGTTGGCGCTAACGTTTCGAGTCAGTTGGCCGGGGGTGAAAATAGGGTAGTCGGTGTTATGATCGAAAGTCATATCGTCGAGGGCCGGCAAGATGTTGTGACGGGTGGTAATCTCGTGTATGGCCAAAGCATTACCGATGCCTGCCTCGGCTGGGATGATACGGTTCAGGTGATTGAACAGTTGGCCGCAGCAGTTGATACTCGCCGGAGTTTGTCGCGCTAAGATTATCAACTGACTGGTCCACAACCTGTGAGACTGGTGGGCACGAATCCACTATCCGCCCGCTTTATGATCTGATCAGTAAATTTTGCTTTTAGTGTGGGCTTTCGGTGTTACGCTTGTCTTAAGGCCCCAATCGCATCTGTTACCCGAATGACTCTGAGAAATCCGGCTGTGCTTTTGCTACTGTTGTTGAATTGAGCCATGATTAAGCCCCATGGTGCCACCGAACTCAAACCACTTTATGTCGCCTGCGCCGAGCAGCGTCGCTCACTTGAAAGTGAAGCTCAGCGTCTGCCATCACTGAAGATCAGTTCGGCGTCAGCAGCAAATGCTGTCATGCTGGGTGCAGGATATTTCACGCCTCTGTCTGGATTTATGGACCAGCGCGATATGGCCAGTGTCGCTGCGACGATGCACACGGCTGATGGGCTATTCTGGCCCGTCCCAGTAGTCAACTTGGTTCAGCAGTGCAGCTATCGGACCGGCGACCGCATCGCATTGAGGGATCCTAACATTGAGGGCAATCCGGTTCTGGCTGTGCAGGACGTCGCTTCTGTTGAGGAACTTTCAGACAAAGATCTTGAGTCGGCCATTCAATCAATCTATGGCACTCTCGACAGGAATCATCCTGGCGTGAATGTGTTTTCCACCCAGGGCAGGGTGCTGGTCTCTGGACCGATCACCGTCCTGAATTACAGTTATTTTGCTCAGGTCTATCCAGCGACTTTTCGTACTGCAGAGCAGATCCGGGCCGATATCAGTGACCGCGGATGGAGTCAGGTGGTCGCGTTCCAGACTCGTAACCCGATGCACCGCGCCCACGAGGAGTTATGCAAGATGGCGCAGGCCGCGGTCGGTGCCGATGGAATTCTGATTCACATGCTCCTGGGGCAACTCAAGCCTGGCGACATACCGGCAGATGTGCGGGACGCCGCAATCCGGACGATGGTTGAACTGTATTTCCCAACCAACAGCGTGATAGTCGCTGGCTATGGGTTTGACATGCTGTATGCAGGGCCGCGGGAAGCGGTACTACACGCTGTTTTTCGCCAAAATACAGGATGTACACATCTCATAGTCGGTCGTGATCACGCGGGTGTTGCTGATTACTATGGCGCGTTCGATGCGCAGACAATTTTCCACGATCAGGTTCCTGACGGCGCCCTGGACATTCAGATATTCGAGGCGGACCATACCGCGTATTCGAGGAAGCTCGACCGGGTGGTCATGATGCGAGACGTACCTGATCATGAGCCGGAAGATTTCGTGCTGCTGTCCGGGACCCGGGTTCGAGAAATGCTGTCGGCAGGTGAAGCACTGCCACCCGAATTTGCCCGGCCTGAAGTCGCCCAGATTCTGATGCAGCACTACCAGGAACAGCAGGCAGGCCGTTAAACGGATCGATTCAGGTTTCTAGCGCTAATGGGAAACTGTTAAAGCCCCTCGATCTGGTCAACCGCAATACTCTCCTCTTCAAGCATCACTGGAATTCCGTCATCAATTCGGTAGATCCGTAGTTTGTTTTTGGTGATCAGGCCCTCACTGAGGGGTGTTTCAACAACGGTGTCGTTGGCCTGCGTGACGTGTCCCGCGGCAATTGCAGCATTGACCGCAGCGAGTTTCTCCTCACTGAGCGGGAACACCGGTTGTTTACTGACCGGGCAGCACAGAATCTCCAGAAGTTTGGGATCGATCGGCATGGATGGTAATGTTGGTCGTTTCGATTGTGACAGGTACGCAGAGTTCTCTGAGTATACTGTTGCACCTGTGTAAGCGCATCTCTAGGCACGGCAAATGTTGGTGAACACTACTCGGTAGGTGGTGCTCTATGAGTACAAATTCCAAGAATGTAGTGCTGATCGCGATCTGTGGTAATGCAGTGCTGACTATCCTGAAGTTCACGGTCGCCGTTCCGACGCATTCGGCAGCGATGATGAATGAGGCGATCCATAGTCTGATGGACACGCTTAACCAGTTATTTCTGCTGATGGGACTGAAAAGCGGTAGCAGGCCGGCCGACCGTCGGTACGCTTTCGGTCATGGCCAGAAGAAATATCTGTGGAACTTGTGGAGCGCGATTGGTCTTTTCTCAATCGGCTGTGGGCTGGGGCTTTCACATGCCTGGCATGCCTGGCAGGAGAGCCATAACATCGCCGAACAGGTTGCTGTTGAACCGACTCTATTCGGATCGATCGATCCTCTGGCATTGGCGATGAGTGTCTTGCTGATTGCGCTCTTGGTTGAGTCCTGGGTATTACGTGTGGCCTGGCGTGAATTCGCGCAGCGCGCTCGGATGAACGGTCATCAGAATGCGCTGTCCTACCTCAGCCAATCAGATGATCCAACATTGGTCGCCGTTCTGCTTGAGGATGCGGTTGCGGTCATTGGTGTATTACTTGCTGCAATTGGCATTGCGCTAACGCACGCAACCGGTATTGCGCTCTGGGATATCGGGTTCTCGGTGGTGATTGCGGTGATGCTGGGTATCACTGCAGCATTTCTAGGCATGATCAATATGCGGTTTCTTACCGATGTTCGGGATCAGGAAGCCGAGGAAACCTTTAGGTTGATTGCCGACGCCCACAAAGATATTGAGCGTTATCATGACCTGCGCAGTATTGTCATTGATGACCGCAATACAGTTCTCGTAGCCGAAATTGAACTGAAAGAGGAGAGTATCGTATCTACTCTGCGGGAGAGGATGACACAGCATCGTGCTGACAGCAGCGTTGGGATAACCGATCTGGACAATGGTGAGCCTGGGCGGGTAGAGTTTCTGTCTGACCGAGTGCTGGTTCAGGCCACACTTGAACGTACCGAACAAATCATAGACGAGCTAGAATTGCGTCTGCGTGAACGATGCCCCCGTGTATCGCATGTTACGATAGAAGTTGAAGGTATTGTTGCAAACCACCCAGTGGACGAGTCAGATGGGCAATACCGTGGTGGTGTAGACACGCTTGAAAAATGATGAAACGTTTACGGATGCTGGTATGAATAAATTGGTTACAGGTTGTGTAATAGCTGTCGGGCTGATGATTCCGACATCGTCGATAGTTGCGCAGGCTATGCTCGACTCTGATGAGCAGAAATACAGTTATGCGCTGGGCTATCAGATCGGCTCTCAAATACAAAGGCAACTGGATTCAGAGGGCGTTAAACTGGATGCTGATGCCTTTGCCCGTGGAATTGCGGACGTGCTCTCGGGACGAGCACTTGCGCTCAGTCAAGAAGAGATCATGCTTGCGATCGAAACCAAAGGGCAGCTGGAGGCGCAAAAGATGAAAGAAGTTGGGGACTCGAACAAATCAAGCGGTGAGGCATTTCGAGCAGAATACGGCAAACAGGCGGCTGTCTTGCGCACCGACAGCGGTATTTTATACCGGGTTCTGACAGCCGGTTCTGGCGCAAAACCTGGTCCAGATGACACCGTGGTTGTGCACTATAGGGGCACCCTACCGGATGGTCAGGAATTTGATAGTTCCTACAACCGCGGCCAGCCGGCGACCTTCAGTCTGGGCGGCATCATAGCGGGATGGAAAGAGGTACTTCAGTTAATGCCAGAAGGGGCGAAATGGGAGGTTGTGATTCCGCCGGAACTGGGCTACGGCAACGTCGGTGCCAGTGGCCTGATCGGCGCAAATCAGACCCTGGTCTTCGAAATAGAACTGATTGAAGTTAAGTAGCCCTTCCGGCTGTGTGATCAAGGCACTGCTGTCGTTTGGCTGCGGCGATCTATTTGTTCTCCACAATGCGGTTCAGTCGACTGCCGGGAGGATATTGATCACTTCCCGGGCCACAGCGCGGGTGCCCTGATTGCCACCGAATTCTAGTGGACGCAGACGACCGGATGAGAAGCCTGTGTAAACAGCAGTTTCAATCATCTCGGCTGCGCAATTTAGTTGATCTTGTCCCGATTTCTCGGCCAGGTATCCCAGCAACAGTGAACCGCTGAGAATGCAGGCCAAAGGGTTTGCGGCATCTCGACCCATGATGTCTGGTGCGCTGCCGTGGGCGGGTTGAAACAATCCGTGGTGATCTCCAATCTCAGCACAGGCTGCCATGCCCATGCCCCCGACAAGACCACCAGCGAGATCAGACAGTATGTCGCCATACATATTTTCCATCACCATGACATCGAATGACCAGGGTTTGCGGATAAGGTCCAGAGCCTGGGTATCGATGTAATTGTGATCGGCAAAAATGTCGGGGTATTCCTCGGCTCGTTCGTCGAAGATTTTTCGGAAAAATGCCATGGACCTAAACACATTGGCCTTATCGACACAGGTCACCCGGCCGGGCCTGCCGCGATTTTTTCGCTGCCTTGCCAGTCGAAATGCGAAATCGTGAAGTTTTTCGGTGGTGTTTCTCGTGATGCGCAGTGTCTCACGTACCTCATTTTCATTGGCGATTTGTGTTCGCCCATGTACGGCAGCCGAATAGAAAAGACCTTCGGTCGATTCCCGTACGATCACCAGATCGATAGTCGAGGCGCGGGGATCTGCCAGGGGCAGGGGTGAATTCGGATAGGCTCGGGCCGGTCTCACACCAGCGTAGAGTTGTAGCTGTTCCCGCAGGCGCAGATGGGGAGCTATCTCTGTGCCATCGCGATATCGGATCTCTGGCAATCCAATGGCACCCAATAAAATAGCGTCGGCCTGTTCAGCGGCTTGTTCAGATCCGTGTTCAATGTCTCTGCCAGACTCTCTGAAGTAAGCCGCACCGGCATGGTAGCTGTTAAAGTCTAAGCAAAAGCCGCCAATGCGTTTTTGCACGGCCTCAAGGACAGCGATCGTCGCATCCGTTACATCGGGGCCTATTCCATCTCCCCTGAACACGGCCACCTGATAGGTTGACTGACTCATGTCGTGGCCGAAGGGAGAGTATCGTGGATACGCTTGCGCCGCTGGGTGAAGGCCGACCGGATCATTACGGTGCTAAATTCATAATTGTAATGCCGACCACAACCGTTACGGCCGCGCACACCCTGTGCAACATATGCCGTTCCTTGAGCATGAGTCCCCCAATCAGTACAGCAATGATTACGCTTGTTTCCCGTAGGGCAGAGATCATGGCCATGGTGTTGGTACTCATTGCGTAGATAACCAGACCATAGGCCAGGGCTGCAACCATACCGCTTGTCCATAGCCCGCGCCAGTGCGTAAGGTAATAATCCTTGAATGTATGCCGACGAATCAGTGAGACGAAGGTGCCGAATGTGGCAGCCTCAAGAACAAACAGCCAGATGATGTAGCCCAGCTTTGACTGGGCCTCCCTTACACCTAGCCCATCGGCTAGCGTATATCCGCTAATCCAGATTGCAGTGCCTAGCGCGAACAGCACGGGCTTCAGATTGCCACGCCAGGGCAGACCGTTCTCGAAACTGAGGCTGATAATTCCGACGCAGGCAAGCGAAATGCCAGCCAGAACCGCCAGCGATAAAGTTTCTCCGGCAAGAAGCACCCCAAATCCGGCGATCAACAGTGGGGCGCTACCCCGCGCAAGTGGATAAACCAGGCCGAGGTCTCCAACACGATAACCGCTGATCAAAAAGCCGTAGTAACCCCAGTGCAGAACCAGCGAAAGCCCAAGATACGGCCACGCTGCTGGGCTGGGAATCGGGACAAATGGCAGCAGGCACAGGCAGATAATCCCGGAACATCCATGCATCAGAGCGAGGCTGAGTAACTTGTCATCACCAGCCTTAATAAAGGCGTTCCAGGCGGCATGTAGAAATGCAGCCGCCAGCACGAGAATGATTGTTGAGAGCGTCAAGATGTCGGACCGGAGATCTGTTGCGCCCGCCGACCGTACGAATAGTCGTAGATTAGCGGGGACCCATGATTTATCCTAAAGCGACTCTCGGCAGTCCGGTAACGCAACTCCCCGGTGCCTAGACTTTCCTTTGCCCCGGTGCTCATTGAAAATCCCCGACAACGCTGTGATCCGCACCGCATAGATTGCGGCCTCACGTATCCTGATCACGAGACTATGACTGATGAGAATACTTTTTGCTGACAAGTTCCCAGAGACAGCTGTAGCTGAACTCAAACACAAAGGGCACAACTGTGTGCTGCAACCAGATCTTAATATTGATGAGCTTGACTCTGTGCTTGCGGAATATGATGTGCTGGTGGTGCGAAGCACTCAGGTAACGAAAAAGGCAATAGAGGCCGGAAAATCGCTGAAGATGATCATTCGAGCTGGAACCGGAACGAACACGATCGACAAAGATGCCGCGGCTGCTCGTGGTATTTATGTCTGTAATGTACCCGGTCGAAATGCTGCAGCAGTGGCTGAATTGGCCATCGGTCTTCTGATCGCCATCGACAGAAATATTCCGGACAATGTTAAAGCGTTGCGCCAAGGAAAATGGAACAAGAAACGATTCAGTGTCGCCGTGGGTCTAAAAGGTCGGCGTATGGGTGTGGTTGGTCTTGGCGCAATAGGCTTGGAAGTGCTTGAACGGGCGCATGCGTTCGGGCTGGAGTTGTATGTCATTGAACGTCCAAACCGGTGGCGGGAAACGCACGACCGCCTCGTTCGTATAGGCGGTATAAAGCGTGTCTCCGGCCTTAAAGAACTGGCGGAACGCTGTGAAATCCTCAGTTTTCATGTGCCATCCGCAGTTGCCACGAAAAAAATGGTCGATGCCGAACTGTTGGCACGTATGCCGGTGGGGGCCATTGTTATCAATACCTCTCGTGGCGATATTGTCGACGAGGAAGCCCTGATTAAGGCGATGGATGAGAAGGGGATTCGGGCAGGACTGGATGTATTTCGCGGGGAGCCAAGTGGCGATGAGGTTGAATTTCAATCAGCTCTTGCCAGACATCCCAATGTTTACGGTACACATCATATCGGCGCTTCTACGGATCAGGCACAGGCAGCAGTTGCCAGCGGTGTGATAGAAATCCTGGATGCGTTCAGTCGGGGCAATATCCAACACTGTGTCAATATGGACACGTGATTATTTAATGTACTAGGAGACAAGTGATGAGTCGGCGAGTCAACAACTTCAGTGCGGGTCCGTCAACTCTGCCTCAGCAGGTACTTGAGGAAGCTCAGGCAGAATTTTTGGAATACCAGGGTTCAGGGATGTCACTGATTGAAATGAGTCATCGCGGGAAATATTTTGTTGAAGTTCATCGGGAAGCGATGGCAATGACTCGGAAAATATTCAGTGTTCCGGACAGTTTCAAGGTGCTGTTCCTCCAGGGTGGCGCAACGTTTCAGTTTTCTATGGTCCCAATGAACCTGTTGCGGTCAGGTGAGCGCGCCGGCTACGTGAATTCCGGCAGTTGGGCCACCGGGGCAATAACAGATGCCAGATTCTACGGCGATATCTATGCCGCGTGGGAAGGTAAGGATTGCGACTACACCAGGATGCCACAGGACGATGAGTTGAAAATTCAGTCGGGTACCCGCTATCTACATATCACATCCAATGAGACGATCGGCGGCGTGCAATTTACCCACTGGCCTGACGTTGAAGTACCCCTGGTCTGTGACATGTCTTCAGACTACATGTCAAGGGCGATACCCTGGGAGAAGTTTGACTTGGTATACGGTGGGCTCCAGAAAAACCTGGGTCCATCCGGAATGGCGCTGGTGTTTGTGAGAGAGTCAATACTGGAGGATTGCAACACTGAAATCGGGCGCTATATGCGCTATGCCGTCCATGCCGAGAAAGATTCTATGTTCAATACCCCACCGGTGTTTCCAATTTACATGCTGGGAAAGATCCTTAAGTGGATGGATGAGAAGGGTGGGCTCGATGTTATCGAGCGGGAAGCGCAGGAGAAAGCCAACCTGCTGTATTCGGTGATCGACAGCAGTGACGGGTATTACAGTTGTCCTGTTGAAAGCAGGTGCCGCTCGGTCATGAACGTGGTTTTCCGATTGCCAAACAGTGATCTCGAAGCAGGGTTCCTCAAGCAGTCGGACGCTGCCGATCTGTTCAATCTCAAGGGGCACCGGAGTGTTGGTGGATGTCGAGCGAGTATCTACAACGCTATGCCACGTACTGGCGTCGCGGCACTGGCAGAGTTTATGCTTGCCTTTCGGGAAAATAACCCAGGCTAAGGCCCGTGTCATTTACAGGTAAATCTGCGTGACACAGATCCACACCTTCATGCCCTATGTCGTTTGCCGTGATCGAGCGGAGCGCGTGGTTGCACCTGCTTACGATTCAATGGCGCCTGCCGAACGCGCTGCCTACATCAAGGCAAACCCGTCGAACTTCATCAAAACGATGAGAACGCCAGAGGAATACACCGAGTCGGAAAACACGTCTCTGGAGATGGTTCTCGATCACAATCTGAACGCGGTTCAAAAAATGTTGGAGGATTCGACATTCGAGCGTCAACCTCAGCAGGCGCTGTACATTTACCGACTGCATGCCGGAAACCATGTGCAGACGGCTGTCATAGCAGAAGTACCGGTGGCTGAGTATCAGCAAGGTCTCATTCACAGGCATGAGCATACGCGTTCTGAACATGAAGATAGACTCACGCAATACCTGCAGTATGTCGGCGTGAGTTCCAGCCCTGTTTGCCTGGCTTATCAGGACGATGCTCGAATTGATAAGACTGTAGAAATCATTACCCAGGGTAAATCGATGCTTGATTTTGCGTTGGAAGACGGGGTGCAACAGACGATCTGGAAAGTTGTTGAGACCGAGCAGATCGATATTTTGCGAACCCAGTTTTTGAGCGTTGAGGCCGTCTACCTCACCGATGGGCACCATAGGATGGCAGCTAGCGCTCGACATGCGGTCAGTCGATCACACAGTGAAAAATCAAGCAGTGGTCCCTGGAGTTATTTTCTGGCGGCGCTGTTCCCGGCGACCCAGTTGAGGATACTCCCTTTTAACCGGTGTGTTCGTGATTTAAACGGGTTTTCTGTGGAGCAACTGATTAACCAGCTCTCGTTAAACTTTACTGTCGATCAGTTTTCCGATGACAACACGATGGTACTGCCGTCCAAGCCAGGTGAGTTCACCCTGCTGGCAGAAAATCGGGTGTTTCGGCTGCAGGTGCGCTCGGCGCGAATACCCAACGATCCGGTCGGTTGTCTGGATGTATCGCTACTGCAAAATCTATTTCTTGGACCTGTGTTGGGTATTGGGGATGACCGATCTGATCCTCGACTTAATTTTGTCACAGGTGACAGTGGACTGAATGGTTTGAGACAAAGGGCTGAGGAGGGGTGGCGCATTGGTATTGCCTGCTATCCAACTTCCATGAAAGACTTGATGAGCATCGCAGATCGTGGCTTGGTCATGCCGCCCAAATCAACTTGTTTCGATCCTAAAGCCCGTTCAGGCATATTTCTGAGGTTCTCCTGAACGGGGCATTACGGTTTCTAGTTTCAAAGCAATTAACACTTGTTATTTACAGGTTTTGTTCAGTGCAATCAATTAAGCTGACAATTAGTCAGTTGGTTTGTAGTTCTCGGTGTCGCAAAACAGATCTCACATGTCGCGCGCAAATCAACAGACCCGAGTATTAATCTTAGAATGCCGCTGTAGTAGTGGGGTCAACCATCTGAACGTTTAACTCGTGTCGTAGAACATCAACCATAAGGTGCGGAGACGATGACTGAGACTGAAGTTGCAGATACTGAAGTTGCAGATGCTGAAGAAGAACTGGATCTGAGTACACTGTCTGACGAGGAACTCGTTGAGCAGATGCACGATGATCTTTATGACGGTCTGAGAGAAGAAATTGAAGAGGGGACGAACATACTGCTAGAGCGAGGCTGGGCTCCGGATAAACTTCTTGCGAATGCCTTGGTAGAGGGGATGCGCATAGTCGGTATCGATTTTCGCGATGGTATTCTGTTTGTGCCTGAAGTCCTGATGTCAGCCAACGCAATGAAAGGCGGTATGGCGATTCTGCGTCCACTACTGGCGGAAACTGGTGCGGCAAGTATTGGTACAGTGGTGATTGGCACGGTAAAAGGCGATATCCACGATATCGGCAAGAATCTCGTGAGTATGATGCTGGAGGGGGCGGGTTTTGAGGTCTATAACATCGGTGTAAATAACCCGGTCGAGAATTTCCTAGAGGCAATTGAAGAACATAAGCCGGACATCGTGGGCATGTCTGCGCTACTCACCACGACGATGCCGTATATGAAAGTGGTTATTGATACCATGATCGAACGCGGTATTCGGGATGACCACATCGTGCTGGTGGGTGGCGCACCGTTAAACGACGAATTCGGGAAAGCGATTGGTGCAGATGCTTACTGCCGGGACGCGGCCGTGGCAGTAGAGACAGCTAAGCAGTTGATCGCAGAGCGCCGAGGGGAGTCGATACCAGCGTAAGACCTGACAGGCGAAGATTGGACACTGAACTGTATTGGTATTTGAGGAAGCAGAGCAGGCAGTGGACGGCACAGAGTAGTTTACGAAACGACATGAGAGTAAAGCAGTGGGCCAACAATCTGCAAAACTGATCATTGCTTGCGGTGCACTCGCAAGAGAGATCCAGCAACTGATTGATATCAATAGTTGGACTGATGTAGACGTCCAGTGCCTGCCCGCTAACCTTCATAACCGTCCGGATCAGATTCCAGACCGTGTGCTGGATAAGGTTCAGAGCAACCGCGATCGATATGCGCACATATTTGTGGCGTATGCAGATTGCGGGACAGGCGGCCTATTGGACAGCGCGCTCGAGGCGCTCGGGGTGGAGAGACTGGAAGGTGCCCATTGCTACCAGTTTTATGCCGGATCGGAGGTCTTTGAACAGTTGCACGACGCTGAGCCTGGCACCTTTTACCTGACTGACTTCCTGGTTCGTCATTTTGACAGGCTGATCATCGATGAGTTGGGATTGGACCGGCATCCCGAACTCAGAGAGACTTTTTTCAGGAACTACAGTCGATTGTTGTACCTGTCACAGGCCGAAACACCGGAGCTAGTCACCAAGGCGCGACGTGCAGCGGATCGACTCGGGCTTAAGTTTGAACATCGCCCTACCGGATTCGGTCAGCTGGAAACCGGCTTGAACCGGTTCATGGTGTCTGTGCCGCTGACTGAGACTACACCCGATGGCTAAACTGATTACTGTCTATTGGCGGGATATTCCGTCACAGGTTATTGCGAAAAAAGGGCGATTGACGAGCAAGGCAAAGCTCAGTCAACGATTTCAAGAGGCCATTGACCGTGCCGCGATGCGGGCGGGTAAAGGCAGTAGTGATGCTTACTTGAGTGAGTGGCGACGGGAAGCCTCTACCTGTGGTGAAGATCTTGAAATGGCTGCTAAACAATTAGCAGATCTACTTGAACAGCATTATAGCGATGACGACCTGCTGGCGTTAATTCGGGCCAAGGGCGTTAAAACTGATTCTGCCTAACCAAGCCTGAGCCCAGATGTACGTTGTCCGAAGATGGTCAGTACGCCACTCACGCCTGCTTGAAACGGCCTACCAAGTTTTGGAGGCCGTATTGAATAAGCTACATCCACTGTGGAATTTAGTCGGTTACGAGCGTATCGAACCCTATTTCCAATTTGTCGAGCGCTTGTTTAAGACCCTGCTGTTCGACTGTCAGATGTGTGGAGAGTGCTTGCTGGGATCTACTGGGATGTCTTGCCCCATGAACTGTCCGAAGGAGTTACGAAATGGGCCCTGTGGCGGAGTCCGGGAAGGCGGTAACTGCGAGGTCATCCCTGACATGCGTTGTGTATGGGTTGATGCGTGGGAGGGCGCAAAACGGATGCAGGATCAGTCGGGTATACAGCGGGTACAACCGCCGCTGGCGAATGGTATTCGCGGTCGCTCGTCCTGGCTCAGGGAGGTTAGGATGAAGCGATTGCATGGGTTGCAGCCCGAACGGTTAGAAAGATGACTAGAAAGGCTCCGGAGAATAGGACTGATGCCAGCACGTTACCTGAAGCTGTCATGCCGTACGGGGAATTGGAACAGGTTCTAAGATCCGGCCAGTTTGCGGTAACGGCAGAGTTGTCACCGCCGGATTCGGCCGACCCGGTAGAAGTTTACAAACGGGCGTCGCTGTTTGCCGGCCATGTCGATGCGCTCAACGCAACGGATGGTTCTGGTGCCAACTGCCACATGTCGAGTGTTGGTGTGTGTGCTTTGCTGACAAGAGCCGGTTATTCCACAGTAATGCAGATTTCCTGCCGCGACCGGAATCGAATTGCAATACAGGGCGATATACTGGGGGCTGCGGCAATGGGTGTCCGGAACGTCCTGTGTCTGACTGGGGATGGTGTACAAGCCGGTGATCAGCCTGATGCCAAGGCGGTTTTTGATTTAGACAGTATTTCGCTCTTAGAGACGGTTCGCTATATGCGGGATGAATGCCGATTTCTGAGTGAGCGCAAGCTTCCGACGCCGCCCGATGTATTTATAGGAGCTGCGGCCAATCCTTTTTCTCCACCGATTGCTTATCGGCCACAACGGCTCAAAAAAAAGATCGAAGCGGGTGCTCAATTCATACAGACACAGTATTGTTTTGACTTGCCAGGACTTGGAGACTACATGCGCGAGGTGCGCAATCTTGGGTTACACGAGCGGTGCTTTATCCTAGCTGGGGTTGGTCCATTGGCTTCTGTCCGAACGGCAAAATGGATCCGGGCAAATGTTCCTGGTGTTCATATTCCTGATGATCTGATCACTCGACTCGAGGGTGCTGTGGATCAACAGCAAGAAGGCATAGAGATCTGCATCGAATTGATGCAACAGATCAGGGAGATCGATGGAATTGCAGGTGTACATGTGATGGCCTATAGGCAGGAAGAGATGGTGGCGGAAATCATCCAGAAATCCGGTGTATTGAACGGGCGATCCCCATCGATGCCGCCACAACTGGAGAATCTTTACGACTCCAGGAGTATGCAGTGACCATTACGCTAGTCAGTTCGGCAAATCGGGAGCTTCGAATAGGGTTTGATCAGCCGTTTTGCATTATCGGGGAGAGGATCAATCCTACTGGGCGCAAGGTTCTTTCAGAAGAAATGAAAAACGGAGATTACAGTCGGGTTGAGGCCGACGCGCTGGCACAGGTGGCGGCTGGCGCGCATATGTTGGACATAAACGCCGGTATACCGCTGGCTGATGAACCTGCCATTCTCGCCGAGTGCATACAACTCGTTCAGTCGTTGACTGATGTACCGTTGTCTATTGATTCATCGATCGTTGCGGCCCTGGCATCGGGTCTTTCGGTTTATCAGGGTAAAGCGCTGGTGAATTCAGTTACGGGTGAGGAAGAACGTCTTGAAACTGTTCTCCCGCTGGTTAGAAAATTCAATGCCGCTGTGGTTGCGATATCGAATGATGAGACCGGTATCTCAGAGGATCCGGATGTCCGGTTTGAAGTAGCCAGAAAGATTGTAGAGCGTGCCGAAGATCATGGAATACCGCGGGAGGATGTTGTTGTAGACCCGCTCGTTATGCCTATTGGCGCATTGAATGACGCGGGTCGGCAGGTGATGAGTATCGTCCGTCGATTGCGTGAAGAATTGAAAGTGAATTCCACTTGTGGTGCCTCCAACATCAGTTTTGGTCTCCCCAATCGGAATGGGCTGAACTCGGCATTTCTTGCCATGGCTATAGGTGCGGGTATGACATCGGCCATTACAAATCCGTTACACGGAGAAGTGATGCAGGCCGTTTCAGGGGCCGATGTGATGACGGGTCACGACCCCGATTGTCGACGCTGGATCAAAAAATACAGGGAGCCGGTGCAAGATACTGAGACAGGCGGGGGCCGAGAGCGAGGGCGGAATCGACGCCGCCGTTCAGCAAGATGACAGGTTCCAAACATCATGGTCACTGCCTGTGCGGCGCCGTCACCTTCAAGATCACAGGTGAACTGCGTAGCGTGCTGGTTTGCCATTGTTCACAGTGTCGGCGGAGCAGTGGTCACCTCTGGGCAGCAACCGCAGCGCCAGTAGATGCCGTCGAGATCCACAGTCAGAAAACACTGTCGTGGTATCGCTCGTCGTCAAAGGCCAAGCGCGGGTTCTGCAGTCGCTGTGGTTCCAGCCTGTTCTGGCAATTGGACGGGTCAACATCATTGTCTATAGCAGCTGGATCATTGGACGTGCCCACGGGCCTTAGCACACAAGAACATATCTACTTTGACGATGCATCGGATTACTACACAGTACATCCAGACGAACAGATTCGAACGGGTACTGAGACAGTATTTGAGTAGAACAATGACAGAAGCAATGGTCGTATTTACACCTTCGGGCCGACGCGGTCGTTTCCAGGTGGGCACTACGGTGTTGCAGGCAGCACAAGAACTCGGTGTCGACATCGATTCGGTTTGCGGGGGTCGAGCAATCTGTGGTCGCTGTCAGGTGCTTCTCAGCGAAGGTTCTTTCCCCAAACACGGAATTGAGTCGAATCTGGACAATCTATCAGCGCGTAGCGACAGTGAAGTGGAATACGACCGACAGCAATCTCTTACCCAAGGTCGCCGCCTGAGTTGTTCGACCCGAATTCTGGGCGATGTGGTCATAGACGTGCCGGCCGACAGCCAGGTCCACAAGCAGGTTGTACGAAAAAGGATTGAAGTACACGATATCGATGTGGATCCCCTGGTGCGCCTGCATTACCTGGACGTGCCCGAACCCAATATGCATGACCCGGCTGGCGACCTGCAGCGGTTGTTCGAGGAGCTGGAGTTTGAATGGGGTCTTACCGGCCTTGGCTGTGATCGGCACGTACTTGAGACGCTGCAGGGCAGTCTGAAATCAGGCGAACGAAAAGCCACCGTGGCTGTCTATCGACAGAAGCAGATCATAGCAGTCTGGGCTGGATTCAGAGATCGCGCTTTGGGTATTGCAGTCGATGTAGGATCAACCACGATAGCAGTGCATCTTTGTGATCTTTCCTCCGGTGAAGTTCTGGCTTCTTCGGGCATGATGAACCCGCAGATCCGCTTCGGTGAGGACCTGATGAGTCGGGTGTCCTATGTCATGATGCACCCTGGCGGCGACAAGGAAATGACACAGGTGGTGCGGGCCACCGACGTCCTGGACGCGACCTTTGTTGGTAATCCCGTTATGCACCATCTGCTGCTGGGTATCAGCCCGATAGAACTCGGTGGTGCTCCCTTTGCTTTGACAACTGATCAGGCGATCGAGCTCAAAGCCAGTGAACTGGATCTGGATCTGCACCCCGGGGCGAGGTCTTACGTTTTACCTTGCATTGCCGGTCATGTCGGTGCGGACGCAGCCGCGATGGTGCTGTCTGAAGCACCCTATTTACGTGAGGAAATAACGCTGCTGGTTGATGTTGGCACCAATGCGGAGATAGTGCTGGGAAATCGACATCGGATGCTTGCGGCAAGCAGCCCAACCGGACCCGCTTTCGAGGGTGCTCAGATCAGCTGCGGGCAGAGGGCTGCACCGGGCGCAATAGAGCGAGTTCGCGTTGATCGGGATACGCTTGAACCTCGATTCAAGGTGATTGGTTCAGATCTTTGGTCTAATGAAGGCGGATTTGATCAGAGTATTGCCGATCACGGCGTAACGGGTATTTGCGGTTCCGGGATAATCGAGGTCATTGCGGAAATGGTGCTTTCGGGAATCTGCTCCAGCGACGGTGTGATCGATGGTGCCCAGGTAAGCCGATCTCGTCGGATCATCGCTGATGGGCGGACTTTCTCCTATGTGCTGTATGACCAGAGTGTGACCCTACAGATCACACAAAATGACGTCCGGGCCATTCAGCTGGCTAAGGCAGCGCTGTACGCCGGAATTCGATTGTTGATGGACGGTCTTGGCATCCAGTATGTTGATCGGATCCGGCTTGCTGGTGCGTTTGGTTCTCACATCGACGTGATGTACGCCATGGTATTGGGCTTAATCCCGGATTGCGATCTCGACAATGTCACATCCGCGGGAAATGCTGCGGGGACCGGTGCGCATATTGCACTGGTTGATCAGAAAGCACGGCAGGAAATAGAAAAAGAAGTCCGTCGGATAGAGAAAATCGAGACAGCTGTGGAACCGCGATTCCAGGAGCATTTTGTCGCGGCGATGGCAATACCCCATCAGACTGCAGAATTCCCGCAGCTGGCAAAGGTAGTGACCCTTCCAAGCCGGCAAGATAAATCGCAGGATAAAGGCAGGAGCACGGGTCGCAAACACCGTCGGCGCAGTTGAACTACTGTCGGTTGCGTTGACATACCTGCCTGGATACTCTGTGTTGTACCGACACGAGCTCATCAATACCTGCCGGAGCAGTGAATGAATTCCTCGATACTGGCCGAAGTGCCTATTTTTGCGGGCCTGAAACAGTCAGACCTTGATCAACTTACTCACTGTTCGACCCGCAGGTGGTTCAAGCGAGGCAGTGTTATCGTTACGGAAGGAGATCCAGCCGACGGACTTTATGTCGTGGTCAGCGGACGAATTAAGGTCCTTTTGAGCGACAATGAAGGGAAAGAAGTGGTACTGACTGTCGAATCTCGAGGAGCATGTTTTGGTGAGATCGCCCTGCTGGATGAAGAACCCAGATCGGCATCGGTCGCCGCGCTGGAAAAAACGGAACTGTTGATAATCTATAGAGATCACTTTATGGATCTACTGGACAATCATCCTGAACTCGCCCGGTCACTTATTCGCTCACTGGCCTATATGGTGAGGCGATTAACGAAGAACGTGGAGAACCTTGCACTGAAGGATGTTTATTGTCGGATTGTGGAAGTACTCGAGCGCAGGTCGGTGGTCGAAGACGATGTTCATGTTGTCAACGAGCGCCTCACGCACCAGCTTATCGCCGACATGATCGGTGCATTCAGGGAGATGGTGAGTCGGATCATGAGTGATCTGGTCAAAGGAGACTATATTAGCGTTACATCGGAACAGATTCGCATTAACAGGCGCCTTCCATCCGGCTGGTGACCGGACGTAAAGACCGAGACATTCCGGATTAATTCAGATGACAGAAGGAACGCTTCGAAAAATGCCTGCCGAGCTGGTAGACCCGGTTCATTACCGGCTGCCGGTGGGAGAAGAGCTGATCGATTTGAATCCCCTGCTTGGACAGGAGATTTCCCTCGTTTATTCGGGAAGAATATTTTGTATTGAATGCGGTCGAAAAACGAATAAGAGCTTTAATCAAGGGTACTGTTTTCCCTGCTTACGTCGCCTGGCTGCATGCGATACGTGTATCGTCAAGCCCGAACTGTGTCATTACCATGAAGGAACCTGCAGGGAACCGCAGTGGGGGGAGACGCATTGTATGCAACCTCACGTGGTTTATCTTGCCAATTCTTCGGGCCTGAAAGTGGGGATCACACGCAAAACACAAGTGCCAACGCGATGGATAGACCAGGGTGCGATACAGGCATTACCGATCGTTGAAGTGGATACCCGACTGCAGTCGGGTCTGATAGAGACCGTGCTAAAAGGCACAGTCAATGACAGAACTGACTGGCGTCGAATGCTGAAAGGAGGACAAACCGAGATCGATCTCAAGTCCGAATGGGATCAACTGCGCAAGACCAGCGAAGCTTTGCTCACAGACTGCCAGTCAAAGTTCGGCTCGGCGGCTGTCCGCCTGAAGGGGCAGGAACAAGTGACACGGATCTCTTACCCGGTCTTACACTACCCGGACAAGATAAAGACGTACAATTTTGATAAAGAAAGGGTTGTAAAGGGCACCCTTGAGGGGATCAAAGGCCAATACCTGATTCTCGACCTGGGTGTTTTGAACATTCGAAAGTTTGCTGGATACGAAATTTCATTCACAGTGTGCTAGTGCTGCGGATAGCCGACTTATCAAGGTACAACCGACAGAGGGATCAGTTCTGACGAACGGTATTCAGAGTCGGATCCTTGGCCGATCCCCAGCGGCCATGGACTACTTCGTTTCCCGGGCAAGGGTTTTCTGGCACGTTGAATGAAAGCAGCATCGACAGAACCGCCAGCGCACTGCCCACTAGGAAAACAGCTGACGGTGAGATAAGCCACAGGAAACCCAACACCGCGGGCAATACCACCGCTGCGATGTGATTGATGGTAAAACCAACGCCAGCAGTGGCTGCAATATCGGCCGGATCGGCAATCTTCTGGAAATAGGTTCGAATTGCTATCGCGAGTGCAAAGAAAAAATGGTCGATGATGTAAAGACCAGCGGCTATACCGGCGTTGTTCACGAACGCGTAGGCTGTAAACACAATCGTAACCGATCAATCGTCCCAAACGGGCGGCGAACAGCATGTTAAGCACAGCATTCACCAGAAACAGTATTGAAATCGTTGCCACGTCGAAACCAAATTTCTCGACCATCAAAAATCCGGCAAACACGATGAATATCTGTCGCCTTGCGCCCGAGAGAAATGTGAGAGCGTAATACAGCCAGTACCGTCGACGCAGCACCATCTGACGGTTCTGTTTGACTGTGACTGGGAACTGTTGAAACAGTAGCCAACAAACAAAACCGATCACCACAGTTGCACCACCGCCCAAAAGGTAGACAAGCGAGAAATCAATAGCTAGAACCTCAAACGTAATCCAGATAAAGCCATAGACCACGATAGAGGTAAATGCTCCCACTGCGATCACCCTTCCAAGTAATTCAGGTGCCTTGTCCTTGTCGACCCACTGTAGACACAATGAGGAGTGAACAGTCTCAAAGTAGTGAAATCCAAGCGACATCACCACGGTAGTGACATAGAGTCCGATAACACTCGGAAACCACCCAGTCACGAGTGTGCCCACTCCCAGCAACAGTAACGACACATAGGCTATGGTCTGCTCTCGACATAGAAATAGAAGAAACACCACCAAAAACGCGAGAAATCCTGGAACTTCACGAAGGCTTTGCAGAATACCCATCTCTGCACCGCTGAAGGCAGCGCGCTCAATCGCAAAGTTATTGAGCAGTGCCTGCCAGGTCGCAAAGCTCAGGGGCACAGCAGCCGCCGTGAGCAAAAGGAGAAATTCTGGCCGGTCCCGAAATTTGGACAAATACAT
>JYMV01040814.1_pt1 | contig 21979 bp, 15 predicted proteins | sample 338911 | NCBI WGS metagenome assembly JYMV01 (sample SAMN03354496, study PRJNA234377) | hydrothermal vent metagenome | biome: Deep sea; feature: Hydrothermal plumes at the Eastern Lau Spreading Center, Western Pacific Ocean; material: Seawater | place: Tonga | collected 2009 | depth 2000 m m
TATATTTCATATTTTTTCCTTAATACGATGAAATGGGAATTTTGAAAATCTTGGTTTAAAAATCTTATAGGGTGAGACAATTTGGGCTAGTGCCAATTCTTAGGAAATAGATTGATATAGATTTCTAATATACATTTCAGATATATACAGATAGAACCACCCTATATCTCCATTTTCATACCTGAAACTGAAATTTTTCACCCAAAAACCGACCGAAAAAGCAACCTCATCGAGGTGGAAATTTCCACGAAAACAGCTCCGAAACTTAAATTTTTCAAACTTTCCAATATACGGCAATTCTGAAAGGGCAAAAGTATGGTTTTGCTACATGTCGGAGACCACTATTTTTGGGCAGTTTCTGAAATATATAGATTAGATATATCTCTAAGTTGAGAAAAGAATAGAATATAGAAAAAGATTGAAGGATTGAATATGCAATATACCCACCTCCATTTTCATACCGAATATTCACTACTCGACGGAGCAAATAGAGTAAAAGATATAGCTAAACGGATTCGAGAGCTTGGAATGAATGCGGTGGCGATTACCGACCATGGGAATATGTTTGGAGCTATCGATTTCTATAAGACGATGAAAAAAGAGGGGATAAAACCTATTATAGGAATAGAGGCATATGTTCATAATGGAGAAGTTGGAGAAAAGGATAAACATTTTCACCTATGTCTATATGCAAAAGATGAGGTGGGATATAAAAACTTGATGTATCTCTCATCTCAATCCTTTCTAAATTTCTACTATCAACCTCGAATACCCAAATCACTTTTGAAAAAGTATAGCGAGGGGCTTGTATGCTCTTCTGCATGTCTTGCAGGTGAAATAGATTTCCATTTGAGAAATGGACAATATCAGAAAGCAAAAGAGGTTGCATTAGAGTATAGAGAGATATTTGGAGATGATTTCTATATTGAGATTATGCGACACGGAATTGCCGAACAGAAAAAGATAGATGACGACCTGATACAACTCTCCAAAGAGACAGGAATAAAATTGATAGCTACCAATGATACTCACTATACATTTAAAGAAGATGGAGAGGCTCACGAGGTATTTATGTGTATCGGAACGGGGAAACTTTGGGACGACCCTAAACGACTTAGACACTCAGTCCAAGAGTTCTATATCAAATCCCCAGAAGAGATGTATAAGATATTTGCAGATATACCAGAAGCGGTTGAGAATACCAATGAGATAGCTGAAAAGTGTAATTTAGAACTCGATTTAGGAAATCCTACCCCTCCAAATTTCAAATTTACCATTGAATACTCCAAAGAGATTGGATTAGAACTACCAGAGCCAGAAAATAGATTCTCTTTTGCAAATGATGGGGTGCTGTTTGAATATCAATGTCGTGAGGGGTTGAAAAAACGGCTGGAATCTGTTCCGAATGAACAACATGAAATATATAGAAAACGGTTGGAGTTCGAGATAGAGATTATTAACAATATGAGATTCCCGGGCTACATGTTGATAGTTTGGGATTTCGTTCGAGCCTCTAAGGAGATGAATATCCCTATTGGACCCGGTCGAGGTTCGGCTGCTGGTTCTCTTGTAGCCTATGCTCTTGAAATTACAGATATAGACCCCCTCAAATATGATTTACTCTTTGAGAGATTTCTCAATCCCGCTAGAAAGTCGATGCCAGATATTGATATGGACTTTGCCCAAAATAGGCGACAGGAAATTATCAAATATGTTCAAAATAGATACGGTTCGAATAATGTAGCCCAAGTTATTACCTTCAATTCACTCTTAGCAAAAGGGGTAATTAGAGATGTAGCCCGAGTCTTTGGATTGACTCCACAAGAGGGAGACAAGTTCGCCAAGTTGATACCAAACAAACTTGGGATTACCCTTGATGAAGCTTATAAACTTGAACCAAAGATAGAGGAGAAAATCCAAGAAGACGAGAAATACAAGAGGGTTTGGAAAACAGCAAAAGCCTTAGAAGGTCTGAAAAGAAATACAGGAATACATGCCGCCGGGGTTGTAATATCCAACGATGAACTATGGAATAAAACTCCTCTCTATATCTCCAAAGATGGAAACCTCACAACTCAATATTCTCTAAATTTCCTTGAAGATGTTGATTTGATAAAGTTCGACTTTCTCGGCTTAAAAACTCTTGATGTTATTGATGAAGCGGTCAAACTTGTTCAAAGAGATAGAGGGATAGAGATAGATTGGAATTCCATTGATGTAGATAGTGCCTCAGAAGTCTATGAGATGATGTCAGCAGGTAAAACTATCGGAATGTTTCAGGTTGAGAGTTCCGGAATGCAGGAATTGAATAAGAGATTTAAGCCTTCAAACTTTGAGGATATTATCGCCCTCCTCGCTCTCTATCGTCCGGGTCCTATGGATTCCGGCATGTTAGATGATTTCGTAGAGAGAAAACATGGACGGAAAAGAATATATTACCCTTTCGATGAGGTGGAATTCCCAGAACAGCTAAAAGAGATATTAGAACCGACCTACGGGGTGATAGTCTATCAGGAGCAGGTAATGCAGATTGTCCAGAAGATAGGTGGGTTCTCTTTGGGTGAAGCCGACTTAGTCCGTCGAGCTATGGGAAAAAAGAAATTTGAGGAGATGAAGCTATATAAGAGCAAATTTATTGAAGGGGCGAAACAGCAAAATTTAGATGAAAATAAAGCTGAAAAACTTTTCGACCTCATCGAAAAATTTGCAGGTTATGGATTCAATAAGTCCCATTCAGCAGCCTATGCAATGATTACATTTCGAACAGCCTATTTGAAGGCAAACTATCCAGCCCAATTTTTAGCCTCTCTCCTCTCAACAGAGATGGAAAATACAGATAAGATAGCTCTATATATTCACGAAGCCGAACAGATGAATATCGGAATATTACCGCCAGATATTCAGAAGTCCGATAAGGGTTTTGCAGTTGTCAAAAAGAGAAAGAAGGAATATATCCTATTTGGATTGGGAGCGATTAAAGGAGTTGGAGAGTCGGCAGTTGAAGCTATCTTAGAAGCTAGAAAAGATGGAAAATTTCAGAGTTTAGAAGATTTCCTAAATAGGGTAGATACTCAGAAAGTAAATAAACAGACTTTGGAATCTCTTATCAAAGTTGGAGCCTTCTCCTCTTTCGGATATAGTCGCCGAACTCTATTAGAGAATATAGAAACCATCGTCCAATTTGGGCAAACCATCTCCAAAATTCAGAAGAGTGTTGAAAATAGTCTATTTGGAGATGATGATGAGTTTTTGCAAAATAGCCAAAGATTGGAACTGCCTCATCTTGAAGAGTATCCGACCCGCAAACTTCTACAACTGGAAAAGGAGGTAATCAACTACTATATTTCAGGTCATCCATTAGATGAACACAGAGAAGAGATAGAGAAATATAAGAAACATATCACGAAAATCAAAGATATTCCAAAATTGAGAAATTGGCAAGAGGCGGTATTGGTTGTTGTCTTTGAGTTAGGAGATATAAAAATCTCTAAGAAGAGCGGTAATCGATATGCCCCTGCAAAGATATTAGACAAAACAGGAGAGTATTCAACTACTCTATTTGCAAATCAGATAGATGGATATGAAAAGCTACCGGAAAAGATGAGAGAGGGGGCGATAGGGGTAAAAATTCAGGTCAAAATTTCAATAGATGAGGTTTCAGGAGAAGAGAGACGAGATATTTTTATTAGAGAGTTCTTCTCAATCGATGAAATTCCTGAAAAGTCCCAAAATTTGAAAAAGGGTAGAAAAGAGGTAGGAAAAAGAGAAGTAAAAGAGGAGAAACCACAAGAGAATAGAGAAATCCCAAGATGCAATATCGTAATAGATAGACCTATTTCAGTAGAAAAGTTGCAAAACCTTATAGATATTGCTAAACACTCAAAAGGGGAGAGAGAGCTATATATAGATGTAATTCTCCATAGCAAAAGATATAGAGTAGATACAAAATTGAAAGTCCATTCAAGTTTTGAACGAGACATTAGGGAAAGGGGTATAATTTGAGATTTTATTCATAATGACGATGATATTCAAAACTATTTTTAGGAGAAAGTCTATGAGATTTAGAACTAGCTTAGGAATTCTATCAGCAACAGCTATTATTGCTCTTTCGAGTTGTTCCAACAATACAACTCAACCTGCTCCACAAGTTTCTCAAATGCCACAAGAAGACCCTAATAAGTGTTATCGAGGTATAGGACAAAATCGATATATCGCCCCTGATTGGATTTGTAATCCATATATAGATGGTGGAATTAGTGCTATTGGTATTTCTAAGGCTACAATGGTTGATGAGTCCTTTATGATGACTGAGGCGATGGCAGATGCAAGAGATAAGATAGCCCGACAACTGGAAACAAAAGTAAAAAATATGTTCAAAAAATTTACCCAAGTTACAGGAACAGGAGAAGATGCGACAGTTGAGAAGGTGGCAACCGATGTATCCAAACAGGTAGCTAACCAAACTTTAAGCGGTGTAAAGATGCATAGAAGTTGGCAGGCACCAGATGGCACTCTCTATGTTTGGGCTGTTTTAGACCCGCAAGGGGTTCAACAATTCAAAGAGAACACTATCCAACAGATGAAAAAAGTTAAAACCTCTATGGGGAATAAAGAGGCTCTATATCAACAATTCTTAGCTGAAAGAGCTATGAAAGAGTTAGATGCTGAAATAGATAAAGAGATGGGGCAATAGAAGATATTTCTAAATGAAAAAAATCTTTTCTATTCTTTTTATCTCTCTTCTCTCCGTTGGTTGCGGGGGGAAGGTTGCCACAGGCTCGAACACTTCACAACATAGCAGTTCTGAAAAACCTTTCTGGGTAGATAATCCAGCAAGTCATCCAGCAATTCAAGGCAAAATATTTGCTCTCGGTTCGGCAGTTGAAAATATTAGAGGTGAAGAGGCTCAAAAACTCAAAGCTATCTCTATTGCTATTGACAAAATAGCTCGTCAAAAAGGGGTAATAGTCAAGAGTTCTCTAAGTAGAACGAAACATGTTCAAGGTGCTTCTCAATCTAGTTCTATAAATTCCTTTTCAGTTCAGATGGTAGATGGTAGTAAGGTATCTACTCGGATAGTGGATAGCTGGAAAGACCCAAGAACCAAAAAATTTTATGTTTTGATGGTAGAGGATAGGTAATGAAAAGAAAAATATTTCTCTCGCTCTCCCTCTCTACCCTCCTTTTTGGAGGTAGTTTTGCAGATTATCTAAATTCTCAAAATAGTTCATTTGCAAATTTTCAGGAAAAAGAAGATAAGCAATTCCAGAAGTTTCAGAAAGAGCTAAATCGAGATTTCCAGCAATACCAAAAGATATTGCAAAAAGAGTTTGCCAAGTATCAGAGAGAGATATACAAACTTTGGGGGGATAAAGTAGTTTCAACTCCAACAAAGTGGGTTGAATATAGTAAAAATAAAAAGAAGAGAAAGATAGTAGATTTTGAAAAGAATGAAATCAGAGTAGAAATCATCTCCAAATCACCTAAACAAGTGGCTGAAAAAAACCTTATGAAAGAGGCTATAAAAACCCTTATGGAAACTCCTCAGGAGGCTAAGGCTAATGATGAACTTACTAAGAGAGTTGAAAAAGAGTTCTCCAAAGTGGCAAAAACTCCTATTGTCAAATCGCGAGAAACTGACAAAACCCCTATTGTGGGAGGTGTCTTAGGTTTAACTTCTGTTGGAAAAATTATCCACTATGTAAAAAGCAACAAGGGAAAAACAGAAGTTAGGAAATCGAAAATCCCGGGTAACAAGGTATATGCTACCACTATCAAACTACCAAAATATTTCCCTCTCAAAAAAGCGAAACAATATAGTGATTTGGTAAATAGATACTCCAAAAAGTTCAAAGTAGAGAAAGCCCTAGTATATGCTATTATCCATAGTGAAAGTAGTTTCAATCCCCTATCCAAATCTTATGTTCCAGCTTATGGACTAATGCAGATTGTCCCGAGAACAGCGGGAATAGATGCCTACTATTTTGTATATAAGAGAAAGAGATTACTATCTGCCTCATATCTGTATAGACCTAAGAACAATATAGAACTAGGTTCAGCCTATCTCCATATCCTCTATTACAACTATTTCAAAAATGTTAAAAATCCTGAAAGTCGCCTCTACTGCACTATTGCCGGTTACAATACAGGGGCTGGGAATGTTGCCCGGGCTTTTGTAGGAAAAGTTAGGAAAAACCGAATTCGAAAAGCAGTAGATATTATCAATCAAATGTCTCCCGATGAGGTGTATAGATACCTAATCGAAAACCTACCTTACGATGAAACTAAGCGGTATCTCCAAAAGGTAGCTAAACGGGTGAAAATATATAGAAAAATCAATTTGTAATATCTCTATTTTTCCAGAATATGGAGATATTCCATAGTCTTTCTATTGGAATGTCTCCTACTGGAAATAAATCTTTTATACTCCTTTTTCCGAAAACTATATTTTCCGTATCTACTTAGGATAGTTTCAACCTCATCTAGTTTTAGTAGTCCTTCGTTGCTGTAACTAAGAAATATATATCTAAATTTTGCATTTTGTATAAGGTGTTCTAAACTCTCTTTTGCTCTCTTTCTGTTGCAATATTGGGAACGGTAGTAGTTTGGAGGTAATCCAGTTTTTCCTTGTGGCTGGAATGGTTGATATTTTGCTATTGTATTTAGCAGGTGGTAGTTTGCCCCATATTGTCTATTGTTATATGGAGGGTCAAGATAGAGAATATCCCCTTCAATTTTGGTAATAAGTTGGTTGCTATCTAAATTGAAAACGAGATGGCTATTTTCACTCTCTATATATTCAGCACCTTCTAAAAACAGCTCTTTTTGAGCCGACCTTTTCAAACTCTTCAAAAATGCTCCATATACCGATGCAGTATTAGCTACTCTATCTACACTCTCAATCAGAGAAGCTAATAGAAAATAGTATAAATCTTCCCCTATCTCTCCATTTTGGAATAGTTTCTCTATCTCTATTCTGATACTATCTATCTTTTTACAATTTGTATCACTGAAATAGTTTCTACCGCTTCCACTACCTCGACAATAATTAGAGAATATGAATCCTTCTATTGGGGGTAGGTGGTTGAGATACTCTATATACTGCTCTCTATTTTCTATCCTTTTATGGTTACCTATATAGTTGCGATTTAGGATATAGCTGTAATATTCAACATCGTTAGAGATGATGTATTTCACATCACTTTTAAATATTTTTCCAATTGCTCCTGTTCCTGCAAATATATCGGCAAATACCTTTTGGGATAGGTTTCGACCTACAAAATTGACAATTTCACTTTTTATCCAAGCAGAAAGCCTATGCTTACTTCCTATATAGTTCATCGAAATTCTCTATCTCTTCAACAAACCTATCAACCAATTTGTCCTCTGGTAGGTTTGCTACTACTTTACCTCTAACCATAATTAGTCCCTTACCTTTTCCAAATGCAATAGCTACATCGGCATGTTTAGCCTCTCCAATTGCATTGACAACACACCCCATAACAGAGATATTGAGAGGCTTCTTAATATTAGCTATTCTCTTCTCAACCTCATCGACAGCCTTGACTAAGTCGGCTTCAAGTCTCCCACAAGTTGGACAAGAGATAATATTTATCCCCTCTTTGGAGCGACCGCTATCTTTAATAATAGCTCGACCAACTCTAATCTCCTCTTCCAATTCACCAGTAATAGAGACCCTGATAGTGTCTCCTATTCCATCAACCAGGAGAGAACCTATTCCGATAGCAGATTTTATAGTGGCATGAAACTTTGTCCCCGCTTCTGTAACTCCGAGATGGAAAGGGTAGCTATTCATGCTCCTAAGTTTGCGATAGGCTTCAACAGTCCTCCAAACATCACTAGCTTTTAGAGAGACCTTGATATTTGTAAATCCCAAATCTTCAAGATATTTGATATTGTAGTCGGCACTCGCAACCATACCATCAGCACTCGCTCCATATCTATTTTCGAACTCCTTTTCTAAACTCCCCCCATTTACTCCTATTCGAATCGGTAGGTTTCTCTCTTGACAAGCCTTAACCACTTCACGGACTTTCCATTTTTCCCCAATATTACCCGGGTTTATCCGAATACCATCAACATACTTAGAGGCGATAAGTGCCAATTTATAATTGAAGTGAATATCGGCAATGATAGGGAGAGAGGTTCGTTCTTTTATCTCTTTTAGAGCCTCTCCATCTTCTTCATCAAGCACCGCAACCCGAACAATATCAGCACCCGCAAAGTGGAGGCGGTTTATTTGTTGGATAGTCTCCTCAATATCTTTCGTTTTGGAAAAGGTCATAGATTGAACAGAGATAGGAGCATCTCCACCAATAGCCACATCTCCAACATATATTTTTTTCGTCTCAAATCTCGGTTTCATACTCCTCGCCTTGAAAATATATAGTTGCAAATATAGCTAAATAAAAATATCTATGTTTGGTAAAATAGCTATATATTCACTCTTAGGGGAGATATTCATATAATGAGTAAAATTGTTGTTTTAAATGCAAAAGGTGGAGTTGGAAAATCTACTATCTCTATGCAGGTGATAGTGCCATATCTATATACTCGCAACGGAAATAGGGTAGTGAGTTACTATGAGTTTGATGATGAAAATGAGGATAGCAAATCTTTTATAAATTCCAAATTGGTAGATTCACACCAAATTAGAGTTACCGATAGCAACCTTAGAGATATTATCACCGATATAGTTTTAAGAGATGAACCTATGTGTATAGATGTAGGGGCGAACAAGACTACTACCTATTTTGTCCAATCACTAATTGATAGCGGTATGATAGATGCGGTTGATTTGATAGTAATTCCTCTCTCTGATGGAGAATTAGATGCAATAAATGCTATTGAACTCTATTACAAAATAAAAGAGAGCGGAAGTGATGTAAAAATACTATTTATTCTAAATCGATATAACGAACTTAGAGATTTACACTCCCAATTTGATATTTTTCTTGGAGATAAAAGGGGCTTTTTTGACACCCAAGGCTTTATTGAAAATGTCTTAGAGCAAGATAGAAACTATGTAACCCTATCCGATAGCGATGCAATAAAGTATTGTAGAAGTTTTGGGACTACCGTTTGGGAACTTGCCCAACTCGATAGAGATTTAGCCGGACAACTTAGACAAGCTATAAAAGAGAAGAGGGATAAGCAGGAGATAAAACTACTTTCATTTAAAAAGGCTCTTAAAGGAGATTGCGAACTATTTACCGCTAAGAACCTTGAACCTATCTTTGAGAAGATAGACAACCTTCTAAATAGAGATTAGCAATGAATAGAGAACTCTTTTCTAAATGGGGGTTTATCCTCGCAACTATTGGGAGTGCCGTTGGTTTAGGAAATATTTGGAAATTTCCATATATCACGGGTGAGTATGGAGGTGGTGCATTTGTTCTTATCTACCTCATCACTATCCTATTTGTCGGTATCTCAATTCTTATAGCTGAAATGTTCTTAGGTAATTTTGGAAAAAGCGACCCTGTTACAACTTTCGAAAAGGTCAATCCGTCGATGAGGTGGTTTGGATTGATGGCATTCAATGGACTAATTATTATGACCTTCTACTCAGTTGTGATAGGGTGGATATTCTACTATATCTACTCTTCCATAAACGGACTACCTACATCAGTTTCAGAAGCAGAAAAAGAGTTCAAAACCCTTATAGGGGATTCCGTAGCTATTCAGATAGCTTTTCACACCTTGGCAACTCTGATAGTGCTTCACTTTGTCAATGGAGGAATTAAAGAGGGGATAGAAAAACTGAACAGAATTCTAATGCCTGCTCTGATGGTAATTCTTTTTGGGATACTCCTCTACTCTTTTACACTGCCATCATTTGGGAAAGCTTTTGAATTCCTCTTCTATCCCCATTGGGAAAAGCTTTCATCAGAAGCATTTATTAGAGCAGTCGGACACTCATTTTTTACTCTATCTCTCGGAATGGGGGCTATTATCACCTATTCAGCCTCTGTTTCTGATAGAGTAAATATCTCTAAAACTGCCTTGATAGTAGCCTTTTTCGATACTCTAATAGCCCTTGTGGCGGGGTTGATAATCTTTACCCTTCTATTTCAATTTGGTGAAGAGCCTTCAAAAGGTCCCGGTCTTGTCTTCATCTCAATGCCTGTTATCTTCTCTCAAATGGGAGGGGTGGGATATTTTCTATCTCTTCTCTTTCTCATAGCCTTAGCAATGGCGGGGCTGACTTCTGCGGTCTCTCTTGTAGAACCGGCTGTTTTGTATGTGATAAATAGGTTTGGACTTACCAGATTTAAAGCTACTATTTTGATGGGTAGTATCTACTGGTTTATAGGTATTTTCGCTATTCTCTCCTATTCCAACAGTTATGGTGAGTTTTGGAGCTTCTTTGGAAAGCCTCTATTTGACATTTTCGAAACAACAACCGATTCACTTCTTTTGCCTCTTTCAGGAGTAATTATTGCTGTCGTAGTTGGATATATTATCAAACGAGAAAATCTAAATAAGATTTCCAGCGAGATGGGAGGGGTGTTCTCAATTTGGTATATATCTATCCGATTTATAGCCCCAATAGCAGTGATATTCTTAATGTTGAATCTCTTTGGAATTATTGAATTATAGGAGTAGTATTGGAAATACTAAGCAACTTACTACGAGTTAGAGTCTGGAAAAATAGCATTCTATATAAAAAGTATGGATTTAGTGAAGATGAGGTCAAACTGGTAAAAGTCCTTACAAATGCCTTTTTAAAGGGGCAGACCTCTATGGCTGTTACCGATTTAGCTTATAGTGTCTATAAGCTCACGAAAGAGAGGGATATTCTCAAAATTATTCCAAACCTGATACAACTTAGAAAAAAGGGATATATCGATTTTGGTAATTCCAGTTTTCTATTCGATACTATTCAGAAGTTGGAAGATGAAAACCCTCCATATCTTGAAATACTCCATACAAATGTATATCTCACTACTAAATTTCTCTTTTTGCTTCAAGGGGTAGAGGAGGAGAGTCTCAATATAGATACCTCGACCCCTTACAAATCTATCTTTGAATATATCAATGACAAATTGAAAAAGATTCAGATATGGCAAATTAGCGATAGTTTAGATAGTGCAATCAAAAAATCTAAAAGACTTGATAAAGATATTGGAAAAAAGCTCTCTATTAGCAATATCAACCCACCTTTAAAAAAGATATTGGAAAAGGCTAAATTTTCGGAAAAAGAGGAGGTAATATTTCTTGCTGTTCTCTCAGAAGAGCTATCCCACAAAACTAGTAGAAACTATCACAACTCAAATAACCTCATCGACTTGATAAGTTTCAACAACCATGAGAGATTAGAAAATAATCTACTACTTAGAGAAGATAGTCCTATGTTTCAAAAAGGGTATCTGAAATTTGGCTCCTCTTTCCGTTTTCTTACAGAAGATAAAGCATTTAGTCATAGTGAAATCTCTATTCCCGATACCATATTAGAAGAGATAGAGGGGTATAAAACGACCAAATCCAAAAAGAATGGGTTAGATATTCTCAAATCCATAATAGAGGAGCAGGATATATTTGAATTGGTAGAACCTAAAAAAGATTTAGATGAGGTGGTTCTACCTAAGGAGACAAGAAAGATATTGGAAACAATAATAAAGCAACTTGATAAGAAGGTCATTGATAGATTGGTTGAGTGGGGTATCAAGGAGACAGATAGTATTGATGCTCGGATACTTTTTCACGGAGTTGCGGGAACTGGAAAGACCTTAACAGCTCTTGCTTTGGCAAAGAGTTTAGGAAAGGTAGTTCTCCATTTCGATTCATCTAAAATCCTATCGATGTATGTTGGAGAGAGTGAAAAGAATGTTAGAAATATTTTCGACACATATTACAACATAGTAGAAGAGAGTGGAGTATATCCTGTATTGCTTCTAAATGAGGCTGACCAGTTCCTAACTACTCGTTCGACTGATACTAGCAGTTCCGTCTCTCAAATGTATAACCAGATGCAAAATATCTTTTTAGAGCAGATAGAGAAGTTTGAAGGGGTTCTAATAGCCACCACAAATCTATTGGAAAATATAGATAAGGCATTTTCAAGACGATTCAATTATAAAGTGAAATTTAGACCTCCAACCAGAGAGGAGAGGATAGAGCTTTGGAAAATTCATCTCCCAAAAAATGCCAAGTTTTCTAAGAACTTTTCAGTTGAGAAGTTGGCAGATTATAAATTGACTGGGGGACAGATAGATTTGATAGTGAAAAATACCGCCTTTAAGGTAGCTACCAAATCGAAAGCTATCTTTACACTCGAAGATTTCATTAGGGAGATAGAGAGAGAGAAAGGTAGTAACTTTGAGAGTGATAATATTATGGGATTTCTGAAATAATGGAATGTATAAATTCCTAGCTCTCCTCTCACTGATATTGATATATATCTTCTATCTCTTTTCTATCAGAGAGGAGAGAGGGGCAAGAGAGATAGTCAAAACAGCCCAAACAATTCAGACATCTTCACAAGAGTTTTATCAATCCAACGATTTGGAAACTCCACCTTCCAATGAAATTCAACAAAAGATAGTAAATAGACGATTTGAATTGAAGAGGTTTCATGAACTCCAAAAGAGATTTGAAAAAAAGATAGTTCAAGAGAAAAGCAGGATTACAAATATTTACAAAATAGACCGTTCTGAGAAATATCTCCAAAGTGAGAAACCTAAACAATATCGTAAGTTTGAACAGCTTCAAAAGTTGCAAAAATCACTATTTTGGAGAGAGAGAATGGCAGATTTAGAAAGGATAAGACATGAATAGATACCTAATCCCGATTTTGATATTTGTCTCTACACTATTTGGATTGGATTCCAATTTGACCGCTCCAAGTATCCCAAGTGTTGGGGTGATTTCAGCTCCAAGCCTACCACCTAATACCCCAGAGGTAGAAGAGCCGAATGCTACAATATCCACCGCTCCTACTATTCCAGAGGTAGGAGAGCCGAATACGACCATATCGACTGCTCCAACTATCCCAGAGGTAGGGGAACCGAATACGACCATATCTACCGCCCCGGCCGTTCCAGAGATAGGAGAGCCGAATACGACCATATCGACTGCTCCAACTATCCCAGAAATAGGAGAGCCGAATACAACCATATCCACCGCTCCGGCTGTTCCAGAAGTGGAGGAAAAGCCGTTTGAATATATCATTGGAAATATTAGAGTTCCAAAAGATAGCAATCTCACTTTGGAAATTGAGCTAATTTCGTTGGATTATCAATCCCATGTTGGAATCGTTCGAGATGATGGATTCTTCTATATCCAACTCCCTAAGATGGTTGAAGGAGAAACAAAAGAGTTCTATATCAAACTCACAACGATAGACCAAAACGGAATTACATCAGAATATTTTGTAGATGGAGCTACCAATCAGGTTGTTCTAGCAAATAGAGTGAAATATGTTTTTAATCGTGAAGTTGCCCAATTCTTTCCAGATGTCTCCCCTCTTTCAGTGGATATAGATACTGAAAATATAGGCAATATTGATATTACCGATATAGAAAACTCACTCATTTCAGTCTCTGGAAATATTGTGGCTAATGGAGATATAGATTTCGATTTAGAAGCTCTCAATATCTTGACTGGCGAAACTCTCAAATTTCCAAATGAGAATTTAGGGAATAATCGATTTGGTTTCAAACTTCCAAAAGATGGAGAATATATATTCCTCCTCCATTTAGAAGAGAGCCAAAACTATCAAGCTAGTAGCTACTATCTCGGATATAAAGATATAAATTCCTCTGAACTCTCCCTATTCTCTATCTCTGATATAGATGTCAATAGTTCTGATATTCCACAATTCCCTAAATATATATCTCTTCAAGAAGATGGAAAATTCAATATTGATTTGGTCGATTACTTCAATTCATTGGTTTCCATAGAGGGGACTATTACCATTGGAAAAGATGAGAATATTACTATTACTGCAATAGATAGCTCAACAGGGGAATTTTTCAACTCCACCAAATTGGATAGCTCCAAAACCGATAGATACTCCCTAGTTTTAGGAGCAGATTTGAAGGGGAAATCACTATCTCTATTCTTAATTCTTGATAGCAATCCAGAGATTGCCTATCTCTACAATAGTGCCACCTCATCGCTCAAATTGGTAAATCTCAACGAGTTTATTGAAAGTGAAAAAGGCTTTATTCCTCCTTCAAACATCTACCAACCTATCCAAATCTCTTCTAATAGTTTGACTGCAAACATGGATATATCTACTATCCAACTTTTCCAAATTGTTGGAAATGTCTCTATACCTCCAACATTGAAATTAGGAGCTATCTGCAAAGATGAACTAGGAAATATTTTCTATCAAGAGTGTAATAGCTCTATGCAACAGATAGGATTTAATGGAATATCCATCGAATTTTTCAACCCTGAAACTAATGGTTCTACTTGGATAGATATAGATAGTAATAGTTCATTTACTTTCCAAAGCGATACCCCGCAACCACTAATCCCTATTCTCCATCTATTCCAATATGATGAGACCTTAGGAGAGATGTTCCATTGGCAATATACTCTATCCGATTACAATAGTTCCGATTCACTAATTCCATATAGAGAAGATACTATTATCCCTCCTCTCTATTTGGGTGAAACAAATACTACTATTGAATTGGACTTCAATTTAGCCAACCTGCTATTGAAGCGGTGGAAGCTTTCAGGGGCTATTACATTAGGAGAAAATGAAAATATCCTAATCTCAATCTTAGATGCTCTTGATAATTCCGTTATTGGAATTCTAGATACCAATAGTTCTCAATACTCTATCTATTTGAATAAGTTTAGAGATAACAATAGTTCTAACAATGGGGTTGTATTGGAGATAACTATATCTACCCCTGATGGTGATGAGGTCTTCTTTTTCGATGGTAAAAAACTGACTCCGTTGGAGAGAGTGGAATATACCAATATTGATAGTAGATGGGTAATAGATACTTCAACTACTGGGGTTTTAAACTTAGATGACTCTAAAAGTGATATGGTCTTAGATATAGACATTCCTACTCTACTATCAGATTTGGAAAAATCTACATATAGAATTTTCGGAACTATTTCAGGAGAAGCCAACAGCTCTCTAACTATCCAAATAGTAGATATGGATACCGATTTGATAGTGGCTACCGATTCAGTGAATTTGGATAGTAATGGAGAAGGAAACTATTCAATTGATATTTTCCGACAAGGAAATTATGGAGTTGTCGTGGTATCTGAAACTGAAACCCTTTTCTATAATGGAGAGAGATTTTTAGATATCGACTATTTCGATGGAACATATCCGAAACCACTTCAACTAAATTCAGAGTTTGATATAGACCTCTCTATACCTGCTGATATTTACATCTCTGGAACTTTCCAAAATAGTTCATATTTCAATGGTTCGACTATTTCAGCCTATTCAATAGATGGGCGATGGTTGGGTGAAGGTGTAATTATCGATGGTAACTACTCTATCCCTCTACCTGTTGCAGAGGTTGGAGAAGATATTATTTTGAAAATCTCCAAAGATGGAGAGAGTTACTATCTTGGTAGCAACAATATTCTATTAGATAGTAGCGATATTGAAATTGATTACAATGGAACTTTTGAACTCCCTAACACTTTTGAACCTATCGTTTTACAAGAAAAAACTAATCAAAACGGAGATTTACAGGAGTTACTCCAATTTATTCAACAACAGCTATATAGCATCTATGGAGATGTTACATCTCTAAAATCCTCTATTATCGCCCAACCTATCAATATCGATACCGGTGAATATCTGCCATCTTTCGAAATTGGAGATGACAACTATTCAATTGAGTTAGCTAGTGAAGGCAACTACTCTCTATATCTTTATGATGGAGAGATAGAGCTATTCTACGATTTCAACCACTCCAAATTTATTCCTGCCGATAGTGTCGGCTATATCTACAAAAATGGAAATTGGATTCCAAATCCAGAAGAGACCGGATATATCACCCTTACCAGTGAAAAGAGAAAAGAGAAGATAGATTTAGATTTCTCTAATATAGATTCTCTAATCCTATCCCTCTCTGGAAAAATTCTATTCCCATCAGATTCCATTTTGGATAGTTCGAGATATGGATATATTTCAGTAATCGATAGGGTTTCAGGTGATGAGGTGGCATTTTCAGAAATTTCACCAGATACCAATTTATCTACAACCTCAGGAGTTGAATATAGCTTCAATGTGGCGGTTGAAAATAGCGACATGGCAACTCGCCAATTGGTATTTAAAATCTACCTCTACGAATATGTAGATGGTATTTTCTCAACCAAAGAGATAGTTTATAACTTCAAAGAGGGTAAAGGTGAAAACGGAAAGGTTATCCCTCTTCAAGATAGCGACTACTTGGAGATTTCCAGCTCCAAAGATGATATTTACCTCGACCTAACCACTTTCGGAAAAGAGGATAGATACCTAAATCTAAATATAAATATGCCTTACAATATGTCCCTGAATGACAGTAGTAATAGCCTAACTCTCTATATCCTTTCAGATAAAGGAGACTTCATCGATTGGCTAACTCTTGATAGTGATGAAAATATCTCTATAAATCTTGGGAATAGAGATGGAAAATATATAGTCTATCTCCAACTCGACCATATAGGCGATGAAATCTACTCCCAAAGTTTCTATTTAGATTTCGTAGATGAGAATAGAACCAATGTGGTCTATTCCGATGAGGTAGAATTTATAGAGGCTCAAAATGGATACATTCCAAATGTCAGCCCTATTTATGTAGATAGAAATATCTCAATAGTTGTAGATATTGAAGATAGACAAGACCACTATATATCTGGTCATATCACAAGTTCGACAGAGTGGAACTACCTTGATATTGTCTTGAAAGATTACAAAACGGGTAGAGAGTATCTATCAAGTGTAATTGGTGGAAATTACTATATCCCAGCCGTCAAAGATGGAAACTACACCATAAAACTTATTGGAGAAACAAAAGGGGGAGAAGATATATCTATCTTCCTTAGAGATGGTGGATATATTCCGCTTGATGAGACAAATTGGAAAATAGGAGAGAGTGGGGATAGTTTCTATTTCTATCCTGATGAAGTTACTCTATTGGAAATCAACCAAGATATTTCCAACTACAATATCGACTTAGGAGAGATTGGAACACAAGAGAGATATGAGATAAATATATCAGTTGATAGAGATGTAGATTGGGGAGAGATATTCATTCCAAATAGCTCCACTTACAAATATGTAAGTTGTTACTTTGGTGAGTGTGTGAAAGAGGGTAGCAATACAATATTGCCATTCGAAAATATCGCTCCAAAAGATGGATACTATATTCAGATAGCCATCGATGGAAAAGAGTATATTTACAATCCAGCTATTCAAGAATTTGAAAGCGGTGTAGAGTGGATAGCAGTTGATGAAGATGGAAACCAAGTCTGCTCCACCTCATCGAATAGCTGGGATTGTAATTGGACAGATAGCTATAACTGGACTTGGAAACCGGATGTAGAGCCTCTCAATATGTCCAATCTCAATAGTGATGTTTCACTTACTTTCCCTATTGCTGATGAATCTCAACTATCGGCTACTATCTCATTTGGAGAGAAATTCAAAAATAGATATTTCCTATTGCTGATTTACGATACTAATAGTTCTCTCTTCTATTTCAAAGATTTGGAAAGTGATGAAAATGGAGATTTGAATATTTCGCTATCTGTTAAACCTGCTAAGAGTTATAGAATTGAGCTATTGGATAGTGATAACTACTTTGTAATAAATTACGATGGTAGCAATTACCAATTGATTAGAAATAGCCAATCTTGGGAAGATGATTTTATTACTCCAAAAGCTGGAACTATCTTCGACCTCTCTTCCGATTTGGATATTGGAACGATTTCCCTACCTCAAAGTTATCTCGTAAATTTCCATGTAGATAATTTGGATAGTGATGAGGTTGTTTTCGTGAAGCTCTACGGAGATAGTAACTCCTTTGGAGGGGCAAATATAGATAGCCCTGAAACAATATCCCTGATAGTTGAAGGTGGAACATATACCCCAGTTGTCTATCCATCTAACCACAATAGTGGCTATCTTGTGAAGAGAGAAAGCGATACAAATTGGACAGATTTCAATTGGAGCTATGAAGACTCCATATCCCTAACTATCGATAGAGATGCCAATTTCACTATTTCACTCCCTTCTAATAGTGAATTGAAATATCTTTCAGGAAAAGTAAATTTAGGCGATGGAGATATTGAAGCTGGTTGGATAGAGGCATACAGCCCTTACAATAGAGAGGGGGCGATAGTTGAGGACGACGGTTCATTTATTATCAAAGGTCTTAAACCATCTTTGGAATACAACTATACAGTTGAATACCACTCTTGGAATAGCGATATATCTATTGTGAAGAATGTAGGAAATTGGGGAGTTGGAAATAGAGAGAATTTCTATATCGATTTACCTCAATCCTCTTACACCTATTCAGGAACTATTACCTATTCAGGAGATGAAGCGGTAGATATTAGAGCTATGCTAATCCTCTACAATGTCGATAGTGAAGAGTGGAAAGTGGTTAGAAAAACGAAATTGGATAAAGATGGTGGATATAAGTTTGAGAATGTCCAACCTATCGACGGATATAGATACTATATTTCGGCAGGGGTTCGAAAACAGAATCTCAATGGAGTTACCTATTTGAAATATAATGCTACCGATGGAGATAGTAATCTCTCTATCTTCGAACTAAATAGCTCAATTGATATATCAGTAGTTCAAACAACCAATTAGGAGATATGGAATGGTGATGGATTACCAAAACTACTCCCCGAAAATCGGGGAGAATAGCTGGATTGCTCCAACTGCTTCTGTAATTGGAGATGTAACGATGGGGAGAGACTGCTCTATCTGGTTTGGGGCAGTAATTAGGGGAGATGTCCATTCTATTATTATTGGCGACAGAACCAATATCCAAGATTTATCGATGGTGCATACCACTCACCATAAAGGGAAAGAGCGAAAGATGGACGATGGCAACCCAACCATTATTGGCAATGATGTAACTATTGGACATAAAGTAATGTTGCACGGTTGCACTATTGAAGATGGTTGTCTCATAGGTATGAGTGCCACTATCCTAGATGGTGCAGTGATTGGAAAAGAGTCGATAGTTGGGGCTGGTGCTTTGGTAACCAAAGGGAAAAAGTTTCCCCCAAGAAGTCTAATACTTGGCTCACCTGCTAAGGTCGTTCGAGAGTTCTGAACTCTATGCATCGGCTAAAAGATATGTGAAATTCAAAGATAGCTATCGATGAGGTGGAGAGAGGCTAAGAAAAGAAGAGACCAGAAACCAAAGGAGGAGACTCCTCCTATCAAATATGGCAGATTTTGGGCGAGAGTTTTTGCGGTGATTATGGACAATTTTCTACTACTCGCACCTATTACAATTCTTACAGGGGTGATATTTGGGTATGATGCTCTCAAACACCCTGAAACCAACCATGTAGCTGGTAATTTTCAGATGGTGGTATATCTGATAGTTACCGTCCTATTTTGGAAATATACAGGACAGACCCCCGGTAAAAAGGCTTTTGGATTGAAAGTGGTAGATGCTAAGACTTTTGAAATTCCTTCAACTTGGAAATTGGCAATCAGATTTGTTAGCTATTTTCTTTCGATGGTAAGCCTTGTAGGCTTCTTTATTCCACTTTTTCGAGAAGATAGACGAGCTTTACACGACCTAATAGCTGGAACTGCCGTAATTGAGGTTAGTGAGTAGTTCTATCCCATTTAGGACATCTTGCACCGATATATCTTCCATGCATTTATGATGTTTGAGCGGACATTCCCTCTTCATACACGGAGAACATTCCAAATCTTTTCTAATAATGACCTGCTTACTATTTTTCCACTGGTTGGTCTCTTTATGGTTTGTAGAGCCGAAAATAGCTACTGTTGGGATTTTGTAAGCCCCTGCAATATGCATTGGTCCGCTATCGTTTGTAATGAATAGGTTCAATCCTCCTATATACTCAGCTAACTCCTGTATAGATGTTTTTCCTGCTAAATTCTGAAAATTGGTAATACCCTCCTTTTGCAGATAGTCTGCAATCTCTCCAACTATCTCTACCTCATCGGGACCACCAAACAGCACAATATCGAACTGCTTAGAAAGTTTGATAGCTACTTCTGCAAACTTCTTAGGCGACCACCTTTTAGCACTGCCATAGGTAGCTCCACTATTTATCCCCAATGTAGGTTTGTTGAACTTTTTCGGTTGAAAGTAGAGTTTCAATTCATAGGGTTCTATTTTGTGGCTATTCCAACTTAGTAGTTGTAGATACTTCTCGACTTGGTGAGAGTAGTTTCTAGGAGTAATAGGAGTTGTGAGAAAAATACGATTGGAGAGCTTGGATATAGCCACTCTGATAGTGGCTTTTGTGAGATATTGCAATATACCAGAATAGATAGAGGTTCTTAGAGAGATAGATATATCCACCTTTCCATTTCTCAATATCTCTTTTGCGATTGAAAATAGTTCCAGAAATCTATTACCTTTGCGACTGATGATATATGTTTCAGTTACATTGGGATAGTTTGCTGTAATCTCAACCGCCACCCTTGAACCGACTAAGATAATTTCAGAGTTGGGATAGATATTTACCAAGTTTTGGAGGGTTGGAGTAGCCATTACACTATCTCCAAGCCATGTTGGAAGTTCTACTACTATTCTCATATATCTAATTTTTCAGCATCTTTGAAAAGGTCTTTTAGCTCCTCATCTTCAACATCTTTTTTCTTCTGACCTTTTTCATCATCAAGATGAGTAGGAATTTTTATATCAAGTTCCTTATCAATTTGGACAACCTTAGATTTATTTTTCTTCTTCTTAGGTTTTATCTTGTCAATTAGGACTATATTCCCGCTCTCTCTATCTTTTAGTAGAAGGTATCGAATTTTGCCAATCTCTATCATAGAGACATCACCCATCTCTATCTCTTCAAAAAAGAGAGTTTTTACCTTAGAAGGCTGTTTAGGAGGGGGATTGCTATCTCTCCCTTCTGGTGTTGAGTTTCTATTACCTGAAAATAGGAAATCTCCAAATGATGGTTTTTGGGTTCGACTATCTTTTTTCGAACCTTTGATAATTTTGAATTCGAACTTGGGAGGTTGTATGGTGTCGAATGATGGAGGTTGTCGAGGAGGGGTCTTCGTTGGACTCTGCTGGTTGTGTCGATTCAGAACCCAATCCAAATCTTGTGAGTTTTGAGTAAAGAGTTCTCTACCTTTATAGATAGATTTCCGAATTTTCAATAAAACCAAAACCCCTCCACTAAGAAATAGAATAGTCAAGATATATCCCCAAGAAATTCCACTAAATAAAGATTTTCCCTCTGGTGAAATAGGTTCTAAATTTTTTTGTAAATCAGTAATAGATATTACTACCCCCCTTCTATCATCTATATAGTAGTAGCTAATATCTGCCTGTTTTAGAAGAGTTAAAGCTATATCTGTTCTATCTTGAAAAGGAAAAATATCAATTTTCGAAACTAAGGAGCTATGCTGAATAGGCCTAGATAGACTTCTAGGGGCAATTGCCCCATGAAGGACAACTTTCTGAATAGAGTTACCGCTCTTTTTTGCAATATTACCCAAATAGTTTTGGTTGAAGTGAATAACAATATCATACCCATTCTCTTTGGGATTGAGGGATATATCGTCTATTTTAGTAAGTCCAAAGAGTGTAAAAGTGGGAATTAGGAGGGTAACGAGATGGCGAAACATTATCTATTTTCTAAATCTCTCTTTTGAAATATGATAGATAACTCCATTAGCATCTAATATCTCATTCATACGAATAGCTAGATTCTTTTCGTATACCATAACTTCACCCCGTCCAATAATCCTATGATTTACATATACTTCAACAGACTCACCAGCCGGTTT
>JYMV01034390.1_pt1 | contig 21969 bp, 20 predicted proteins | sample 338911 | NCBI WGS metagenome assembly JYMV01 (sample SAMN03354496, study PRJNA234377) | hydrothermal vent metagenome | biome: Deep sea; feature: Hydrothermal plumes at the Eastern Lau Spreading Center, Western Pacific Ocean; material: Seawater | place: Tonga | collected 2009 | depth 2000 m m
GGGGCTCTTTGATGGCAACCCATCTAGTGCCGATCTAGCCATACTATTAGGCATTCCTGTAATCGCCACAATTGATGGTAACGCTATGGCTCAAACCTTCAGCGCAATAACTCATGGCCTCGCTACCTTTCGCTCAGATCTCTCTTTCGCCGGAGTAATTCCTAACCACGTCGCCAGTCTTAGTCACTATCAAATGCTTATTGAAAGCCTACCTCCGCATATAAAATCTTTTGGCTGGCTCGCTCGTGATGAAAAGAGTTCTCTACCCAGTCGACATTTAGGTTTACTGCAAGGGAATGAAATCAATGATATTGAAACCCGTATTAATCGAGCGGCTGACGCTCTCAATGACTTAATCACAACCTTACCTGACTCGGCAACCTTTAGCGCTAAAAAACTCACTCCACACCCACTCTACTTAAAAGGGTTATGTATTGCTGTTGCATTTGACCCAGCATTTTCATTTTTATATCGTGCAAATATTGATTTACTGCGTGATTTAGGGGCAGACATCCGCTTTTTCTCTCCACTTACTGATACTTCTCTTCCAAAAGCCGATACTCTCTATTTACCTGGAGGCTACCCTGAATTATATCTCGAAAGACTTGCCGGCAACCAACCCATAAAAAAAAAGCCATTTTCTTGCACCATAAAACTAATCAACCCATCATTGCAGAGTGTGGTGGGATGCTATACTTATGCGAATCTCTCACAAATACCAACGCTCACTGCGTCCCGATGATTGGGTTACTCACCGGTAAAGCCATTATGCACACGCAACTAACTAACTTAGGATTACATCAAGCATCCTTTCCTGACGGTACAATACGGGGACATACCTTCCATTATTCAACCTTAAAATGCACCCTGACACCGCTTACTCATACCGAATCAGCACAGCATCACGGCACTCCTGAACCCATTTACCGGACGGGAAAACTCACTGCTTCTTTTCTCCACTACTATTTCCCATCCAACCCCGAAGTAACTGCACAACTATTTCTACCATGAACCGTTTCACCGACCCAGAAATAGCCGCCGTATACCGTGCAATACGCGAACGTAGAGACATACGCCATTTCCTTTCTACGCCTGTCGATCCCGACGTACTTTTACGCCTACTGGAAGCGGCACACCTTGCTCCCAGCGTAGGATTCATGCAGCCATGGCGTTATATACGCATTACTGAACCAACATTACGAACTCAAATCCATCGTCTAGTAGAGACTGAACGATTAGCTACAGCAAAAGCGCTTGGCAACCGTCAAGATGACTTTTTAAGACTCAAAGTCGAAGGAATACTTCAATGCGGTGAGCTACTTGTCGCAGCGCTCATGGATGGCCGCGAAAAGCATATCTTTGGCCGCCGAACACTGCCTGAAATGGACCTTGCTTCTATTGCCTGCGCCAATCAGAACCTATGGTTAGCAGCCCGCGCTGAAGGACTGGGCATGGGCTGGGTCTCCTTATTTGAACCCACCGAACTGGCTGACTTATTAGCCATGCCTGAGGGCGCAAAACCCATCGCAATTCTTTGTATTGGCCATGTTGACTCATTCTACCCTGCACCACTTCTTGAACTTGAAAATTGGCGTAAACGAGACTCGTTGCATGACTTGATTTTCTATAATAGCTGGAATAACACTAAGATTACACCATGAAATTAAGAACCCCTAGCGGACCTCAACGCATTATTTGCCTAACCGAAGAAACAACCGAAACGCTATACCTTCTTGGGGAACAACATCGCATTGTTGGCATTTCTGGATTCACAGTACGCCCCCCGCAAGCTAGAAAAGAGAAGCCAAAAGTCTCTGGCTTTACCAGTGCAAATATTAACAAAATACTTCCTCTGAAACCTGACTTAGTATTAGGGTTTTCCGATTTACAGGCCGATATCGCGGCCCAACTGATTCGTGAAGGCATTGCGGTACATATATTCAACCAACGTAGCGTGCCTGAAATATTCGAGATGATCCACCTACTTGGCACCCTAGTCGGCGCACAAGAAAAAACTCAAACCCTAGTCGAAAAACTTCGCCATATCCTTTTAACAATTGAACAATCAGCCTCACAACTTCAACGGCGGCCTAAAATTTACTTTGAGGAATGGAATGACCCTTTAATATCCTGTATCCGCTGGGTTTCTGAATTAATAACTATTGCAGGGGGAGATGACTGTTTTTCTGATCTGGCGCAAGCGCCATCAGCCAAAAACCGCATCATTACCGATGACGCTGAAATCATTCGCCGACAACCTGACATTATCATTGGCTCATGGTGTGGAAAACACTTCCGACCCGAACAAGTCAGTGCCCGACCAGGCTGGAATGAAATCCCGGCGGTTCGCAACAATCACCTCTATGAAATAAAGTCTTGTGACATTCTCCAACCCGGCCCTGCCGCACTTATGGATGGTGCTCAGCAAATCCATAACATCATAGAACAGTGGTCCAAAAAACAATCATGATAACGACGCTCATCGCTGTATTGCTCGATTGGTTTTTTGGTGAACCGACTAAATATCACCCTCTCGTTGGCTTCGGATCCCTAGCCAAATACAGTGAAAAACACTGCTATGGCCCCCCCTCAGAAACTGCTGAAACTCGTCGTCATCGTGGCATTCTGGCGCTACTGTTATTACTACTGCCCTTAACTGCTCTTGCTACATCGCTGTGTGCCCTACCGTACCTTGGAGTTGGATTTAGTTTACTCATACTCTACTTTACCTTAGGGCACAAAAGCCTGTATGACCACACACTCCCCATTGCTATTGCTCTAAGGAGAAACAATCCTAACGAAGCACGCCGCTTAACCAGCCGAATTGTCAGCCGAGACCCCTCAACACTCAATATCACCGTTGCCACAACAGAGTCCATTCTAGAAAATGGCAATGACAGCATCTTTGCTACTATTTTCTGGTTTACCATTGCAGGAGCCCCTGGCGCCCTTTTTTATCGTCTGGCTAATACCATGGATGCAATGTGGGGTTATCGCAATGATCATTATCGATACTTTGGTTGGGCTGCAGCACGTTTAGATGATGTTCTTAATTATCTACCCGCACGCCTTACTGCACTCAGCTATGCCTTACTCGGCAACACGACTCAGGCTTTAACTTGTTGGCAAACACAGGCCCCTAAATGGGACAGCCCTAACGCCGGCCCAGTCATGGCTGCCGGAGCAGGCGCGCTCAATATACTCATTGGTGGCCCTGCTCGTTACCATGGCAAATGGCATAACCGACCCACTTTAGGAGCTGGCCTCCCCCCCAATGCTAATGATATTGACCGGTCACTAAAATTAGTGAGCCATAGTGTTTGGCTATGGCTTATCGTTATCATCATGTTTGGAGTCATAAATGGTTCTTGAGCACGGTGGAAACTTGAGACAAGCATCAATTCATTACAATATTCCAATCAACAACTGGCTTGACCTTTCAACAGGCATTAACCCCAACGGCTGGAAAGTCCCTCTCATACCGGCCACAACATGGTCCAGCCTACCCGAAGACCATGACGGTCTTGAAGCAATCGCATGTGAATATTACAACACCGAACAGCTTCTCCCCATTGCAGGGTCACAAGCTGCCATCCAAATACTACCCATGCTACGGAGACCTTGCCATGTTGGTGTTCTCCACCCTAGCTACGGCGAGCACGAGCATGCTTGGAAACGCAACGGGCACCATGTCACACACGTCACGTGTGACAATATAGACACAATGCTACCAGAGCTCAACGTGCTGATAATCATTAACCCAAATAACCCTACCGGCGCGTATTTTACGCTAGAAAAACTACTTTCTTGGCACAAGCAACTCTCCAAAAGAAATGGTTGGTTGATAATAGATGAAGCATTCATCGACACTACCCCACAGCTCAGCCTAGCTTCGCATAACCCAAAATCTGGGCTTATCATATTGCGCTCATTTGGTAAATTCTTTGGACTTGCGGGCATACGATTAGGTTTTATCTGCGCTCAACCACAATTATTAGCTCAACTCAGCGCTCACCTTGCCCCTTGGGCAACCAGCAACCCTGCGCGCTGGATAGGTATGACAGCACTCCAAGATACCTCTTGGCACCAAACCGCTCGCCAAAATCTTATTAAAGACAGTAGTCGTCTACAAACATTATTAAACCAAAATAACTTAACGCCCACCGGCTCATGCCCACTATTCCAATGGGTGTCAACAGCGCAGGCAAAACATATCCATGCGCAATTAGCGCAGCAAGGAATTTGGTCACGTTTATTCTCTGCACCGCTTAGCCTACCCTTTGGATTACCAGAAAATGAGTCTGATTGGCAGCGACTAGACACAGCTCTCAAGCATATCAGCAAGCTTCATTTTACCGAGACCGACGGATGAATTCCCACACACTCATGATTCAAGGAACCACTTCCGATGCCGGCAAAAGTTTGCTGGTCACGGCATTATGCCGCTGGCTTAATCAAAACGATGTCAATGTCGCCCCCTTCAAACCACAAAACATGGCTCTAAACAGCGCGGTGAGCATAGATGGCGGTGAGATCGGTCGCGCACAGGCCGTGCAAGCATCCGCCTGTGGGCTGGAACCCCATAACGATATGAACCCCGTACTACTAAAACCCAATACGGATGTGGGCGCACAAGTTATTATTCATGGCCAAGCTATCGGCAACATGGATGCTATCGACTATCACCATTACAAACGAACGGCCCTCGCCGCCGTCCTTGCATCACACCAACGCCTCAGCACCGATTTTGAAGCGATAATTGTAGAAGGTGCAGGCTCTCCTGCTGAAATCAATTTACGAGAAAATGATATCGCCAATATGGGCTTCGCCGAGGCCATTGACTGTCCTGTTCTCCTGATTGCCGATATTCATCGCGGGGGTGTTTTTGCCCATCTGGTCGGAACACTCGCCCTACTCAGTAAAAGTGAACAGAAACGCATCAAAGGATTTATTATTAATAAATTTCGCGGTGACATTGCATTATTACAACCCGGCTTAGACTGGTTAGAAGCATATACCGGAAAACCCGTAATCGGTGTATTACCTTATCTTAAAGGGCTACACCTAGAAGCTGAAGATACTTTACCCCATCGCCTTGCTGCCGCCCCACAAACAGGGGTGAAACGTCTTCGCATCACTGTTCCCGTACTGCCAAGAATAAGTAATCATACTGATTTTGACCCACTACGCCTGCACCCACAAGTAGACCTTCATTTTGTTGGACCCGATGAAATAATTCCACCTTCAGACCTGATCATCCTACCGGGCTCCAAAAATGTCCGTGCTGATCTTAACTGGTTACGCAATCAGGGTTGGGCTGAAACCATTCAGCGCCATTTACGTTATAACGGTAAGCTCATAGCTATTTGTGGTGGCTTTCAGATGCTGGGTAACTGGATCCACGACCCAAGCGGTCTTGAAAACAGTGCTGGCAGCTCCGAAGGTTTAAAGCTTCTTAACATGGAAACAACATTAAAAGCCAACAAACAGTTACGCAACGTTCATGGCCACCTTATTATTGATCATGCTACCGTCAAGGGTTACGAAATTCATACTGGTGTTACTCAAGGACCCGCACTCCGTCAACCTGCACTTCATCTCCCCCATGGCCCGGATGGCGCGATCAGTAACGACAACCAAATCCTTGGCACCTACCTGCACGGACTTTTCGAATCCAGCCCTGCTTGTGCTGCTCTGCTTAACTGGGCTGGACTCGATAAAATAAAAACACACGATTATCACGCCTTACGTGAAGATGCTATTAATCGACTTGGAACCGCTGTTCAAGAGCACCTTGATACGAACACGCTCATTGAACTTCTCCATCTAACTAACATAACTAAATGAAAACATTAATCCTAGGTGGCGTTCGTTCCGGCAAGAGCCGATTAGCTCAGCGTCTTGCCATTGACAGTAATCTGATGGTTACCTACATCGCTACCGCTACTGCCCATGACGATGAAATGCGCACACGCATTGCCTCACACCGTATTAATCGACCGTCCCATTGGCAACTCATAGAAGAACCCTTTCAACTAGCCACTATACTAGAACAACAGGCGGCACCTGAACACTGCCTCCTCGTTGACTGCCTGACACTTTGGCTTACAAATTTACTCATGAACGAAAATCCGAATATCCTTAAGCAGGAACGCGATAAACTCCTAAAAGTAATCCCCTCATTGCCCGGCCCAATCATTATGGTGAGTAATGAAACTAACCTAGGAGTCATGCCGCTCGGGGAGCTCTCTCGACGCTTTTGTGATGAAGCTGGGAGCCTCCACCAAGAACTAGCTCAGTCTTGCGACCGGGTAATCCTGACGATTGCCGGCCTCCCTCAAGTTTTAAAAGGAGAGTTATTTTGATTGATTCTACCCTCTGGCTACAAGCTCCCCCAGCGACAGTACACGCCAAGGCAAAACTTGCCGCACAGACACACCAAAAAGAACTGACTAAACCACCTGGTGCCCTCGGCAGTCTAGAAGACATTGCCATCCAACTAGCTAGTTTACAAGGTACCGAATACCCGAATGCTGACCGTATTAGCATTTCTGTATTCGCAGCTGACCACGGTGTCGCTCAACAAGGTGTTTCTGCATTTCCTCAGTCTGTCACGCAAGAGATGCTCAAAAACTTCTCCCGCGGAGGGGCTGCCATTAATATTATTGCCCAAGAACTTGGCGCTAATCTAGAAGTTATTAACTTAGGTACCGTCAACGATCCAGGCCCCCTTAGTAACGTCTTAAAGGCAGATCTAGGCGCGGGAACAGCTGACTTTTCCCAAGAGCCCGCCATGACAACACAACAACTTACCCGTGCCTTACACACAGGGCGACAGTCGGCTGAACGCGCCAAAATTAAACAAACACAACTTTTTATCGGCGGTGAAATGGGTATTGGTAATACCACTTCGGCATCCGCGCTCGCTTGCGCACTACTCAAGGCGGCCCCTGAACAATTAGTTGGCCCCGGTACAGGGCTTGATGTATCCACGTTAAAACACAAAACAAACATCATTCGACAAGGACTTCTACGACACCAAGCCAACTTAAATTCTCCACTACAGATCCTTCGCTGCTTAGGTGGATTTGAAATTGCCGCGTTAACAGGAAGCTATATGGCCTGTGCACATATGGGCCAACCAGTACTGATCGATGGTTTTATTAGTAGCGTAGCTGCACTCGTTGCCGAACGCCTGTGCCCAGGTGCTGCCCATTGGTTCCTCTTTGCACACCTCTCACCCGAACCCGGCCATCATCTCGTTTTAAATGCCCTTAGTGCAAACCCCTTACTTGACCTTGGCCTACGTCTGGGAGAAGGCAGCGGCGCGGCCACCGCCGTCCCACTATTACGCCTTGCCTGCAAACTCCATAACCAGATGACAACTTTTAAAGAAGCTGGCGTATCGGAGAAAAACCTATGATCCAATTGGATTGCCTACGTCACGGTGAAGTCCAAGGAGGCACTTGTTTCCGAGGCCATACGGATGACCCCTTAACCCCTACTGGATTACAGCAAATGCAAGCAGCAACTAACACAGGCAGTCGCTGGGATCAGGTTATTTCTTCACCGCTGCAACGGTGCGCAACTTTTGCCACTGCATTTGCACAGCAATATTCACTGCCCCTCCAGTTTGATGATCGCCTTACCGAAATGCATTTTGGTGACTGGGAAGGGCGAACCCTAGACTCACTCATGGGTGAAGACCCTGATGCTCTGACCAATTTCTGGAACAACCCTACAGACCACCCACCTCCGGGTGCAGAGTCACTATTGAATTTTCAAGCGCGCGTCCTTAGTGCCTGGAATGACATTATCCAACAGCACCCAGAACAACGCATTTTGCTGATTACCCACGGCGGGGTCATTCGTATCTTACTTTGCCACGTACAGCAACACCCGATTAATAAACTACTAGAGTTTGATATCAAGCACGGTTCATTGCATCATTTCTATCTGACCCATGATGGCAACATGACAACACCCACTCTGCCTGTATTCTGGAACTAATATGTCGTTACCCCTACCCTTTCTCATTGCACTACAATTTTTAACTATATACCCTATTCGTCTTAAGGAGCACCCGAGCAAGGAAATGACCGGTCGCTCATTACTTTACTACCCCGTCGTCGGGTTATTCCTCGGTGCACTCTTCGTTATCATCGCCTGGCTATTTACTCAAAGCCCACCATCTATCATTGCAGCCCTCGTATTAGCCCTCTGGATCTTACTTACCGGCGCATTGCACCTTGACGGATTAGCCGATAGCGCCGATGCCTTAATTGGTGGTTTTGGCAACCGAGAAAGAACGCTTGAGATTATGAAAGACCCTTATTGCGGTCCCGCTGCTGTTGTGTCACTGGTTCTAATATTATTAATCAAATTTACGGCACTCGAACAACTTATTAACACCGAAAACTGGTTAGTGCTCGCACTCACACCGGTGTTAGGTCGCACTATACTCATCATTCTTTTACAGAGTACGCCTTACGCTCGCCCTGCTGGCCTAGGCAGTGCCTTGGCAAAGTATTCGCCCCGACAAGAATGCTTGATCATTATTATTTTAACCTTCGCCTCGATGCTTCTCTTACTTGGGGTTACCGTATTTTGGATAATCATACCCGTAGCCGCCATCTTCATGATCCTACGAACCCTCATGCTATCGCGAATCGGCGGTACAACCGGTGATACGGCTGGGGCCGTCGTCGAAATAACTGAAACCATTATGCTGGTAACGACCGCGTTACTCTAAAGGTTTCTAGGAAAAGACCTCGCGAACTTGATCTAACACGCTATAACCAGCCCTCACCATTACTCCAACTAACCTCAACCAAGCCTACCCCTCTACAATGAATTTTAGCCATACGAAAATACCGTTTCCCCCCATAGCCACTGAGCTATTCCCCGATGTGACGCTCATAAAAACTGATAAATTTATTTTTATTCAATTAGAAAACCAAGGACAGTTATTGGGGACTAACATCCTTAATGGCGGGTTATCTACTATTGATTCCCTTGTGAATCTTAATGTAGTCACTCATGCTTTTACAGCAGATCAAATGACTACGCCACTAACCATATTGACAAACTGGCAACAACAAAACCAACACCTTGTCAAAGCCAACCAAACCATGGCCGACTTTCTTACAGCAGCTTCTATGAACAGTTTATCTATCGTTAAACGTCAACTACATAATGAATATGTGGCTGTTATCACAACAGCTGGATTCAGTAATGCACGCGCAGCAGGTGATCGTGCTGAATACAGAAATATTGAGTCTGTCGTTGAAAAGATCGGGACTATTAATACCATTATCTTAACAAGCGCTAAACTCTCTGATGCTGCGAAATTAGAAGCCCTCATCATTGCCACCGAAGCAAAAGTGACAGTTATCTATGAACTCAAGATTAAAAGCCAAGTATCCAATGCAATGGCAACGGGTACCGGCACCGATGCTTGTGCACTCGTCTCAAATTTAGGAGGGAAGGCAACGGTTGCCTATAGTGGTAAACACACCCTTTTGGGCGAGACTATTGGCAAACTAGTTACCCTAGGATTACGGGAATCATCTGCTTATAAGACGTTAATTTAACGCACGGCCCTCATGATGCGAATAACAATCCCCGTTGAGAAACCTTTAACGGTAACTCACAGAACCTGTCTAACAGCTGAAAATTGCAAGGTATAAAAAAGACAGGGACTTCCTACGGTTTACTCAACCCTCAGCAAAGCCCCCTTTAAACGCAGAACAGCCGGAGAATAAGATCCATTCTCCGACTGTAAGCGTATTGCCTTTAGTGCTTAAAATTAACGGAAAAGAAGAAATTACGGTCTGCCGTGTTATACCCTAAGTTAGTTTGGTACTGGTCATTAAGCAGATTGTTCAATTTACCTTTTAAAGTCCAGTGATTATTTAACTCATAGGCTGCGCGTAAATCCCAAACCACAGAACCATGGTGCTTGGTTGTCCCATCTAAACGGTCATTACTCACCGCGAGTGTCGACCCCACGTTGAACCCACCCACTAATTCTCTGGACACATCAGCCGTCAAGTGCATCTGAGAACGTTTTACTAGCCTTGCATTAGTAAGACGATTCTTAGGACTTAACACATCCCCGTTTAACGATACATCCCAACCGTATATTTGGGTAGATAATTCCATTTCTACGCCATCAATTTGAGCTTTATTAATATTACTCGGTTTCCACATATACGGTTTTTCTGCAGTTGGAGCCGGTGCCCAATCAATTAAATTATTTATATTTGTATGATAAGCTCTGACCAACCATTGAGCACCAAAATGTTCACCTTCTAGGCCAACTTCAAACGTGGTAGATTCTTCAGGCTTTAAGTTAGAGTTACCCATCCCGTAATCACTAGCTGGATAATATAAATCATTAAAAGTCGGCGCTTTATAGCCACTGCTGAAATTACCAATTAGGTCGATGTCTGTCTCGAACAGAGCCACGCGAAAACCCGCCGCACCGGTAACATGCGAGCCAAACTGCTCGTCTTCATCACCACGGACTGATGCATTAAAATCAACCAAATCGAACCAACGGCCATAGTATTCCGCAAAACCGCCGATATCATAACGAGTGCCTTCATCATAAACTTTAGAACTTTCAACATGGTCTTGCCTGAAATCAGACCCCAGAACAATTTCATGATTAGCATTCAAAGTGAAATTATTAATCAACCGTGCTGTCCGACGCCGAGTATTAAAAAAGTCTGCATTGTGATAGTTTCTTGATTCATCTCTAGATTCACCAATTGATGCTGTCAGTAACCAGTCCTTATTTATTTTAAAACTGCCGGTTGCACCAATATTCTGAACAACAAAGCCATTCGATTGCGCTTGGTCATCAGAGCCGGCATATTTATTATCGAATTCATTATCACCTTGCGATCGAAGCGCGAAAGCTTCTACCTTGAGACTATTATCAAACTGGTAACCCGCTCTAACATTAAAGCTGGTATTTTCATAACCGTCCCTATCGCTTGATTTACTTGGATAAGCAGTGAACCCTTCCGTTGTGAGGTGTGATGCCCCGAATGAATACCACGCATTATTATACTTGCCACTGACATTGCCGCTGGCTTTAGCAGTATCGTAAGAGCCCCCCCCTACATCTACAGAAACACTCGGGGTGTTGTCTTGTTTTTGTTGCCCTTTACGGGTAAATATTTGGATAACGCCACCAATAGCTTCTGACCCATACAGACTCGACTGCGAACCCCGTACGATTTCCACGCGTTCAATCTGGTCAATGGGTAATGATGAAAAAGGGCTTTGCCCAAGAGTAACCGAGCCAATACGCATCCCATCAACTAAGACTAAAACGTGGCCATTCTTCGTTCCCCGGATAAATACGCTACTTTGTTTACCTGGCCCGCCAGATTCAGTCATATCCACACCGGTGGCGCGTTTTAATAATTCTGGAACACTTTGGACTTGCAAGCGTTCGATATCTTCACGCGTAAATACCGTGGCTGCGGCTGATAAACTATTAATGGTTTGTGAGGTTCTGGTTGCTGTCACCACCATCTCTGGCAATACGACTTTTTCAGCGTGTATAGAGGTTGCAGCGGTCACTAAGACCAAGCCGCTTAAAATTTTTTTCATGTTTCTCTCCGCGCCGCCCGCGCTTAAGTGTGAGTTTTTTAAATGACAGCAGAAAGAAAAGGGAATAGCTCATCCGGAATGGAGTGACATATTCGTAACCAGCCTCCCCGCTGTAGCGAATTGCATTCAGGCCGGTCTCCGGGCTTATAAGTGGCGTGCGCCGCAATCATTGACCTTCCCGTGTATTAACACATAACACAGTGGTATAACCGATGATTGTTATCCTTATTTACCGTTGCGGGGGCAGCATCGGCTTTGATGAATGTCATCGCACCGATTTCCCGTTTACCCCTTGAAGCACTGTCGTGCCGAAAGGGACCTAAAGCAACTGACTATTGTAACCTAATATTTTATAAAACATCAACAAACGCTGCTTTCACCTCCCCCTAAAACTACATGTTTTAAGAACGTTGACTTACTAAGCCTTCACCGTCGACCCCGCCCTAGCGCATTAACAGTCAAGAAGACCTCTAGGCATTGTCCTTATTAAGATGCGGCACCAGTACGAATCGGTGATTTAAGGTAAATGACGCGCACACAACCACCATCCACATAAAAACATGACGGATCGCTTCGGGTGCATATTTTTCAACACGTGACAAAAATTCCACCCACGTTGGTTCTGGAAGATACGGCGCAGTCCAATAAAAACTTGCTGATGAAATAAACCATTCCACACCTGTCGCCATCAACAAAATAAGGGTGATACTGAGTAATTGCTTAAAGGAATTTACCCATAAGCTATTTATCAAACGCCCCCCGATAAACATCATATAAAATGCCGGCAACAGCATCATATATGCCTCTGAAATACAAAAATCACTGACACCATTATATGAAATAACATACCAATCAATGAAGACGGCTAAAAGAATTAAAGGAATCGGGGCCAACCAATTTTTAAAATACACCCCGGTAATAAAAAGTGCGGGTAGCGTAAAGTCAGGCAGATGAGACGCAGAAGACAGCCAATTAACATGCCCTCTGGTCGCCATCATCAATAACATCATTATGACCATTGATGCTGTGATTTTCGTTATATCCCTTTTATTATCCATAACCTCCCCTAAACCTTTAATCAAAAAATACGACAACCCAGCCGCCGAATAAACAAATAAGCGCAGATTGAACCACGCGGTTACCGATTTAAAACTAATACCCTACTCAGCACTCACAACCTATTTAAAATCATATTCTACAGAAGTTATCCGGCGATAATAGTAATTTACTCAACTCAACCTACAACCACCTGAACTGCAGGGCCATTCTAACAACAAGCATTTATCACACCGCTCCCTGATATCATCCAGACCCCGTGATACTACTAATTGCCTTAATTACTTAATTTCTGTACACTTTTCAAGATAATAACATTCCTCACCCGATCCCTTGCATGAAAAATAACCATGGTGGTCCACGCTCCGGCGCCGGTCGAAAAAAAGGCTCCTCCGTCTACGGTGAAAGTACCCGTGCTATTCGTGTGCCTGAAAGTCTTATGCCAACCGTTAGGCAACTACTCGATCACCGTAAACAACACGCGTCACTGGAAAAAACTATTACTGACAACTTTCTTCACCCAGCGCAACACCCTAAAGCCCTTGCCTGTCCTCTTTTTACTGGAAAAGTAGCCGCTGGATTTCCGTCTCCAGCCGATGACCATATTGAAAAAACACTGGATTTAAATGAACTGCTGATTAGCAAACCAAGCGCGACTTTTTTTGTCCGCGCCGAGGGTGAATCCATGCTGGGTGCCGGGATCCACCCCAATGATATTTTAGTGGTTGACCGCTCACTTGAAGCACTTCCTGGAAAGATCGTTATTTGTGCGGTGAATGGCGAACTGACTGTAAAACGACTGATTCAACGCCATGAACAATTCATCCTCGCCGCCGAGAACAGCGACTACCCCGACATCTTGATTCGGGAAGATTTTGATCTGGTGATTTGGGGCGTAGTCACCAATGTTATTCACACCGTTTAACACCCCCTACAGACGGACCTTAAAAAAATACCATGCCACCCTGTTTTGCCTTAGTCGATTGCAATAACTTTTATGTCAGTTGTGAGCGCTTGTTTCGATCGGACCTTCATGGCAAAGCCGTTGCCGTACTCAGCAACAATGACGGCTGTATTATTGCCCGCAGCGAAGAAGTCAAAGCGCTCGGCATTCAAATGGCCACTCCCGTCCATCAGGTCATGCCTTTAATTAAGCAACACCGGATAACGCTTTTTTCATCGAACTATTCACTCTACGGCGACCTTTCCAACCGCGTCATGAGTACCTTAGCAGGCTTTACCCCGCACCTTGAAATCTATTCCATTGATGAATCTTTTTTAACACTAGAAACATTGCCGACTCAAAGTCTTGAAGAACAAACTCAAACTATTCGCCGCACGGTGCAACGACACACCGGCATTCCTGTGAGTATCGGTCTGGGCTACACGGGTTCCTTTAACGTCGGCATTGGAACTACAGAAACTATTGACCTTACCCTTAACGATTCATCCACCAGTAGTCTTGGCGCTTACACAACGCATGCCTCCACCTCACCCACCATGGTGACTATTGATGGTGGTTATAGTGCCAGCATAGACCTCTCATCTCTGGACGGCAGTAATGGCTTTCGCCTTGATGGAATAGATGCCTCTGATAAAAGCGGTTATTCCGTCAGTAGTGCCGGAGATGTGAATAATGATGGCTATGATGATGTGATTATTGGCGCCTATGCGGGAGCCCCTAATGGCGGTTCCTCTGGCGAGAGCTATGTGGTCTTTGGCAAAACCAGTGGCTGGAGCGCTAGCCTAGACCTATCCTCTTTAGATGGTAGTAATGGCTTTCGCCTTGACGGGGTGGGTTCCGGTGATCGGAGCGGCCGTTCAGTCAGCAATGCGGGTGATGTCAATAACGATGGTTATGATGATGTCATTGTAGGAGCCTATTACGCAGACCCTAATGGCGGTTCCTCTGGCGAAAGTTATGTGGTCTTTGGTAAAGCCAGTGGATGGAGTGCTAGCCTTGATCTGTCATCACTAGATGGATCTAATGGTTTTCGACTTGACGGCATAGATGGTAATGATGAGAGCGGCTATTCAGTCAGCCATGCCGGTGATATCAATAACGATGGTTATGATGATGTCATAATCGGGGCTTATGGGGGAGACCCTAATGGCAGTGGTTCTGGTGAGAGCTATGTCGTCTTTGGTAAGTCCAGTGGATGGAGTGCTAGTATGGACCTGTCATCACTAGATGGCTCTAATGGCTTTCGACTTGATGGAGTAGATGCGGATGATTACAGCGGCCGTTCAGTCAGCAATGCGGGGGATGTCAATAACGATGGCTATGATGATGTGATTGTAGGATCTTATGGGGCAGACCCTAATGGCGGTGCCTCTGGCGAGAGCTATGTCGTCTTTGGCAAAGCCAGTGGATGGAGTGCTAGTATAGACCTGTCATCTTTGGATGGGAGTACAGGCTTTCGTCTGGACGGAGTGGGTTCGGGTGATTACAGCGGCCGTTCAGTCAGCAATGCGGGTGATGTCAATAACGATGGCTATGATGATGTGATTGTAGGATCTTATGGGGCAGACCCCAATGGCAGTAGTGTCTCTGGCGAGAGCTATGTCGTCTTTGGTAAGGCCAGTGGCTGGAATGCTAGCCTAGACCTGTCATCACTAGATGGCTCTAATGGATTTCGCCTCGATGGGGTAGATGTGTATGATAGGAGTGGCTTTTCGGTCAGCAATGCAGGTGATGTCAATAACGATGGTTATGATGATGTCATAATCGGGGCCTATGCGGGGGGCAGCGGTTCTGGCGAGAGCTATGTCGTCTTTGGTAAGTCCAGTGGATGGAGTGCTAGTATGGACCTGTCATCACTAGATGGTAGTAATGGCTTTCGCCTAGACGGCGTGGATGCTGATGATTACAGCGGCCATTCAGTCAGTAGTGCTGGCGATGTCAATAACGATGGCTATGATGATGTCATAATCGGAGCCTATCAGGCAGACCCTAATGGCAGTGCCTCTGGCGAGAGTTATGTGGTCTTTGGTAAACCAATCGCCTCCTTTGGCACACTGAATTTCAACAACCTGAATCTCGTTGAAGGCGACCGAATTACCTTGTCTATTACCGGAGGAACCCAAGTGCAAGGCGTTGTCGGTAGCACCGGGTTAAACACCCTCTTAACTTCATTAGCATCCAGTGCCGCGTCACAAACCAGCCTTTTCAGCGGGGCATCAGCCAGTGGCGGCGTTTTAACACTAAACGCTCTAACCAGCGGCGCACCCCTTGCTAATGTGACTGTCTCCTTAGAAAGTAGCGCCAATATACTGGCGAATAATTCAATACACACAGCAAGCAATGCCGCTACCGCCTTATCAACGATTGACACCAGCATCAGCAACATTAATAGCCAGCGCTCACTACTTGGAGCCTTTCAAAATAGACTAGGCCATATAGCCGCCAACCTGACCCATCAATCTATCAATACCGAGATTGCCCGGTCCAAAATTGAAGATGCGGATTACGCCACGGAAACAGCCTCGTTAATCAAACAACAAATTATGCAATCGGCATCGATGGCGATGTTAAGTCAGGCACATGTATCGAAACTAGGGGTGTTATCACTGTTGAGGGGGTGAAGAATTTAACTAAAAATTAACATGACGAATTAAACAGTACTCACATACCCACCACGCTTCAATTACCCCTTTATCAAAACGCTTCAACCACGAGGCAGCCATCTTCCTAATCGCCCTAGCCTAATCTCTAGCGGGGGTGCCCGGGGGTCTCAGAGGCTTTTATCGGCCCCGATAACACCATTAATATGGCGCCACCATCACAACGCACCAAGACCCTCAACCCCATTCCTGCCACATCACTAACACCCGACCACACGATGTAATAAAACAGCCGGAACCGTTTACTGTGGCTGCCAGGGTCTACTAACACCACTTACTTTATTGTTTTTAAACAACAGACTAGCAGGGTAATCTCCCTATAAGTACAGCCTCCAACAGCCCCAATAGAGAGGGGGAAATGACGGCGAAATAGCTTCGCGCCTAGCGCAAGGCCGCCAAGCCCGATGAGACGGATGAGACCGATTACCCAGCTCTCAGACGAGAGCCACCATGGTAATATCTCACAATACAAAGCCGCTAAGAACCCCTTCCTAGCACCCAGAGCCTAGATGTCACCACCGATGTGAAACTGACCCCCCTAAACACTACGGCCCAAGTCCTATGATCAATACTGACGGCAACCTAGCGCCTAGCGCGAGGCTTTATGAACGGGTCTACCGGTCTGTGTTCGTAGCAACATAGAATCGAGGCGCTTGGCTACTAGTCACGATGCGCTGTAATCAATCCGCTGTACGACCGCTTGCTGTTTGCCAGAAAGTACCTACGGGGTTGTTACGTAGCGGCCTGGGTCTTCGCGCATCATTCGATAAACCTTAAAGGCGTTTTTTCATGTACGATTAGCTGACTACAATTGACTCAGAGGATTATCTTGGACGACCTCGACAATGAATACGAAAAAGCCTTCCGTGAATTTTCCATAGAACTTCCTGAACTGGAAAACAAACTGGACGAACTAGAAAAAATACAACCAGAAGACATGGCCGCACGGCGAGAGAAAATAACCTCCGTAAACCACCTCAAATCCCGAATAGCTGAAATTAAGGGTTCACCAATTGACCCGAACGATATACCACCGTGGGAACCCTCTGCCGACCCGCAGCCTTCACAATCAATAAAAAGAGAATACAACAAGCAAAAAACACAGGAAATGTATCGAGATTGGCAAAAAGAATACAAAGACATGAAGCACAAACGCCCAACTCTTTCTGACTCCGATATAGCAAAAATTATTGCAAAAAAAGACATAGCACGAGGTAAGAGTACTGAAACCATCCGAAAAAACATGAAAAAATAGAAGAAAGTTGGGCGAACATGTAATCGCCCAAATCGCCCAACTTAACCAATTGTTTTTAAAAGGTAATTTTTTCGACCTCCTTTAGCCTCCCCTCTAATTACCAATCGACCCAAACTGGTAAACGCCCGTTCTACAAGACTTTCCAACATTCCCGCATCTATTCGCACCCTCTTTTAACGCCCAAATCGCCCAATTAATATCCCCTCAAGGCTACAAGAAGTGGCCGGTTATTACGTAACTAAGAGGACTTTATTGTGGAAAAAGCTAAAACCAAAGACCAACCGTCTACCAACCCTTTTGACCCCGCCAATTTAAAGCTGTCTCAAAACTATGGCGCCAGTGCCGGTGTTAAAAAACTCACCACCACCATACCGGTACGGAAACCCGGGAAACAGGACTATGTCCGGGTTCATCCAGATCCTGCTTACCATATTGAAACCGCTGTCCTAGAATTTAAAGAAGAGCGCGAAACCTTTCTGGTCGCACCCGAGTTGTGGGATGAATTACCCGGCGAACTGACACCAAAAGCATTGTTCACCACCATCAACCGGCAAAAAGTGGTCTCTCTCTGGCCTATCAGACTTCCCGGAGAAGATGGCCGAATTGATGAATGGAATGAAAGTGCCATGGAAGCCGCTACGTTAGCGCAAAAACAGTGGGTGCGCGTTTCAGCCAATATGAGTCTCGGGGCTTATGATGTTTATCAGGCTACCGGAGAAATACCCGAACCCGAGTGGCCAGAACTGGATCTAGGGCAAATCCTTGAGATTGCTTTTAAGGGACGGTTTATTAAGGACTCTGATCACCCGGCTCTTAAACGGTTACGAGGAGAATAACACCATGACCTCATTAACTGATTTTAAAGAGGTCTGGTTGGTGGATTTCGAGTATACAGCGCCTTCGGGCGCTGTACCTGAAGTCCGCTGTATGGTTGCACTAGAATACTTTTCAGGACGGAAAATACGTTTGTGGATTGATGAAATAGCAAAACTAAATCAGCCACCTTATAACATTGGCAAAGATGCCCTTTTCGTCGCCTATTACGCCAGTGCTGAATTCAACTGTCATCTGGCCCTAGGTTGGGAGTTACCTTGTTATGTGCTGGATTTATTTGTTGAATTTAGGAACACCACCAATGGGCTTGCAACCCCTTGTGGAGCTGGTTTAGTCGGTGCTTTAACTTATTACGGTCTTAGCTCAATTGAGGCCGCAGATAAAGCCTCAATGCGAGAACTGGCCATTCGGGCTGGACATTATTCTAATCAGGAAAAGGCAAAGCTTTTAGATTACTGTGAAAGCGATGTTGATGCTTTAAAGCGTTTACTGCCTGTCATGTTGCCCCACATTGATTTACCCCGAGCAATCCTACGGGGGCGTTACATGAAAGCGGTTGCGCAGATAGAACATGCCGGCATCCCTATAGATCAAGACACTCTAAATCGTCTGGAAATGCATTGGAAGACCATTCAAGATCAGCTGATTGCGGAAGTTGATCAACACTACGGTGTCTATGAGGGACGAACCTTTAAAGCACAGCGCTTTGCGGACTGGCTAATCAGTAACAATATCCCTTGGCCGGTATTGCCTAGCAGCAAATTGGACCTCAAAGATAATACCTTCAAGGACATGGCAAGGACCTTCCCTCAAATAGCGCCTTTACGAGAATTACGCATCGCTTTATCGCAAATGCGCCTTTCTGAATTAGCTGTAGGGCCTGACGATCGTAACCGGTGTCTACTCTCCCCTTTTCGTTCCCGAACCGGTCGCAATCAACCCAGCAATACCCGATTCATTTTTGGGCCAGCAGTCTGGTTCCGGTGCCTCATTAAACCCAAGCAAGGTTTTGGGTCAGCCTACATTGACTGGAGCCAACAGGAATTTGGTATCGCAGCGGCATTATCTAATGACCCGTTAATGAAAGAGGCCTACTCTTCCGGTGACCCTTACCTTAGTTTTGCCATCCAAGCCGGTGCCGTACCCTCTGATGCAACAAAAAAGACCCATAAAGCCGAACGGGAACAGTTTAAAGCCTGTGTGCTAGCGGTCCAGTACGGTATGGGAGCAGAGTCGTTAAGTCTGCGTATTAATCAGCCGGTGATACGCGCCAGAGAACTGTTACGTCTGCACCGTGATACCTATCGGGTCTTCTGGCGATGGTCTGAAGACGGTCTTAATTACGCCATGTTATACAACAAACTCTGGACCGTATTCGGCTGGACCTTACAACTTAACGCAAATCCCAACCCAAGGTCGTTAAGTAACTTTCCAATGCAAGCCAACGGGGCCGAAATGCTCAGACTGGCTTGCTGTCTGGTCACCGAAGCCGGTATCACGGTTTGTGCGCCGATTCACGATGCTCTGCTGATTGAAGCACCACTGGATCAGTTAGATGCTCATATTCAAAAGACACAAGCACTGATGGCTGAGGCCAGTTCCATTGTGTTGGACGGCTTCGCACTACGCTCAGATGTCGATATTGTTCGCTATCCAGATCGCTACCGTGATGAACGAGGAACTCAAATGTGGGAAACAGTCTCAAGAATTCTTGATGATTTGGAAACCCAACCTGTGCGTTCATGCACATCCCACCTGTGCGCCAGCGCACTCTAACCTGTGCATGAGCGCACACCCGTCTCCTCTTATATTCTTATGATTGTATCTTAAATAATTATGACCCCTATAGACATAGCACAACTGACATTACCTAAGGGCAAAGTAGTCAAGACTAAACCCAAAAGAAAACTACCTCGTCATCAAGGGAATGAACATTTTATTAAAGGTCCCATTCCATTAGATTGGATAGCAATGGCTGCACAATTACCCGGTAAGTCCTGTCAGGTGGGCAATGCCCTTTGGTATCTGGCAGGACTTAATAACTCAGTGCCGACCATCAAACTCACCCAGACTGTTCTCAATAAATTTGGTGTCACCAGGCACTGTAAATACCGAGCATTGCGGTGTTTAGAGCAAGCAAAATTGATTACTTTGAACAGGACCCATGGCAAGAACCCAACGGTCACGATTCTACCGGCTTCTAAGGGCGAATAAGGTGAAAACGTTGACTTTGAATGAGGCAACAGCCCTGTTGAAAATGCACCCGCAGACAGTGTTACAGCGCGCTCGAAGCGGTGACATCCCGGCTGCTAAACCCGGTAAATGCTGGGTTTTTATTGAAGAAGACTTGATTAATTGGATTAGATCGCAGTACCCTACAAGACAGCAGAATGTAGGGCAAGGAGGATACCCTGCATGCTCTTTAAAAGAAAAAACAGTCAATACTGGTGGTACAAGTTTACCGACCCCAGTGGCCGCGCAGTACGCAACTCTACTAAAACTACCGACAAGCGAAAAGCACGGGAGTTAGCAGACAAGCATAAGGCGTTGCTATGGGATCAGGTCCAGTTGGGGCACCGACCCATTTATCTCTGGGAAGATGCTGTCGTTAAATGGTTATCTGAAACCGACAAAAAATCAGTCGGTGATGATGTTGCCATGTTTCGGTTCATTCACCCTTTTTTCGAAGGACTTCCTTTGGAGAAGGTGACTCGCGCCGAGATAGAAAAGGTCATAACAGCCAAGTCCAAGACAGCCAGTTCTGCCCGGGTCAATCGGATTACTGCGTTAATTAGAGCAGTACTTCGTAAAGCCGAACGGGAATGGGAGTGGATCGACAAGGCACCGGCTATCCGCCGCCTTAAAGAACCGGGTAAACGAATCCGTTGGATTACTCAAGCCGAGGCTGAGCGATTATTTACGGAACTCCCAGACCATCTGGAACCAATGGCGCGGTTTAGTCTGGCGACCGGGCTTCGTGAAGCTAATGTTACTGGGTTGCAGTGGGACCAGGTCGATCTACAACGTAAAGTCGCTTGGATACACCCTGATCAAGCCAAAGCAAGAAGGGCCATTGGCATTCCACTCAATGAAGATGCAGTTACCGTTATTCGCCAAAACATTGGCAATCACGATACCCACGTTTTTACACGAAATGGGAAAACCGTTAAAAAAGCGGGGTCAACTGCCTGGAAAAAGGCCTTAAAAAGCGCTGGGATTGAGAACTTCCGGTGGCATGATCTACGGCACACTTGGGCCAGTTGGCACGTTCAAAACGGGACACCGTTAAATATCTTACAGGAACTGGGTGGATGGAGTTCTTATGAGATGGTTCTTCGTTATGCGCACCTAGCGCCGGAGCATTTAGCGGAGTATGCCGCCAACATTTCCTGCAATAGTGGGCACATTTTTGGGCACATAACAACAGGAGGCATAAAAAAATCAGTTGCTGGAAACAGCTAACTGACCGATTTATAAGAAAAAACATGGTGGGTCGTGCGAGATTCGAACTCGCGACCATCGCATTAAAAGTGCGGTGCTCTACCAGCTGAGCTAACGACCCATGAAGAACA
>JYMV01046681.1_pt1 | contig 21969 bp, 20 predicted proteins | sample 338911 | NCBI WGS metagenome assembly JYMV01 (sample SAMN03354496, study PRJNA234377) | hydrothermal vent metagenome | biome: Deep sea; feature: Hydrothermal plumes at the Eastern Lau Spreading Center, Western Pacific Ocean; material: Seawater | place: Tonga | collected 2009 | depth 2000 m m
TGGAAAGCATAAAGGACATGTAATTTACAATAAGGAAATTTTTCCATGGGTTTTCTTCCACAAAAATAAAATTTTTCTTCATAAGGATGACCTAAGGGCCATCTACAAGTTTCATCTGTTAATTCTTCAAGTTTTTTTGGATTTTCTTGCTCAAAACTTTTATCTAATAATAAAGCCTTAAATCTCGCCTTTCTTCCAAGCTTTTGAGTTTTGACTTCTGGTGTAATATTATTTTCTGTTTGTACTTTAGGTGCAGATTTTTTTGATATGGCCCTTGCTTCTAAATTTAATCGGTGTGCTTTACCAATGATCGCATTCCGCGTAGTATTACCGATTATAGAAGCTATCTGACTAGCGGTATGACCTTTTGTCCAAAGCTCTTTTAATTTTCTCTCTCTTTCGGGTGTCCAACTCATTTTTATTTATGCTAATTAAAGCCACTATATATTGTATTTGCAATAAAAAAACATACTTCATGTGGATATGTTATTAACACAACCAAAGAAATGCCCGTTCTTTATTTATTGTTCTTTTAATATATAAGTTTTCTCCATGATCGAAATCGAGCACAAATACAAAATTTATGAGAAAAAATTTGGTTACGTTAACTGGATTGGATTTTGGACGCTATATAAAAAGGAAGTGTTGAGATTTTTAATTGTTGTTATTCAAACCGTAATATCTCCACTTGTGACTTCGCTTTTATTTTTACTTGTGCTTTCGTTGGCCATTGGAAATGAGAGAGGTGAGGTTTTAGGTTTTTCTTTCATAACTTTTCTTGCCCCTGGCCTTATTGCTATGCAAGTTATACAACAGGGATTTTCTCATTCCTCTTCCTCAATTATGATAGGAAAAATTCAAGGAAATATTGTAGATATTTTATATGCACCACTGACAGCTGCTGAAATCACTTTAGCTATAAATCTAGCAGCATGCACAAGAAGTCTTATGATTGCCATTGTTTCAATTGTTGTATTTACTTTTATTGTTGAATTACAATTTTATAATTTTTTCTATATTTTTATCTTCACATTTTTAGGTGCTTTTATTTTAAGTTCTATAGGCATTATTATAGGTTTATGGGCCGAAAAATTTGATCACATGGCATCTGCTACAAACTTTATTATAGTGCCGCTTTCCTTTTTATCAGGCACCTTTTATTCGATAGATAGATTGCCTGATATTTTAAAAAATGTAAGCGAAATGAACCCATTTTTTTACATCATTGATGGTTTTAGATACGGTTTTCTAGGAGCGGCTGATGGATCAATACAATTTGGTCTTTTTTACTTACTTATATTGAGTTTTATTACTTGGTTTGCTGCCTATATGTTGTTTAAAAAAGGTTATAAAATAAAATCTTAATTTATTTATGAGTTCTGTTCTTGGCACATATGCAAGGAAAGCTATTTCTTTTACTGAAGGAAAGGGCAGTTATCTCTTTGCAGAAAATGGAGACAAATATCTTGATTTTGTTCAAGGCATTGCAACGAATCTTCTGGGTCATTGTCACGAACATTTAGTAAAAACAATTCAAGAGCAATCAAAAAAATTGTGGCACGTTAGCAATAATTTTACAATTTTACAGCAAGAAAGACTGGCTAAGAGATTAACAGATAATACATTTGCTGACTTTGTTTTCTTCTGTAACTCGGGAACAGAAGCTGTAGAAGCGAGCATAAAAATAGCTAGGAAATATTTCCATAAAATTGGAAAGCCTGAAAAAAATAGACTTATAAGTCTCAGCGGCTCATTCCACGGACGGACACTTGGAGCATTGTTTGCTGCAAGTAACCCTAAACACATTGAAGGATTTGGTCCAAAGGTGGATGGATTTGATCAAGTTCCATTTGCTGACCATGAAGCTTTAAAAAAGACTATCAATAAAAATACAGCTGGAATTATTTGCGAAGTTATTCAAGGGGAAGGCGGGATTCGACTTATGCCGGATTATTGTCTTAAGGGGTTAAGAGAACTATGTGATGAGCATGGTATACTTTTAATTTTTGACGAAGTGCAAACATTTTGCCGTTCTAATGCCATGTTTGCATTTGAAAAATCAGGAATAACTCCAGATATTGTTCCAATCGCCAAGGGTATCGGAGGTGGATTTCCTTTAGGTGCTTGTTTGCTTACAAAAAAAGTATCTGTTGGAATGACTCCAGGCACACATGGAAGCACTTTTGGTGGGAATGAATTAGCTTGTGCTGTAGGAAATGCTCTCTGCGATATTATTTTGGAAAAAGATTTTTTTAAAAAGATGGGAGAAAAAAGTGAATATTTTGATAAAGGTTTAAAAAAAATAAAAGATAAATATCCTAAAATTATTGAAGAAATAAGAGGTGTTGGATTAATCATAGGATTAAAAATGTCAGTAGATAATGAAGAATTTATAAAAAAACTAATGAACCATAAAATGCTTGTTATCAAAGCGTCTGATAACGTTATAAGACTTTTTCCTCCACTTATAGTAAATAATAATGAATTAGACGAGGCCATCGATAAAATCGAAAAAGTCTGCAAGGAAATGAGTTAGATATGAGAAATTTTATTAATTTATCAGATATAGATAAACGAGAGTTAAGAAAAATCATTGATCATGCAAAATCTCAAAAACAAAAAGGATCAACTATAAAAACAGACGTTCCTTTGGTGGGCAAAACACTAATTATGATTTTTGAAAAACCCTCAACTAGAACCAGACTTTCATTTGAGCTTGCGATGAAAAAATTGGGTGGTGATGTTTTAGTTTTGAATCCGAAAGAAAGCCATTATGGAAGCGGAGATGAAAGTATCCACGACACTGCAAAAATTTTATCTCAATATGGAGATGTCGTAATGATGAGGACGAATAAACATGAACATTTTTTAGAATTTTCTAAGCATTTGGAAATTCCTATTATTAATGGTTTAACAAACTTAAGTCATCCTGTTCAAATCATGGCAACAGTAATGACTTATGAAGAACTAAGAGGATCCATAGCCAATAAAAAAATTGCCTGGTTAGGAGATGGTAATAATGTTGTTTATTCTTTAATTGAGGCTGCGGCGCAGTTTGATTTTCAATTAGCTATAGCTTGTCCAAAAAAGTTAGAACCCAACAAAAAAATTGTTAAGTGGGCAAAAGATAAGAAAGCAAATATTTTGATAACCAAAGATCCTAAAGAAGCAGCAGAAGATGCTTCGGCCGTAATAACTGATAAATTTATTTCCATGGGTGATGGTGTAAATAAGAAAAAAAAGAAAAAATTATTAAAACCATATCAGGTCAATAAAAAAATTATGAAACTTGCTAAACCAGATTCTTTGTTTATGCATTGTTTACCAGCTAGTAGAGGAGAGGAAGTTACTACTGAAGTAATGGATAGCAAACAATCAGCTGTTTGGTTAGAAGCGTTAAATAGAATGCACGTCCAAAAATCTATTATTCAATTTTGCCTTAATTTATTGTAGGGGCAATGGGTTATCAGTATTTTCATTCATGTAGAGAATTACTGCAGCTCTGTCTTTTGCACTCTTTAATCCCATAAAGGACATTTTAGTGCCCTTTATCCAGTCTTTTGGTTTTGTTAAAAAGCCATTCATTTCCTCAAATGACCAAACTTTTCCGTAGGCCGCCATTGCTTTTGAATATTTATAATCAGAAATAGAACCTGCTTTTCTATTTAAGACTCCGAAAATATTTGGTCCTATCTTATTAGGGTCTCCTTTTCCAATACTGTGACACGTTAAACATTTTTTAAAGACCTTAGCTCCATCAGCTGCACTTGTTGAAGCAAATAATGCCATAATGTTTCCTGTGTCTAAACTTTCCGAGCTTGTATCAACTGCTGTTTTGCTAGCAGCAGTAGTTGCGGTGGTGATTTGATATGCAGATTTTTCTGGTTTTTCCACATAAAATATTGCGTCTGTAATTTTATTAATTCCTAAAATTAGGATTACAGCTAATACAATTGAAACAATAATTTTATTCATTTTAAAAAAGCATATAAATTTAGTACAACTTAATTCTAAGATATATCATGACTTAAGTGAAAAAAATGAACTTAAATAAGTTTGTTTTGCGACGGTTAGACGCATAATTTGTTATTTATGAAAAATACAGCAATAATAATACCCACTCGTTTAGGTGCAAAAAGATTTCCAAATAAACCTTTGGCAAAAATTAATAATATTCCAATGATTATTCATGTACTTAATAGAGCAAAAGAGTCAAAAGCTGGTGAAGTATTTGTTGCAACTCCAGATGATGCAATTTTTCAGGTTGTTGAAGAAAATGGTGGAAAAGCTATTTTGACCAAAGCAAACCATCCTTCGGGTAGCGATCGAGTTTATGAAGCATACATAAAGGAACTTAAAAATAATGTGAATTTAATAATTAATCTACAAGGTGATATGCCTAATATAAAACCTAATTCTATATCAAAACTAGCTAAGCTTATGAGAGGTAATAATTGTGATATTGGCACTCTGGCTTCTTATATAACAGATAAGAACGATATTATTGACCCAAATGTTGTAAAAGTTCATATCGATCAAACGTTAAAAGGTGATAATTTTTTGGGGGCAAAAGATTTTTTTCGAATAAAAAAGAATTTAAATAATGAAAAAATCTATCATCACATTGGAATTTATGCCTTTACAAATATTGCTTTAACAAAGTATGTAAAGCTTGCAAGATCTAAATTAGAAATAAAAAGAAATTTGGAACAACTGAGAGCTTTGGATAATAATATGGTAATTAAGGTGGGTTTAAGTGATTCTACTCCGTTAGGCGTAGATACAGAAGAAGATTTAATAAAAGTAAGCAAAGAAATGAATAAATCATGAAAGAAAAAATAAAAGTGGCGTTTCAAGGAGAAAAAGGAGCGTATTCTCATTTGGCATGCTTAGACGTTTTCCCCAATGTTGATACAGTAGCTTGCTCTACATTTGAAGAGGCTTTTCAATTAGCAAAAGATAATTCAGAATATAAGATTGTTATACCAATAGAAAATTCTTTAGCAGGACGGGTCGCGGATATACATTATTTGATTCCAAAGTATAAGCTCCAGATTCATGCGGAACATTTTCAGAAAGTTACTCATAATTTGTTAGGAATTAAAGGTTCAAAAATAAAAGATATAAAAACAGTAAGATCACATGCACAAGCTTTAGGGCAGGCACAAAGATTTATTTCTGATAACAAGTTAATATCTATAATTTCAGCTGACACCGCAGGATCTGCAAAATTTATTTCTGAAAAAAAAGATAAAAGCGAAGGAGCTATTGCTTCTGAACTTGCAGCAAAGATTTATAATTTAGAAATACTAAAATCGAACGTAGAAGACGAATCTGGAAATGTGACTAGATTTTTTATTATGGGAAGTGATGCAAAGCATCCTAAACTTGAGGATAAAAAATATATTACAAGTTGTATTTTTAAACTTAAAAGCATTCCTGCTGCTTTATATAAAGCACTAGGTGGCTTCGCCACGAACGGTGTAAATTTATGTAAATTAGAAAGTTTTTCAGTCAAAAATACATTTGATCAAGTGAACTTTTACATAGATATTGAGGGTCATATAGAGAACCCATCTTTACAAAAAGCACTTGAGGAATTGGGATTCCATACACAAAAATTGGATGTTTTAGGAGTTTACGAAGCTCATCAGTTTAGATTTAGAAATAAATAAACAACCTACACGTATGTTGCAGTTCTTATTTTGAAACTGATATAATAAAATTGGAGGCTGGCAACGGGTGGGATTTTTTATGAACCTGGTCAGGCGGAAACGTGCAGCCATAGTGAAAACATTTCAGGTTGTTGTTCAGTCTCCTTGTTTAAAATATGGAAAAAAATACACATAAGGTTTTGGCATTAAAATATAGGCCAAAAAATTTTAAAGAATTAATTGGTCAAGACATAATGGTTGAAACCATAATTAACTCGATCAAACTAAATAAGCTGCCAAACGCTTACTTACTTACTGGAATTCGTGGCATTGGAAAAACAACAACAGCTCGTCTAATTGCTAAAGGCATAAACTGCAATAAGGATTTTATTCAGGGTGAAAAATGTAGTGCCGGAGAATTTTGTCATTGTGAGGAAATCAACGCTTCAAAACATCTTGATGTATTGGAAATGGATGCGGCATCAAGAACCGGAATAGATGATATTAGAGAATTAATAGAGTCTTCAAAATATAATCCAACAAGTGCAAAATATAAAATAATAATTTTAGATGAAGTTCATATGTTATCAAAACAAGCATTTAATGGACTATTAAAAACTTTAGAGGAGCCTCCTCCTCATTTAAAATTTATTTTTGCAACTACCGAAGTGAAAAAAATACCAGTTACCATTGTTTCAAGGTGCCAAAGATTTGATTTACATAGAGTGTCCATTAGAAATTTGTTGGCAAATCTTAAGAAAATTTTAAAAATTGAAAATGGAAAAATATCAGACGGAGCACTAATATTAATAGCAAAAGCAGCTGAAGGATCTGTAAGAGATTCATTGTCTCTTTTAGACAGAGCACTTGTTACACAAAACATTGAAGAAAAGGAGATTGATGAAGGTATTGTAAGGAGAATGCTGGGAATAGCGGACAGATCAAAGATTTTAAATTTATTAAGCTTTATTTTCCAAGGGGAGCAAAAAAAATCTCTAACGCAATTAAAAGAAATGATCAATGAAGGCATTGAACCAACTAATTTTTTAAATGATCTTTTAGAAATAATATACTTTATACAGCAAAAAAAAAGCATCGGAAATTTTGATTCCGATCTGTCCATACCAGAATCGGAACAGGAAATTATTGGTAAAATTTCAAATAATATAAACATGCCAACACTAATAATTTTTTGGCAGCTTATTTTAAAAGCGTTAGATGAGTTATCGATTGTTTCTAGTCCAATTTTGTCCCTTGAAATGTTGATTGTGAGATTAGTTCATTTAAAGGAAATGCCTTCTTATGAAAATATATTAGAATTGTTAAAAAAAAATAATTTAAATCAAGAAGAAGAAAATAATAATACAACAATTGACCTTAATATTAACAAAAAAAAATTTATAAACGAAGAAAATGAAGTAATGAAAACTTCTAAAGATCAAATAAAGAATACCACACAAACAAAACCAGTTTTATCATTTTCAAATCAAAAAATTCCAGCTAAAGACATTGACACGAAAAAAGTTTTGTCTTTTGAAGATTTGATCTCGCTAGCATCAATAAAAAAAGAAATTCAGTTGAAATATGATTTAGAAAATAATGTAAATTTAATTAAATTTTCTGAAGGAAAAATTGATATAAGTTTTAATGAAAAACTGGATAGAAATTTTGTTCGAAACCTATCCGAAAAATTGCTAAAGTGGACAGGTAATAGATGGGTAATAACTTTAGCAAAGAAAGTAGGTCAAAAAACTTTTTCCGAACTTAAAAAAATAAAAAAAAAAGAATTGCTTGATCAAGAAAAAAAAAGTGAAATTTATAAAAAATTTAAAAATATTTTCCCCGATGTAGAATTATTGGAGGTTAAAAAAAAAGATTAAATTATGCCAGATTTTACTGATTTAATATCACAAGCTAAAAAAATGCAGGAGAAAATGAAAGAGACTCAAGAAGCTCTTAAAAAAATTGAAGTCGAGGGAATATCAGGAGGTAATGCTGTCAAAGTAATCATGAATGGTGAGGGTGAATTAAAAAAAATTACCATTGAAGATGTTTTGCTTAAAGAGTCAAAAGAAATTGTCGAAGATCTAATTGTTGCCGCTCACAATGATGCAAAATCTAAGCTAAAGAAAAAAACAACTGAGGAAATTTCGAAAGTTACAGGTGGGATTGATTTGCCTCCTGGATTTAAACTTCCTTTTTAAGGAAAAAATGGTCGAAAATAAAATTAAAGAAATAGAGGATTTGATAAAAATAATATCCAAATTACCAGGACTTGGAAAAAAATCCTCTTCGAGAATCGTATTAAAGCTTATAAATAATAGAGAAGAATTAATGAAAAATTTGACCAATGCACTGGCTCTTGCCTATAAGCACGTTGTACGCTGCAAAATTTGTGGTAACCTAAAATCTGTAAATTCCAACTGTATTTGTTCAAGCAAAAAGTATGATCAAATTTGCGTGGTGGAAAATTTAGCCGATATGTTTACTATTCAAAGCACTGGCATATACAAAGGTTCATATCATATTCTAGGAGGTACACTCCCGTCTTTTGAGGGAAAGAATACTGGAAATGGATTACTGATTGAATCGTTGGTTAATAGAGTTAAAAAAAATTCAATCAAGGAAGTAATTCTTGCGACCAGCGCCAGTATTGAAGGTGAAACAACCGCGCATTATATATCGGACAGTTTAAAAGATACAAAAGCAAAAATAACAAGATTAGCTAAAGGAGTGCCCGTGGGTGGAGAAATAGAATTTTTAGATGATGGAACTTTATATTCAGCTTTTAAAAATAGAAGTTCCATGGTTAATGACTAGATTTTTTTTAGAAGTCTATTTAGGTGAAGAATAGGTTCCGTATAACCTGATGGTTGGTTTCTTCCATAAAAAACTAAATCACATGCAGCTTTAAACGCAATAGATTTATCGTAATTACCGGACATAGGTTTGTAAGAAGCATATCCTTTCAAGGCGGAATCTTTAATATTTTGGTCATCAACAATTTTAGCCATTTTTTTCATAGTTTTTAATACCTGTTCTTTACTGCAAATTCCATGATGTAGCCAATTAGCGATATGTTGTGACGAAATTCTCAAAGTTGCTCTATCTTCCATCAAACCTATATTATTAATATCAGGCACTTTAGAACAACCCACTCCCTGATCAATCCATCTTACGACATAACCTAAAATACCTTGTGCATTATTTTCCAATTCTTTAGTAATTTCTTCCATTGACCAATTTGGTCTATCTGCAATTGGTATTAAAAGAATATTATCAATCTTCGTAGGTGTTCTTTTTTTTAATTCTTTCTGTTTAGAAAAAACATCAACCTGGTGGTAATGCAATGCATGAAGTGTTGCAGCAGTTGGAGACGGAACCCAGGCACAGTTTGCTCCAGATTTTGGATGATTAATTTTTTGAACAACCATATCAGCCATTTTATCTGGCGCAGCCCACATACCTTTTCCAATCTGAGCTATACCAGAAAATCCGCATGATAAACCTACATCAACATTATTATCCTCGTATGAAGAAATCCATTTTGAAGATTTCATGTCACCCTTTTTTATCATTGGCCCAGCTTCCATTGAGGTATGCATCTCATCTCCAGTACGGTCTAAAAATCCAGTATTAATAAAGACAACTCTATTTTTTACAGCTCTAATACACTCTTTTAAGTTAACTGTAGTTCTCCTCTCTTCATCCATGATTCCAATTTTAATGGTATATTTTTTTAGCCCCAAAACATTTTCAACTTTTTCAAAAATTAAATTGGTAAACGCTGCTTCATCAGGGCCATGCATTTTAGGTTTTACAATATAAACAGAATTTGTTCTTGAATTTCCTTTACTTTTAAAATCATGAATTGCAGCTGCTGTAGTTATAAATGCATCCATTATTCCTTCAGGAATCTCAGATCCATCTTTTAGTAAAATAGAAGGGTTTGTCATTAAATGACCAACGTTTCGATTTAGCATTAAAGCTCTTCCACTTAATTTAATTTTACTTCCATCAGGAGCGGTATATTCTCGATCAGGGTTTAATTTTCTTGTGAATTTTTTTCCCTTTTTTTCCACTTCAGTTTGTAGATTGCCTTTCATAAGCCCTAGCCAATTTTTATACCCAAGGACTTTATCTTCAGCATCTACAGCTGCAACGGAGTCTTCGTGATCCATAATTGTGGTTATAGCCGATTCTAAATATATATCATGTACAGCCGCCTTATCTTGATTACCCTCGGGATTAAAAATTTCAAGTATACCATCTGGATCAAATATAACATCTATATGAAGATTATTATTTTTTAATAAAAGTGAAGATAAGTGATTTGATTTTTTAATATATCCTACAAATTGTTTGGGATTTTTTAGTTTTAAGTTTAATTGATTATTTTCGACTTTTGGGATTTCTGAAATATTTTTCCAGCTGCCATTTTGTAATGGAACGTTAGCATCTAAAACATTACGACCATATTCAATCACTTTCCCCCCTCTTATTGGATTATATTTATTTCCACGACTTGCCCCACCTGATGCTGAAATTACATCCGTTCCGTACAAAGCATTATACAAACTTCCCCATCTCGCATTTGCTGCATTCAAAGCGTACCTTGCATTCATTACTGGAACTACAAGTTGTGGTCCAGCAATTTCAGAAATTTCACTGTCCACATCCTTAGTTTCAATTTGAAAATTTTTACCCTCTTTTTTTAAATAACCAATCTCTACCAAAAAATTTAAATATTTTTTAATATCAATTTTTTCTCCATTTTTATCTCTGTGCCAAATATCAATTTTTTTTTGTAAATTTTCTCTAAATTCAAGAAGTTTTCTATTTTTGGGAGCAAGCTCGTGTGCACATTTATCTAAACCATTCCAAAAATTTTCTTTAGTAACACCAGTGCCTGGCAAAAGTTCATTATTAACAAAATCTAATAATTTATAAGCAATTGATAGTTGTCCAAGTAAAATATATTTTTTTGCCATATTTCTGTATATTATATATAAATAGGAAAAATGAAAAGTTATTTAGAATTTGAACGTGACATAAAAGTTTTAGAAGAAGAGTTGGAAAAATTAAAAGATCCTTTTAACAAGGAAGGCTTAGGCTTATCCGAAGTTGACACTAATAAAATATCCCAGATTCAAAGTGAGATTAATGATAAATTAAAAGCTTCATATGCAAATCTAAATGCATGGCAAAAAACTCAAGTTGCAAGGCATGAAGAGAGACCCAAAGCAAAATTTTTTATTGAAAATTTATTTACAAACTTTATTAATCTGTCTGGTGATAGACATTTTTCAGAAGACGAAGCTGTGGAAGCGGGGTTCGCTGAATTTGAAGGTAGGTCGGTTCTAGTTTTGGGTCAAGAAAAAGGCGAAGATCTTGATAGTAGATTAAAAAGAAACTTTGGAATGATGAGGCCTGAAGGTTATAGAAAATGTATAAGGTTAATGAAACTTGCAAATAAATTTAATATTCCGGTAATATCGTTTATTGACACACCGGGAGCGTATCCTGGGATTGGAGCCGAGCAGAGAGGACAGGCCGAGGCAATAGCGAGTTCCATAAATTGCTGCATGTCGTTAGAAGTTCCAATAATTTCTGTTATTATTGGGGAAGGTGGATCTGGTGGAGCAATTGCTTTAGCTTCAGCGAACAAAGTTATCATGTTCGAAAATGCAATTTATTCTGTTATATCACCAGAAGGTTGCGCTTCTATATTATGGAGAGATCCAAACAAATCGTTAGAAGCTGCCCATGCAATGAAGTTGACTGCGAACGAACTTTTAAAAATGGAAATTATTGATGAAATAATAAAAGAACCAATAGGTGGTGCTCATCGAAATAAGGAACAAGTTATTTTTTCTACTAAAGAAATATTAATAAAATATTTAGAAGAATTTAGAAAGTATACAAGAGAAGAAATTTTGGAGCAAAGAAAAGAAAAATTTTTAAATATTGGAAAACAAAGGGCCTTCACGATATTTTCTAAGGAACGCGACTGGATTGTAAAAGATGATTTTTTTGTATCAGTTAAAGAAATTTTATTTAATTATAAAAAAGAACTAATAATAGGCGCTTTTATAATATTAGCAGGAATTGTATTTTTGATTTAAAAAATTACAAAGCGCCACAACAATGCTTATATTTTTTACCTGTTGCGAGACATTTTTCATTTCTAGATATTTTTTCATTTTTTTTAATTACTAACAAACAATTGGGGTTGTTTTCAAATTCATTTTTTAATGTATTGGAGTTTTTAATTGGAGCCTCTTCTTTGCTAACTACTTCTAGATTGTTTAGAAAAGTAATAAAATCGATTTTAATTTTATTTAACAGAGACTCAAAAAGCTTAAAAGCTTCTCTTTTAAATTCATCAAGGGGATTTTTAGCTGCGTATCCTCGTAGACCAACTACTTGCCTTAAATGTTCAAGGTACTGCAAGTGTGATCTCCATAAAAAATCAATGGTTTGTAATAATATTCTTTTTTCCAGTTCAAAATTGGTAGTTTCATTAATTATTTTGACCCTCTTACTTCTAAACTCATTAAATTTTTCCTTAATAGCATTTTCGAATTTTTCACCCTTCAATTTTATAATATTTATTAATTCTTCATCTTTTTTAATTGCTTTCCCCATTACGGACTTAATTCTTGTCTTAAAAGCATCAATTTTATCTTCTCTTTCATAAATTATTTTTTCACTTGAGAATGTTTTTATTAAATCCTCAAAAAATAAATTTATTATTTCATTTATATTATTTGATTTTAAAATTGCTTTTCTTTGTTCAAAAATGACTTTTCTCTGATCATTCATAACATCATCGAACTGCAGCAATGTTTTCCTAATGTCGAAGTTCCTACCCTCTACTCTTTGTTGAGCGCGCTCCAGAGCTTTGTTGATCCACGGATGATCGATTGATTCTCCTTCTTTTAAACCAAATTTTTTCATAATTGTATCGATGGATTCAGACCCAAATATTCTCATCAAATCATCTTCTAAACTAATATAAAATATAGAATTTCCTTGATCTCCTTGTCGACCCGATCTTCCACGTAGTTGGTTATCTATTCTTCTAGATTCATGGCGTTCTGTACCTATAACGAAAAGTCCACCTAGTTCTTTAATTTTATTTTTTTCTTCTTCATTATTTCCATTTAAAACTTTGCCACCAAGTTTTATATCTGTTCCTCTACCCGCCATATTAGTACTACAAGTTACGGCATTAAGTTTTCCCGCGTCAGCAATGATGTTAGCTTCTTTCTCATGATATTTTGCATTTAGTACTGAATGTTTAATATTTTTATTATCAAGCAACTTGGAATAAATTTCAGATTTATTTATACTCGTAGTACCAATTAAAACTGGTTGACCTTTTTTATTACACTCAACCACCTTATCAATAATTGCTTTATATTTTTCCTTTTCCGTTCGAAAAATTTGATCGTTCCAATCTTTTCTGATCATTTTTTGATTTGTGGGAATCGAAACTACAGGAAGTTTATAAATATCAAAAAATTCCTCTGCTTCGGTTGCAGCTGTGCCTGTCATCCCCGCCAGCTTAGAATATAGTCTAAAATAATTCTGATAAGTAATGGACGCTAATGTTTGGTTTTCACTTTGAATTTCAACATTTTCTTTTGCTTCCAATGCTTGATGTAATCCATCTGAAAATCTTCGGCCAATCAAAGTTCTACCGGTGAACTCATCGATCAACTGTATTTTATTTTCTCTAACAATATAATCAGTATCTTTAAAAAATAATAAATTTGCTTTCAAAGCCTGATTAATATGATGCACTAAAGTTAAGTTGGATGGGTCATAGAAATTGTTATTTTTAAGAATTCCATATGTTTTTGACATTTTTTCAATTTTATCAATCCCAATCTCGCTAAGCATAACATTTTTATTTTTTTCATCTAATTCATAGTCATCTTTATTTAGTTTTTTGATAAATTTATTACATACATAATATTGATCGGATTTGTCTTCCACTTCACCAGAAATTACTAGTGGTGTGCGTGCCTCATCGATTAAAATGCTATCTACTTCATCTACTATGCAATAAAAATTCTCTCGCTGTACCATTTCTTTAATACTATATTTCATTGAATCACGAAGGAGGTCAAACCCATATTCATTGTTAGTTCCGTAGGTAACATCACAGTTATAATTTTTTTTTCGCTCTATATCTCCCATTTCATTCGTGATGCATCCGACAGATAGGCCTAAAAATTTATATATTTGACCCATCCATTCAGAATCTCTTTTTGCTAAAAAATCGTTTACAGTTACAACGTGAACACCTTTTTCTAATAATGAATTTAGATATACTGGCATAGTTGCTGCTAAGGTTTTGCCTTCTCCAGTTTTTTGTTCACTTATCTTTCCCTGGTGAAGAACTATCGCTGAGAGTAGTTGAACGTCGAATGGGCGCTCATTTATAGTCCTTCTTGCCGCTTCTCTGGCGAGAGCGTAAGCTTCTGGAAGAAGCTCATCTAAAGATGTCCCATTTTTAATTTTTGATTTAAACTCAAGAGTTTTTGATGGAAATTTTTCATCTGGAATCTCTTTAATTTTAGACTCCCAGTCATTAATTTGTTTGACAATTGGTTCTAATTTATCAATATTTCTTTGACTTGAATTTTTTATAAATTTGCCGATAATTTTGCCAATATTTAACATAAATAAATATATTGTTTTAATATATGACTTATATAATCAATAATAAGAAATTTTAAATAGCAATGACTTTAAACTTAAAAAATTTACTTAATCCCAAAGTTAAAATATCAAAAATGGGTGAATTTCAAGAATTACAGCCTATCGAGGGACTTGAAATATCAGCAGTATCAGCAGATCTTTATGGCGATGGAAGAGATGATTTAACTCTATTTTATTTTAGAGAAGGGGCCAATTTTGCAGCAGCATATACAACATCTATGGTTACTTCTGCAAGCATCAATTGGAACGTAAGAATAAAAAGACATTTTGTAAAGGCGCTTATGGTAAATACACAAAATGCTAATACTTTTACTGGCACAAAGGGAGCACAAGGATTAAAAGAAATTGCTCAGGCATTATCGAAAGCTCTTACATTAAAATCATCTCAAACTCCTAAAGGAGTTAGTGAGGTTGTAAAAATAACGGATCTACTTTTTGCATCAACAGGAGTAATTGGTGAAGATTTTCCATATTTAAAGATTAAAAATAGAATTCCAGAATTAGTAAAAAAATTAAAAGTTGAACAAAACAAATTCGTTTGGTTTAAGGCTGCTAGCGCAATAATGACAACTGATACAAGACCAAAGGTTGCCTACGAAGAATGTAAAATGGGAAATAAAATAATTAAAATTTCCGGAATTGCAAAAGGATCAGGTATGATTGCTCCCAATTTGGCAACTATGTTGTCATTTATATTTACTGACGCGAATATACCGTCTGTTTTTTTAAAGGCGATTTTAAAAAAAGTTACTGCAACAACATTTAATTCTATAACTATAGATAGCGACACATCAACAAATGATATGGTTGGTATATTTGCTACAGGAAAAGCAAAAAATTCAAAAATATACAACGTATTAGATCCCAAATTGCAAGATTTTGAAAAAGCATTACACAAATTATGTTTGAATCTTGCTAAACAAATTGTTGTGGATGGAGAAGGGGCAAAAAAGTTTGTTATAATAAATGTAATAGGAGCAAGATCGCAATCCATGGCGAAGTCTGTTGGATTTTCAATAGCAAACTCTCCTTTATTTAAAACTGCGATTGGAGCAGGCGATCCAAACTGGGGAAGAATAATAATGGCTTGCGGCAAGTCTGGTGAGAATATTACTGCGAATAAAATCCAATTGAAAATTGGAAATTATTTAGTTGCCGAGGGGGGTAAGGTAGCAAAAGATTATAAAGAAAAAGAGGTGAGGGAATATATGAAATGGGGTTCAATTAATATTGAAATCAATTTAAATATTGGAAACGCTTCATATACTGTCTATACATGTGATTTTACTCACGATTATATTGATATAAATGCTAATTATAGAAATTAATACTTGTTTTTTTTAAATAAAATTAAATAATATAATTATTGATGATAAAATATAATTTAATATGTAAATGTGGCGAAACGTTTGAGAGCTGGTTTTTAAGTTCGTCCGAGTTTGATTCTCTTTGCAAAAAAAAACTCATAAAATGTATTTATTGTGAATCTTCTCACGTAAAGAAATCAGTTATGTCTCCCAATTTGCCTGGTAAATCAAATAAAATATCTAAAATAAATAAATTAGAAAAAGATATAAAAAAACAACTTTTAGATTTTAGAAAATATATAGAAAAAAATTGTAAAAATGTTGGTGAGAATTTTTCCAGAGAGGCCAGAAGCATTCATTATGGAAAAAAAAATTCGCAAGGTATATACGGGAAGACTACACCCGAAGAAGCATCAGAATTAATAGAGGAAGGAATAGAAGTTGTGACTGTGCCTTGGATAGACAAGTCAGAAAACTAATTTTTTAAAAAAGTTGAAATATAATTTACTGACGTATCGTAGCTTTTATTCCATTTATTAGAAAATAAGTCAAATTTCATGCCAACTATTTCATCCGTCATAAAGTTATTTTTATTTGTAATAATTTCTAAATCTTGTGGTGTTAAGAATTTATTCCAGTCGTGAGTACCGATTGGAAGCCATCTTAAAATATATTCTGCTCCTAATATTGCAAATATATATGATCTTAAATTTTTGTTAATTGTGGCGACAAACATAATTCCATTTTTTTTAATTAAGTTCGAACAATTTTGTATAAATAAACTTATATTAGAAACATGTTCCACAACTTCCATATTCAAAATTACATCAAATTTACTTTTAAAATTTAAATTTTCAGGTGAGCAACGTATATATTTAATATTTAGGCTCATTTCTTTTGAGTGTAATTTTGCAACTTCAATATTATTACTTGATGGATCAATTCCTGTAACTGTAGCCCCTAGCCTATTCAAAGGTTCACACAAAAGTCCTCCGCCACATCCAATATCTAAAATTTTTAATTCTTTTAGTGGTTTTGAACTATTTAAGTTAAGCTTGAAATGAGAAATTAATTTTTCTTTGATGAATGCAATCCTAGCTGGATTAAAAAGATGCAAAGATTTAAATTTTCCGTTTGGATTCCACCAATCCTTCGCTATTTTTGAAAATTTTTCTATTTCTATTTTATCTATCGTAGTCAAAATAATAATAATTCAGATATACTTGTACATTTTTATAATTAAGAGTATTTATTATTAAAAATTATATAAAGTAAATAAGATATTTTATCATGAAAAAGTTAGTCCTTAAGTTTGGTGGAACATCAGTTGGAACTATAGAAAAAATTAAAAAAGTAGCTAATATTATAAAAAAAAGATTTAGCAAAGGTAATGAGGTTATCGTTGTTGTATCCGCAATGTCGGGTGTAACTGACGAATTAAAAGCAAAATCTGATTCAATTAGTAAAAATTTTGATAATAAAGAATTGGATGTGTTGCTTTCTTCAGGTGAACAAGTTTCATGCTCACTTTTATCAGGAGCTCTTATAGATTTAGGTGTCAAAGCAAGGTCATGGCTTGGTTGGCAAATTCCAATTGTTACAAACGATAACTATACATCATCCCAAATAATGAAAATTAAGACTGATGAAATTTTAAATTTTATTTCAAAAAAGGGTGTGGCTGTCATTGCAGGCTTCCAAGGAATTTCGGAGGAAAGCAGAATTACCACTTTAGGTCGTGGTGGTTCTGATTTGTCTGCGGTTGCGATAGCAAAATTTTTTCAAACAGATTCTTGTGAAATTTATACTGATGTAGATGGAGTTCTCACAACAGATCCTTCTATAAATGAAAAAGCAAAAAAAATTGACAAAATATCTTACGAAGAAATGTTGGAAATGGCTTCTTTAGGTGCAAAAGTTATGCAACCAAATGCAGTTCAATCATCTATGATCGATAACATTCTAATTCATGTGAGATCTGCTTTTTCTGAAAAATCTGGAACACAAATAATTCCTGAAAGTGAGATTGATTATAAAAAGGCAGTAACAGGAATAGCTTATTCAAAAAGTAATGCCAAAGTTTCTATCGTCGGTGTTGTAGATAAACCTGGTGTTGCAGCAGATATTTTTGAACCAATAGGAAAAAGTAATATTAACATTGATATGGTAATTCAAAACACTTCTTTAGACGGCAAAAAAGCTAACATAACTTTTACTATTAAACGAGAAGATTTAAAGAAAACATTGAGTTTAATTGAAAAAAATAAACAAAAATTAAATTATAATAAAATAACACATGATGATAAGCTTGCAAAAGTATCAATTATTGGTGCGGGCATGATAGCTAACCCTGGGGTAACACATAAAATGTTTAGATCTTTAGCAGATGAAAAAATAAATATTTTAGCAATTTCAACTTCGGAGATAAAAATTTCTGTTTTAATTCGTGAGAATTTGATTCAAAAAGCAGTAAAAGCATTACATGAAACATTTGAACTTAACTAATAAGTTATAAGTTAATGAGCATAAGACCATTTCGAGATATTAAAAGAAGAAAAACCAAGAAGATTACAGTCGGTAAAGTTGAAATCGGGGGTGATGCTTCGATATCAGTTCAATCTATGACAAATACTTTAACAACTGATGTAGATGCTACAATTAAACAAATTAACGAACTAACTGAAGCAGGCGCAGATATTGTTAGAGTGTCTTGTCCAGATCAAGATTCTTCATTAGCATTAAAAAAAATTTTTAAACATATTAGTGTTCCTATAGTGGCGGATATTCATTTTCACTACAAAAGAGCAATTGAAGCTGCAAATTCTGGTGCAAATTGTTTAAGAATAAATCCGGGCAATATTGGTTCTAAAGAAAGAGTTCAAGAAATTCTTAAGGCTGCAAAAGATAATAATTGTTCAATAAGAATTGGAGTTAATGCAGGATCTTTAGAAAAATCATTGCTTGAAAAATATAAAGAACCGTGTCCAGAAGCATTAGTTGAAAGTGCCGTTAACAATATAAAACTTTTAGAAGATGAAGATTTTTTTAACTTTAAAATAAGTGTTAAATCTTCAGATGTTTTCTTATCGACTAAAGCTTACAGGAAACTTTCAACAGTTTGTGACTATCCTTTACATTTAGGTATTACTGAAGCAGGAAGTTTAACTTCCGGAAGTATTAAATCTTCAATTGGAATGGGAATTTTGCTCATGGAAGGTATAGGTGACACAATAAGAGTTTCTTTATCAGCAAATCCAGTAGAAGAAGTTAAAATTGGTTATGAAATTTTAAAATCACTAAATTTAAGACACAAAGGAGTAAATATAATATCTTGTCCTTCATGCGCTCGACAAGGATTTCCGGTTATTGAAACAGTTTCAATTTTAGAGGAAAAACTTTCACATATTAAGGAACCAATAACGCTGTCGGTCATAGGATGTGTTGTTAATGGTCCAGGAGAAGCTTCACAAACACAGATAGGATTAACAGGCGGAGGGAAAGGTAATCATATGATGTACCTTTCCGGTTTGCCTCATCATAAAGTAGCAAGTGATAAAATAATTGAAGAAGTTATTCGCTTAGTAGAAAATAAGTCAAAAGAACTTAAAAGTAATTAAATTACAAATAATGATCCCTATAGAAAAAGTTAAATTAATCGTTGATACATATAAAAGTTTAGAACAAGAACTTGCATCAGGTGAAGTTGACAAAAAGAGCTTTGTTAAAAAATCTAAGGAATATTCGAGTATTAGAGAAGTAATTAATGAAGCAACGGGTTATATCGATCTGGAAAAAGAAAAAAAAGAGCTAGAAAAAATCATAGATGAAAAAGAAGGTGATAAAGAAATGATTAAATTGGCAGAAAATGAACTAATTCAATTATTAAAAAAAAAAATAACATATGAAAAAAAACTCAAAATATATCTTTTACCGAAAGATGAAGCGGATGCTAAGAATGCTATACTTGAAATAAGAGCTGGAACAGGCGGGTTAGAAGCCACACTATTTGTTGCGGATCTTTATAAAATGTATGAAAAAGTTTGTTTAAATAATAAATGGTCTTTTGAAATCATAAATATATCAAAAAGTGATGCTGGAGGTTTTAAAGAAGTAATTTTACTGATTAAAGGAAACAATATTTATTCTTATTTAAAGTACGAGAGTGGAGTCCATCGCGTTCAGAGAGTACCTCAGACCGAAACACAGGGACGCGTACACACCTCTGCCGCAACTGTAGCTGTGCTTCCTGAAGCTGAAGAGATTGATATAAAAATAAATGAAAAAGATTTAAGAATAGATGTATTTAGATCAAGTGGACCAGGTGGACAAAGCGTGAATACTACAGATTCTGCTGTTCGAATTACTCATCTACCAACAGGAATAGTTGTAAGTCAACAAGACGAAAAATCGCAACACAGAAATAAAGAAAAAGGTATGAGAATTTTAAGATCGAGAATTTATGAATCTGAAAGAGAAAAAAAAGACAAAGAAAGGTCAAAAAATAGAAAAAGTCAAATAGGGAGCGGTGACCGTTCTGAAAGAATAAGAACTTATAACTTTCCACAAGGTAGAGTTAGCGATCATAGAATTAATTTAACATTGCATAAGTTAGAAGAATTTTTGAATGGCGCTGCATTTGAAGAATTAAACCAAAGTTTGAGATTGCAAGATCAGGAGATGAAATTAGCTAATTTAAGTACCAAATGAATTTAGATAATACAATTAATAAGGCCTCACAAATCTTAAAAAATCATAATATTCATTCACATGAATTAGATGCTCAAATAATTCTTTCAAACATTATGGGAGTAAAAAGAGAATCTTTAATTACAAATAATGAAATAAATATTTCAAAAAAAATTATGGAAAAGTATGATTCTGCAATTAAACGAAGAATTAAAAAAGAACCTGTCGCCTATATAATTGGAAAGAAAGAATTTTGGAGCGAAGATTTTATGGTCAATCATGGAACGCTTATTCCTAGACCCGAAACAGAGCTCTTAATTTATAAGATAATAAATTTTTTTAAGAACAAGAAAATAAATATTTTAGATATTGGAACAGGATCAGGTTGTATATTACTTTCAATACTGAAGGAACTAAATTTCTCAAGAGGAATTGGAATAGATATTTCTGCAAAAGCTATTCAAATGGCTAAAGTTAATTCTAAAAATCTCAACTTGTTTTACCGATCAAAGTTTAAGGTTATTGATTTAAATAAATTTAACATAGGAAAATATGATTTAATTGTATCTAATCCACCGTATATTCCATCAAGAGATATAAAAAATTTAAGTAAAGATATAACAAATTATGAACCTCTAACCGCTTTAAATGGAGGTAGCGATGGTCTTGACCTAATTAAAAAAGTTATTTATAAATCTAATCATCTTTTAAAAAGAGAAGGATTGCTCGCTTTGGAAATTGGGCACAGTCAATATCAAAAAGTTTCCTATATATTGAGAAGTAATGGATATAGAGAAATGAGCAAAGAATATGATTTTAATCGTAATGTACGTTGCATAATAGGCACAAAAGTAAAGTTTTTTTAAATCTAAAAATAATTATTTTGACAAACTGAATTATTAATGAATAAGATTATGCAAATTCCTTATATAAATTATATAAATAAGATGTTTCAATAAAATATATGTTTCAACGTAACCGAAGAGGATTTAGACCTCGTTCAAATGGCAGAAGTCGTTCGTCTCAAGAAAATGGTTATATGCAAGCAAGATCAAGATCTAACTCATTCTCAAACAATCAAACAAGAAATAATTTTAGGCCAACACAAAGTGCTGAGAAATTATTAGAAAAATATAACTCCTTAGCAAAAGAAGCTATGTCTTTAGGAGATAAAACTTTATGTGAAAACTATCTTCAGCATGCAGATCATTTTATGAGAATTATTGAGGATAAAAATAAAAGTAGAGATCAAAGTACAGTCAACGTTACTAATAAATCGACAGTAGATGATAAAAGTCCATCTGAAAATAGTGAAATTAAACAGGAAGACATAACCAAAAATCAGGAATAAAGAATAATTTTATTAATATTAACTTTTTTTTTCAATTAATTCTGCAATCAATACATCAGTTGTAATTCGGTGGATTTCAAATTGTGTTCGTTCATTATCTTTTAAGATTTTTCCTGATGGCAGTTTTAATTTTTGAGAATTTAATTTTTTTCCATTTACAATTACTTCATAATGTAAGTGGGGACCAGTAGACATTCCTGTTGAACCGACATATCCTATAATGTGCCCTTGTCTAATT
>JYMV01017527.1_pt1 | contig 21953 bp, 20 predicted proteins | sample 338911 | NCBI WGS metagenome assembly JYMV01 (sample SAMN03354496, study PRJNA234377) | hydrothermal vent metagenome | biome: Deep sea; feature: Hydrothermal plumes at the Eastern Lau Spreading Center, Western Pacific Ocean; material: Seawater | place: Tonga | collected 2009 | depth 2000 m m
CAGAGTGGTGCAAATTTGACTTCAACATTGTTAGGGGGCTAGCGTATTACACAGGCATCGTTTTTGAAATTCACGAATCTTCTGGCAACGAACGAGCAATCGCCGGCGGTGGAAGATACGACAAACTTATTGAAATGTTTGGCGGGCCATCAATGCCTGCCGTAGGTTTTGGGATGGGCGACGTCGTACTTTCACTTGTCTTGCGCGACAAAGGATTACTTGGAGATGGTAGTGAATTCCTGCCACGACCAGACGTTTTTGTGATCAGTGCAGGTGGCGATGCGGATAAACAACTTGCGCCAACTGTTGCGACTCTTCGTCAAGCAGGATTGCATGCAAGGATGACGTATCGCGCAACTCGAAATGTTGGCAAGTTGCTAACAGAAGCCGCAAAAACAAACACGCGATTCACTGTTATTCTCGGTGAAGAACTCGAACAAGGCAACGTGGTTATCAAAGACATGGATTCTGGCGACCAAAGTGAAATCGCTCTCTGCGATATAATTTCACACATAAAAAAGTAACATGGCACGCCGCATTCTCATCATCACTGCTGTGAAGGAAGAAGCAGACGCAATCGGAAAACCTGATGGAACGTTAATTGTTGCGGGTGGAATAGGAAGAACAAATGCTGCGGCGGCAACAACTGCTGCAATTATGGTGGACGGCCCATTCCAATGGATAATAAGCGCAGGCATTGCTGGCGCACTTCCAAATGGCGGCGTGCAACCGGGCGATATTGTTGTTGCAAATAAATGTGTCTACGCTGAAGAGGGTCTGGAAACACCAAGCGGTTTTCAAAATATTGAAGAGATGGGCTTTTCCCTAGGTAACTTTGATGGCAATGAAGTACCCGTTGATGATTGGATGTTAAAACGACTGTCAAACATCGGAACTGTTGCACCGATTGCAACAGTAGCGACTTGCAGTGGTACGAACAAACAAGCAGAATGTATCGCAACGAGAACTGGTTGCGTTTGTGAAGCGATGGAAGGTGCTGCCGTTGTACACGCCGCACACAGGGTTGGCGCATCTGCTATTGAAATTCGTGCAATTTCAAATACAACTGGCGACCGCGACTCTCAACAATGGGATATCAAACTTGCGCTCAGAAACCTTAACAAGGCAGTCAGTGATTCTATTCACGCCCTTTGGAGCGAATAGATTTAACTGATCTTGCGAGTTTTGTTTTGAATTCCTTTAGCATTTCGTTAAATGCTTGTTTCTGTTCCAAATCAAAGTCTGATAGGGATTTGGGCATCCATTCTTCAAGCACCGCCACAATAACTATGTCATCATCTGGAATTCCAAGAGCATCAACGAGTGTCCTCCACGCAGAAGGGTTTTCTTCAGGAGCGCTAGTCTCCTTCGCAATAGTTAATGTCATCGCGAGCACATTTGCTTTTGGTGGATCCCACTTTTCATCAATCTCAAAATACTTTTTTAGTCGTTCTCGATCACTTCGAGCACTTCCATGAAGACCAAACGCATCCGCAATCGGAATTTTTTCTATCGCATTTGAAATTTCGTGCCACTTGATCATATAAAATAATTTCCCTGCAATTATGGACGATGCAAAACGAGATTGCATGCTCATGTGCCCAATGAACTCAGCAAGCGTTGCGATATCTTCTTGTGTCCCACGAGCGGCACAATCAAGGGCGAGCGAATAAAGAGGTGCAATCCACATTGGGGTTGCTGGTGTTTCAGCAAGCGTAATTTGTGTTACTGGCATCGAGCATGCTTTGGCGAACAATAGAAGTGGTTCTTCCACTACTGTAAAATTGCCTTCCGAAATTGCTTTCTTTCTTTCTTTTGCATCAAGAGCGTTGTATGCACCCACTGCTTTTAAAAAATACGTCGCTGAATTTGGGTTACGAAGCATGTCTATCTTGGTTCGAAGTACCTTTTTAAAATCAGAAACTAGTTTTTCGCCTGCAAATATGTTTTCCAGCAGTTTCTTTGCGGTGGGACACAAAGCAGTTGCTAAAAATCCCAGCTTCCCATCTTGCAGCTCCTTGTCTAATCGGTCTGCAGCTGCAAGTGCTGCGTCCTTGTCTTTTATTTGAAAAATCCTTTCCATTTCTCCAATCGCAGACGAATATCGTTCAATTTCTACATCCATATCTAAACTTGTTGTATCAATTGGCTGGCCTGTGATGGATTGGAAGATAGCAAAATCTGGGTTATCCGTATTGTTCAGCCAATTGAGTATTAAATTTTTTTCATTTGAAATATTTTCTCGAGCCCCAAATGGATCGAAATCTTCAAAATTATTTACGGAAGCAAGAATAGTTTCTACGTATTCCGCTTCAGTTGCTGAATCAATAATAGTCGTGTCGGTTGTCGCTAATTTGAAACTGGAGTGAGCGACTAAGGAACCAATAAGCAAATCAGATTCTGCACTATGTTGAGTAATTCCAAGCATGGCATTCATTTCTGTCAATGCCGCTGAAGTATTCCCGAGATCCAATTCGCCACGCATTGAATAATGAAGCATTTTTTGCACCTCACGCAATTGCGAAAAGTGGGGTACAAGCAGGTCGAGACCTTGAGAGTATTCGAGTTGCCAATCACACTGTTCACTCGAAGCAATGGAGCGAGCCCTATCAATAAGCGGGGTTAATTGCACTCGAATCGCGTGCGATTCGTCGCTCCACTCTTCGTTTTCGTAATACAACATCTCAAAACCATCTTCATGTTCTATATATGGGAAATCATACTTGCCAAACTCGACAAAAAATTCCCGCCACTCATCTGCAGCGTTTGGAGGTTCGGCAATACAAAAACTTACTATACATGGAAGTATTGTTGCTAGTACCATGCCTAACATCATTGCAGAGAGTATCCCAATAAGCAAGTGAGAACGTTATGGATTGGATTTCTATAGTAATACTAGTAATTTTTGCCTTGTACGCTTTAATCTGCGTGCTAATTACCCTTGTTGGTTTACCGGGCACGTGGTTGATGGTCGCGGGAGCGCTAGTGGTTATGTTGTGCAACCCTTTTTGGAGTGACAATTTAATTTGGAGTTGGTCCGCCATTGGCATCGCGCTCGGTCTTGCCGTCTGTGGTGAAATATTAGAGACAGCTGCTGCTGGTCTTGGTGCAAAAGCTGGAGGCGGTACAAAACGTGGCATGGTTGGCGCAATTTTAGGAAGTATGATTGGTGCGTTCATTGCGACCTTTACAATTCCTATACCCTTGATTGGCACGCTCATCGGTGCTGTATTTGGTGCATTTGCCGGTGCCCTCGTTGGCGAGCTATCGCACAAAGAACCAACAAACGCGGGTAGTCTTGCGAAGTCTGCTACTGGCGCAGCAATAGGAAGAGTGCTCGGCATTCTTGGAAAATCTGGGATTGCCGCAATTTGTTTTTGTGTGCTTTTGATTGCACCATTTTTCTAAATCATGCAGTCAGTCGAAGTATTTCATCGAAGGTAGTCAAGCCATCAACAACTTTTGCGAATCCATCATGACGTAAATTTTTCATGCCTCGTTTCATAGCAAGATTTCTAAACGAAGTTATAGTTGGATTGCTCGCAATCGCATCGCGTAGTTCATCGTCCATGATTAGCAACTCATACACACCAAGACGACCACTGTAACCACTGCCTCGACAAGCGGAACAGCCAACTGCGTGCGGAACTAATTCACATTCGTAACCAGCGATAAGTTTGGACTCTTTTTTGGTTGGCGCTCGCATCGTTACACACTTTGAGCAAACACGACGAGCAAGTCGCTGTGCAAGAACACCGTTTACTGCAGAAGCAACAAGGAATGGCTCGATGCCAATATTAATCAAACGTGTCAATGAACTTGGAGCGTCATTTGTATGCAGAGTTGAAAGTACAAGGTGCCCTGTCATCGCTGCTTGAATTGCAACACTTGCAGTTTCCATATCGCGAATTTCACCAAGTAAAACCACATCGGGATCTTGTCTTAAAAGAGCACGAAGTGCGCGTGAAAAAGTCATATCTATTTTGTCATGTACTTGTATCTGTGTAATACCTGAGAGCTCGTACTCGACAGGATCTTCAACAGTTGAAATATTTAATCGCTTACGGTCCATCTGTTGAAGCGATGAATACAACGTAGTTGTTTTACCACAACCAGTTGGACCCGTGACAAGAATAATTCCGTGCGGTGAGGAAATTTCGTGTTTCCAAGATTCTAGCGCTTCAGAACGAAATCCAAGTTCATCCAGACCGATGCGGATGTTACGATCATCAAGCAACCGCATAACTACTTTCTCGCCTTTTGGAGTTGGAACAGTTGAAACGCGCAAGTCAATCGGACGGCCAAGAACAGTCGCTCGAATTCTGCCGTCTTGTGGAAGACGGCGTTCTGCGATATCAAGATTCGCCAATATTTTTATTCGGCTGACAACTGGTCCGTGTAACTTTTTTGGTGCTTGCATTAATTCATGCAACACGCCATCGATTCGAAATCGTATACGTGAAACATCATCACTTGATTCAAAATGAACGTCAGATGCATCTTCTCGAACTGCTCGTGTAATCATTTCACCAACTAACCGAACAACAGGTGATGATTCTTCATCTGAGGCCGCTTCTTCTAAATCAATTACTCCATTTGTTTCTTCGATAGCATCTGAATATAAATCATCTTGTTGATCAACCGGGGCAGCTTGTTCGTTATAAATATCTTTCTCAAGTTGCTCAATAATGCAAATGATTTCACTTTTGGTTGCCAGCATCTGCCCAACTTTTTGGCCTATTTCCAGTCGTACATCGTTCGTCAAAAACAATTCATCAACAGATGTTGATGCGATGTACGTGTTGCCTTCAATGCAAATCGGCAACACAGTATGTTCCTTGCACCATCCCAAACCCAAACGTTCTAGCAACTCTGGAACGAGGTTCTCCATACTAATTGTTGAAAAGAAAAGGTTCGAAATATCAGCGATTGCTTGTTGAACTGATACTTCATCAATACCTGCATCCATTAAAAGGGTGTCGATTGAACGGTTTCGAGATTGACGCTGAAGTCGAGCAACAAGTTGTTGACCATCATCATCCAAGCATCCTCTCTCTACTAAAAGATTTACTAATTTTTTTGAGTGAGATTCAACTGGTTGTATTTTTATTGAGTCAAGTGGTTTCATAGAATTCATTCTCCGTTTGCCATTCGCATATCCCGCGAAATATAAATTGTTCGCTGCATTTCTTTACAGCTAGCCAATTCGATTATTGCATAGTCATTTCCTAATTCTTTAATTAGCACTACAATCTCACCGCCTCGAATTGGAACTTCATCTCCAATACGGTAAATTTCGCCATTAATATTCGCGAGCGGATTTCTTCCAGTCATTACTGATCGTAAGTGCAATTGAGACACAGCATAATTAGCTTCTGCAATATTATTTTGCAATGTCATATCTTCAGCGATTAACTGTGTTTGTTGTTCCTTCTCAAATCCAAATACATACGAACTTTCTAACTCTTTTTGCCAAGCCATTGGATTTACAGATTGTTGAGTAATAAATAATTCCGAATCATTTGTCCACTCAATTAATTTTGATGCCGTCTGTTTCACAGAATCTTCACTGTACACTTGCTCCATCAAAACACCCGCATCGTAATTGTCCGCTGATGCAGCAGCTGGTACTAACACTCGCATCAATGAAAGTTCGATAATTACAACGACTGTTGCCGCGCCAACAAAGACTGTGGCGGCATCGTATTCGTGAATTAGACGCTCAAGTAGTTTTATCATTTTTCTTCGCCTTCTCCAAATACGAGGTTTACAACAATACGCGCTTCAACGTTTTTGTCATCAACCCTGTGAATTGAAATACGATCGATTCTTGTCAACCGTTGCATTTGTTCTAGGTGTTGAACTAATTTATAAACGCTTAAAAATTTGCCACTTACATTGAAGTCGACTGGGAGAATTTTATATCTACCTTCTTCACGCTCGCCTGCTGTTGTGACGGACTTTACTATGAGACCAAAATCAAGCGCCGCTTCAGAAGCATATTCAAGCCACTGCTCAGCGTTGTGGGATGAAGGTATTCGATCAAATGCTTTTTTGTTTGCAATAGAAAGAGACTTTGAAAGATCTTTCATTTCGCGATATTGCGAGTTCACTTCGTCGTAATTAATTAGTTTGTTGGTTCGATCTTTAATTTCGTTCGCAGCACCGTGCACGGCATTGTTCATCGGTCGATATGCAATCGCCCAAGCTGAAACCGGTACGGCAATAAGCAACATAACTAAAGCTAAATATCGAGTTGGAACATTCATTCTAAACCCTCCATTGCTACTTGTTTCTTTTCTCCCACTTCCATTTGAATTGAGAAATTGCGACTGTGGCCATCTGCATCAAGTTGTGCATACATCAACGAAACATTTATGAAATGTGGCGATGATGCTAATTGATCTATATATGAAGAAATGCTTGAATCGTTGGGAGCAACTCCAAGAACCATTACTGTCTCAGAGAAAATGACTTCTTCATTTTCGCCAGTTCGCTTTCTCGTTTCTAAACGCAAATCATCAAGACGACTGCCCGCTGGTAAACTTTGGGTGAGTTGCCACAACAAAAGTGAGCGAGGAATGCTATTTGCTAAACTTTTGATTTCATCAGTTTCATCAACTGCATCTTGTATTTCTTTCTGAACTCTAACATATGAATTTACTCGACCCTTTGCATCATCCCAACGAGACGCAACACTTTCGCGATCTTTTAGAATGCCTCTCCAGCCAGTTAAAGTTGTCGCGAATGCTGCGGCTGTTGCAATTGATACAACCGCAACTAATAAAATGCCAATGCGAATTACGCGCTTGTCCGCTCGTTGTGTTTGCCATGCTTGTGGAATGAAATCATCAAATGGGTGCTTCATGCTGCTTTCTCCGAGTAACGCATACAAATGCCAGCAACTGTTGTCCACGCTGGACCTGCTGCATAATCTTCTGCGCCATCTATCCATGCTGAAGGGTCGGCAATGAAACCTGCGATTCCTAGACTTGAAGCAATTGCTGCACATCTTTCGGTATTGCCTGCTCCGACACCAGTAAAAATAACGCGGTCTACTGCGCGATCAGGAAACAACGCATCATGATGTCGCAAGCAACTTGCAAGTTCACTTTCAAGAAGTTTTTCGATAGAACCACCACCAACTTGCATTCCTTGCAATCCGCGCGGTTCGTTTTCGTTGCGACGTTCGCTTTCGTTGTTAAGCGATGTAATTGGAGTAAGCGAAGGAGTCGCTTCCCATTTTGCTTCGGGCTTTTCTGCGTTTATTTCAGTATCAAGACGGTGTGCAAAAACGCAGTTCGCGCCATGGGCAATCATTACGATTGAAGATACTTCGTCCATATCGATGAGGAGTGAAGTAATTTTTTCATCGCCGTCTCTGCGATATAAACTATCAAATGCGCGCAAGGATGCGTACAGTGGAACTGTTACAGAAACCACCTCGCCTCCTGCAGACTCAATAGAATCAAATGCCTGCCGTACAACTTCCCGCTCAATCCCAACGCAAAGTATTTCTTGTTTTGGGTTTCCAGAACCGCCGGTAGTCGTTACGCATAATTTACGTATTTCAGAATCACCCCAACGAAGATCGTGTTTCACAAGTCGTTCTCGTAATTCTAGGTCATCCATTCCAAGCGGAACTCTAATGTGTTGTACTAGTACACTTTCACATCCGATGCTTGCAACGCAACGTTTCCCTTTAAAAGAATTCAAGGCTATTCCGATTGCATTTTTATCTAATACTGGCACTTCAACCGCACTGTGTAATGAGCGCGCTTTAGTACCTTTTATCTGCATCATACGAACCATGTCGCTGCCAAAATGCACTGCGATTGGTTGAGGTGAAAGACTGCGTGTTAGCCATTGAGGTAATCCCATGAGAGATTAGGTCGGCTTATGCTGTGCTGTTCTGCACAACAAAGCCGGTCGAGAGTTCCGACTGCGCAGGTTAGTCGCGTTATTCAACCGTTTATGAGGGCTTATCTAATAAAACGGATTCGGCCGAAGTCTGGAATCACCGGTATTGTGTCAAGTTTAAGCGCAGCTGGCCAATACACACTCCACGCTTTACCAATGAGTAATTTGCGATGTACTACAAATGGTGCGTCGTCAAATTGAGTTGCGACAAACTCATCTGGATTGCCCCATAACCGGCCATCAAGAGAATAGGCGCTGTTGTCACCCGCCATCATGAACTGATCTTTTCCAAGAACAGCCAACTTGTCTGGGTGTGTCCCAAATGCTGGAGTTCCTGCTTTAACAAGAGATTCGTTGCCGCTGGCTGTCGGATTTTTCGTTGCAATAGAAGGCAAGCGTGAACTTCGATAATACAAATCGTGATCAACTTGCAACCGAGTAATTGCTAGTGGCGATCCATCAAATTGCAACGTCAGTTTTGCATCCCTACCACTTCTTGTTACAACATCTTCAATTGGAACACTGTCCACAACATTCGTTGCAAAACGCAATCGCTCTTCGGGACTGAAATTGTATGGAAGCGTACCAATTCGTTCGCCATCGATATATAACGACATCATTTGATCTGCATGCCATAATTCAACACGGGTTGGTGTGTTATTTTCAAAACAAGTACAATCAAATTCGACTTTTTCGACAAGTTCACCGCTCAAAGTTCGCATTGCTAACGAACTTGTATCGTTTGATAACAACCATTGAAATTGATGCCCAATCGCTTGAAGTGTAAAACTCGCAGTAATATTATCTGACTCGGGTGTAATTGTTGCCGACACTCGAATATCTGAAACTGGCTCTTGTCGAATCTTCGGCATGAGCATGTTGTAGGATGACCAATCATCGATGTGTATTTTATTTTGATCCCAAACAAGTGTACTTGGCTCGGAAGTTTTGCATACCCATATCCGGTTTTCATAACTCCACACATCTTGCGGTTTACCTGTCCAAGGTGGACCGTGCCAAGGCCGTGACAACGCTAGCATATCTGTTGGAATTGCATCACTATCTGAAACTCGCATCCAGAGAGCTCGTTGAACATGTTCTGGTTTTCTCTGAATCGTAAAAGCATCGTCCCCGCTTTTTGCAAAAATATCTCCGTCTGCAATCCATAGCGTCTCGCCCGGGAGACCAATAAGACGCTTTATGTAATTTGCCGAAAGACCCTGCGTATCCGTTGGGTTTTTAAAAACAACTACGTCAAATCTGTCTGGTCCAAAAAATGGGAATAGCGTTTTAAGAACAACCACTCGGTCGCCAGCCCTTGGCTCTATCTTTTTTGCTTCTGACATGGAAAGTGGAATATTCCTGCCAAGAAGAGGGTCGGAAAATTTATCCGGTGATACAGAACGCCTTGGATCAAAACCAACTGGAAAATCTTGCCCAGTCTGATCGCTGTGTTTAAGTAAATGTTGCCCGAGTAGCGTGGGTGCCATTGAACCCGTCGGAATAACGAAACCCTCTACAACAAAACCTCGAAAAACCATTGCAAGCACAAATGCAACGATTAATGATTGCAATGTTTCAATTACTCCGGATTGACATTTTCTTTCGTTTGTTGTCATGCATTATGTCTTATCGGGGTTTTCGCTGTTGTTTCTTTTACGGGAACGCCTTCGTCTTCGCCTCTTTTTCTTTGTTCCTGAAGGGGCCGCATCACCTTCAACATTTTCGTCTTGTTTTTGACCCTTAGGCTCGTCCTTATTGGTATTTTTGGAACTATTTTTTCTGCGATTATTTTTTGGTTTAGCTTCTTTGTGAACGACAACTTCTTCCCAAGGGCGTGGGCATGTCTCTGGATCGAGTAATTCTTCAATCGGCACGGCGATTCTTCTTTTGTCGTGCTCAAGCTCGACCATAACTAACTGCGTTAAAATTTTGCCATCGATAACTATCCCGGGACCTTCAGCTGTGCCAACTCGAGTTTTCTTGTGCGGTAAGTTTTTCTTTAACTCGCGATACGTTTGGTCTTCATACCGAAGACAACACATCAATCGACCACAGCGACCTGAAATCTTTTTCGGATCTAACGTTTGTTTTTGTTGCTTTGCAGTCCGCATTGAAACTGGAGAAAGCACTTTCAAGAAACCTTTGCAACAACAATGTTGTCCGCATTTTTCATAGTCTGCAACTAAACGTGATTCATCACGGGCACCGACTTGCCGCATTTCAATTCGTGTTGAATATTTTGATGCCAAGTCAGAAACTATTTTTCTAAAATCAACTCTGTCTTCACTTAGATAATAAAAAGTTAAAAGTTCTTCACCAAGAATTGGCTCAACATCAACAATTTTCATTGAGAGGCGGTGTTCTTCGACTAAAAGCCGAGCACTTCGTGTTTGTTCATCAATCGTACTGCGAAGCATGGCCATTCGGCTTAAATCATCTGCTGTTGCAATTCTGAGAACACGACCATTTGTATGAAACGGGAAGTTCTTTCCGCCAGAGTTTTCTATGTACTCAAGCATCTCTTTTCGGCTGATAGATTTGCCGCACCCAGAGTTTGAACATGTTGTTGTCAACATTTCTACTAATTCGGTACCTCGATGCGTTCGTGCAACAAGTTTAGAGCCGCAACCGGCTTTGATACCACCTGCTTGTTTATATTCGCCGATTAATTTAAGTGCACCAAACTTAACCACTATGGTTTCAGGCGCTTCTAATTTATCGAGTTGTTCTTCAAGTGTTAATGCATCTCGTCTTGATGGATCTGCATCTTCCTCAAAAACTGGTAATGGGACTATTTGCATAGAACTAGGGTTAGAGCTTGACATAAGGAATCAATCTATTTTTATCGCGTTATTTCACAACAAGCAGCGTAAGAGCCGTTGCTTATTGGTTTTCAATGTCGTCAGGAAGATTTTTAGCTCCATCATCCGCCTGACCAGAAGATGGGTTTGAACGCGATAGCTCTGAGATTGTATCGTCTTTTTGACCATGTTTTAGTTCATGTAACGATTTTCGTTTCCGTTTTGTGAATAACAATCGAATTGGAATTTCGCTAAAGGGAAGTTCTTCGCGGAGTCTGTTCATTAAGTACCGCTCGTACTGCCCTTCAAACATTGAAGGCTCGTTGACTACCATTGCAATTGTCGGTGGTTTTACCGCAATTTGAGAAACATACAGCAATTTTGCAATGGTTCCAAGTCTTGAAGACGGACCTCTGTCTTGCAAAATCTTTTTAATAATTGCATTTAGTTTGCCAGTTGTTTCTCTGTGTTCAGATTGTGATTTTAGGTTAAATGCCATTGTCACAGCATCATTAATCCCCTTGCCTTCCACCGCACTAATGAACACAATTGGTGCAAAATCTAAACCTCGTAGTTCTTTGGTTAAATAATCTAGATAATCTTCTGGGCTAACTGAATCATCTACTAAATCCCATTTGTTAACAACGATAACCGTTGGCTTAAACTGCCTCTGCAATTCCATAGCCAGTTTTTTATCCACTTGCGAAATGCGGTCCGTTGCGTCAACTAACAACAGCGTAACGTCAGCACGTCGAATAGATTGAATCATTCTTCGATAGGCGTAATATTCGATGTCGTCTGCGAAACTTTTTTGCTTTCGAACTCCAGCTGTGTCGATTGCCGTAAACGATTTTCCGTCTATTTCAAACTGCACATCGACAGAATCGCGAGTTGTCCCTGCTATTTCAGAAACGATAACGCGATTTTCTCCCGCCAACGCATTTGTCAAAGATGATTTCCCTGCATTACGTTTGCCAATGATTGCGAGTTTCATATCTGGGTCGTCTGCGCGTTCGCCGGTTAGGCCTTCGAGACGTCCCCACAAAATATCGGTGAAATATCGTATCCCATGACCGCTTGTAGATGAGATGCAAATTGCTTCACCCAGACCTAGCGCTGCTGCTTCATGACCATGTGCTTCCCAAGAACGAGAATCCACTTTATTTGCAACTACGAGTATTCGATCGCCAACACCCGATTTACGTAACATTTCTGCAACCGTTTCATCAAGGTGGGTAATGCCAGATTGTGCGTCGACGACATAAATAATAATGTCCGACTTATGCATCGCCTCTTTAATTTGAAATTCAATGTCCTCAGTCAGATCTCGAAGATCTTTGCCGGCATCGTCAATATGATTTCCGTCGACTACATACACTCCCCAGCCACCCGTATCGTGTATTTCAGCAATTCGAGATTCAGTACCCTTTGCTGTCCTAGATGGCGGCTCAATTTCAATAACCGCGCTCACGCGGTCTCTTGTGACCCCAGGTGTTGGGTCAACAATAGATACCCGCCGCCTTGCGAGGCGGTTTAATAAACTGGATTTGCCGACATTTGGCCTTCCAACAATGGCTACTCTAGGTAAAGACATTCCGCCTATTGTACCAACAACCAAGCAAGCCCTGTAGATTGCTTGCATTCGATATAATCGCCTTATGGCAAGTCAAGAGCAAGGATTATTAGTGGTAATTTCAGGCCCTTCAGGGGTTGGGAAGACAACAATCGTCCATCGAGTACGAGAAGCCTTTGATGCTGTCTTTAGCGTTTCGGCGACGACGAGACCTAAAAGCGAAAAAGAAATTGACGGGACAGACTATTTTTTCATTACAAATGAAGAATTCCAAAAAAAAATCGATGCTGATTCTTTTTTAGAACATGCTGAAGTATTTGGTTGCCACAAATACGGCACGCTTCGCAATCAAGTGAATGAAGTCCTACGTGCTGGCCGTGTCATCCTACTTGACATTGATGTTCAGGGCGGAATGCAAATTAGGGACAACATGAAAGAGTCCATTCGTATTTTTATTCTTCCCCCAAGCGAGGAAGAATTATTACGTCGCCTTGAAGCGAGAGGCAGGGAAGATCGCGATTCTATTCAACGAAGATTCCGTGAAGCACAACAAGAAATAAAACTTTCTCAACAAAGTGGTGCTTACGAATATTTCATAACGAACGACAATTTAAAACTTGCAGTTGAAGAAACAATTGCAATTATTAAAAATTCTCGCAACGAAGCCGCCAGTTCTTCATGAGTTTTTGTTGTTCGACAGTTGTAATCAGCATTGCACAGTTCACTTCAACCGTTCCGGTTGAAAGTATTACTGCAAATTATTCTTCTCCAATTATTCCACGAAATGGCGTGTTAATGGTGCAGTTAATTTCTGAAATACTTGGCGATAATTGGCCATCCGTTATTGACGTAACCATGGAAGATGGCGAAATCATACAAGGGCACGTTGCGTGGATTGAATTAAAAAATGACAACACTTCCTGGGCAAACACACCTTTTGACATTAGACCCATTTCGCTCAGTGATGATACTTCCAATATCAATCCTAAGGATATTTCTACAGGACCGGTTCTACTTGTTGATCTTCAAAACAAAACTGAAGGGATCATCCGTTTCGGTGGAGATGTGATTGATCCAGTCTGGGTGGACCTTCCTAGTGAACTTCCAAAACTCGACCTCACTGAGATTGACACATCAAAAACTATGTTGGTGTCTTCTGCTGACGATATGCCACAATGGACACCGCTTGAATATTGGAGGTGGGTACTCATTGCATCTCGCAAAGGAATCCAACCACCGCCGCTTCCTTCGGTAAACGAAGTCAGCCGACTTGCTGCATTGCAAGGAGAGCAATTATGGAGGATTGGCTTCGACAGACTCGCAAAAAGCAGTCGTGGTGTTGCATCAGAATGTAGAGATTTACTGACTAAAACTGCAAACGACAGCGGACATGAATTTGCTTGTTGGACTATGCACTCGGATTCTTTGCAACGGCTGCTTTCAATTATTCTCGATTCAAAAGCTTCTTCAAGGCAACTAGCAATGCGAGCGTTGAATTGGTGTTCAGAACAACAAGTTTATATGCACTGGCTAGAAAAAGTATATGGAGATGAAATCAAACTTGCTATCGCAAATCCTACGCATGAACTTGGGTTAATCGCACTGAAATGGAGAGAAGGAAACGATATTCCACTTGTCACCGAACTGCCAACAAAAACAACTACGCGAGTAGTGCACGATAGGATTCATACAATGGATCTCTCTGTATTTGGTCCAACTACGATTGATTCACAAATTGAATGGCTAGATATGCAAATTGGAAATCGGGCGCTATCTATACCAATTGTTCCAGACTCTATAACAGCCCTCCCGCCGAGTGTACAACTGCAAACGTTACACCCGGTTTGGAATTTACAAACAATACACACGCAAGTGCCTGCAATTGTTTCAAATAAAAATAAAACGACCGTACAACTTCGTAAACTTCTAAACAAATGGGAACTCTTTATTACGTGCAATGGTCTTCCAAATGAAAACACGGTTGGCATCGAGGGAATAACTCTCTTCCACCCAAGCACTGGTGGAGAATTATTTATCCCACCCCAAGGCGACGTGGTCATTTTAAATATTCCACTCGATACAAACGTGTTTCAATCGACATCGAGCACAAGTTGGACTGCTCGAATTGAACTTCCTGTTGCATGGATTGCAAATGAAACTTTTGCATTTTCTATTTTACGTACACATGGCGATTCAAGCCATATTGAAACTGGACCATTGCCCTGTGTTCCATGGAATTTACAACCATCATCAATTGTTGTAAACCTATCTGAGTGGGATGATGTAAAACGATTCCCAACACATCCAGATAAATAACGGTAATACTTAGAACTTAATCTTCCCAAAGATGCCGAATGCACCGGCAGGGTCATAATCTTCTGAAAGAACTTGAAGACTCGCTTGGTTTGTTATTTCGAGAGACCCGCCGTACACAATGCCACCGAAAATTGTTACGTCAAATGTTGGGGAGGCGTGGTACGTTGCTCTAAAAGTTAATGGAACCGAGCTCGCTTCCCCTGCGCCATTTGGTGCAAAGCCAGAGCTGTCAAGTTTAAACCGACTATAACTATAGGAAACACCCGCGCCGAGTGTCCAATCTTTTCGAGGAGTCCAAACAAGTTCCAAGCCTGTACGACTTCCAAAACGAGTTGAGATATCACTGGTTAATCGTAAATCATCCGACAATTTCCATTCAACAACAAAGATAGGGAACACTCGAGCATCATCTAAAACTTGGTCGAGCACCCCAAGGCCAATACCAAGCGTTAAATCTGAAGAATAAGAATGAATAACTCCAACCGTACCGCCTAGCACTGTGCTGTGCGATGCTGAATCTTCGTAACTTGCCCTTACGAGCCCGCCAACAAACCACTGGGTTTTCTCGTTGTACTCATGGAACCAAGTAGCAGATGCATCGATTGTTTCGATTGAACTCCACGGATCAATAAGACCCATACCGGTTGTGCCTGAAAAATCCCAATTATCACGTTGGTATTGGAAGTGCCACTTTAGGTCATCGCTGTCAGACATTGGTGTATCAAATCGTAATTCGAAGCCAGATTGTGTAACGCCAACTTCACCACCGTTTTCTATAGACGCATCAAACTGATGCGCATAATGTAAGTCAAGGGTGAACTTTTGCACTTGTTGTGGTGCGTCGGTCTGTGCTAACAGAACGCAAATTGTTGCTGCGATTTGAAACATGTTTTAATTCTCAAGTTGCTGTTGGTAAGGTTTCGATTAAGCTCGTCAAAATATCGTCGCAAGAAACGGCTTCCGCTTCTGCTTCAAAGTTCAAAATACATCTATGTCGCAGTGCAGGCAGAACAACTTTTCGAATGTCCTCAATTGAAACTTCTGTTCTACGTTCTAACAGAGCATTGACTTTGCCCGCGAGCACCAATGTCTGCGCAGCTCTTGGCGAAGCGCCAAACCGTAAAAACGATTTTACTTGCGGTGTTGCGAGTTGCTCGTCAGGGTGCGTTGCGAGAACTATTCGGACTGCGTAATCCTGAACTTCGTTTGAGATTTCAACTTCCCGAACCACATTTTGATATGCGATAATTTTTTCTGTATCTAGAACACGGTGAACATCTGGCGTCTTACCACTCGTCGTTTTGTCGATAATTTCCATCAATTGACTTCGGCCAGAATAACCTACATGCAACTTAAAGAAAAACCTATCGAGTTGCGCTTCTGGCAATGGGTAGGTTCCCTCTTGTTCAATTGGATTTTGAGTTGCCATTACAAAAAATGGTTTCTTTAGCAAGTGTGTTTCCCCGCCAACTGTAACTGTGCGCTCCTGCATTGCCTCCAATAGCGCAGATTGGGTTTTTGGTGTTGCACGATTTATTTCATCTGCAAGAACCATTTGTGCAAACAATGGACCCTTGCGAAATTCGAATTCGCGACCCTTTTCAGATTCAACAACAACCGTTGTGCCTGTAATGTCTGCTGGCATTAAGTCGGGAGTGAATTGAATTCGAGAAAAATCTAAATCTAATGCATCGCTTAATGTTCTAATTAATAATGTTTTTCCAAGGCCTGGAACACCTTCGAGTAGTGCGTGACCTCCTGCAAACAAGCAGACTAGCACACCCTCGACAATTTCTTCGTGCCCGACAACCGCTTTGGCAATTTCAGTGCGCAACTTTGCATAGTCTTCGCTAAACGTATCTACTGCGGTATCGAGTGCTAGTGATTCTGTTGGCATGTGTGCACGATACCATCAAACCAAACAAAAAACCCACGCTTCATGCATGGGCTTTTTGATAGTTTTTTACTGTTATGTTATTCCGCTTTTTCGATCATCCAATATTCAATATCGATTTGTGTTTGTCGACCAAACACTGTAGAAAGAACTCGAACTACACCCTTCTCTGGGAATATTTCGTCAACTGTACCTTCGTATCCCATGAATGGACCATCTTTAATATTGACATGATCACCCTTGGCAAATTCAAGTTTGACTTCAGTGACTTCCTCAGGTGCCTGTGAGTCATACAACATTTTGTCGACTTCTTCGTCAGACATTGGAGTTGGCTTACCGGCCGTGCCAACAAAATCGCCAACCCCGGTTGTTTCTTTAATGATGAAGAAAACATCTTGGGAAATGCGTGCGTCGACAAGTTTCATTTCAACAAAAATGTACCCAGGGTACAACTTTGTTTCTGTGATTTTCACTTTTTTATTTTTTGAAAGCGTCTTGGTCTTTTCAGTTGGAACCATGATGCGGCCAATGAGGCCTTGCACGCCTTCGATTTGCACTTTCTTTTCTAAAGCGTTTCGTACAAAATCTTCTTTGTTCGACGCAACGCGAAGTACAAACCAATTCATGCCTTCTTGTGTTTGAGGAAGCTCTTCATTGCTGGGCTCTTCGGTTTCTTGAGCATCCTCAGCAATCAAATCAGTAGTAGTTTCAGAAACAGTTTCAGTGCTAACTTCTGGAGTTACTTCTGGAGTCGCTTCTGGAGTCGCTTCTGAAGTCGCTTCTGGAGTTACTTCTGGAGTCGCTTCTGGAGTCGCTTCTGGAGTTACTTCTGGAGTTACTTCTGGAGTTACTTCTGTATTATTTTCTATCTCAGTCATTACGTTCCCTTCCCTTTATGCTGACTGGAGTACATCAACCCATTGAAAGAATGCAGAAAATGCTAAATCCGCAATCTTACAATAAACGGCAATTAAAAGAGTCAATAAGATGACGAGGATTGTCGAACCAAAAATTTCGCGGCGAGTAGACCAGTTTACTTTTCGCATTTCGCCTTCAGTAGCGATCATGAAATCAATAAACTTTGGTTTTCGACCAATAAGTTGGTATCCGATTAGGCCACAGATTGCGATAACAATCACTGAGATGCCGCCTTGAACATACACCGGCTCAAGCGTGCCAATTCGAACGCCAGCAAGTTGATCCCAAAGCCAAATAACACCCATCATGACTAAAAGGCCAAAACCAATTGCAGACATTAGCCTTACCCAGTAACCCTGTCCTTGTTTGTAAATGCCTACGCTCATGTTGTTCTCGTATTTCTCTGTTTTCTAACCAAACACGCCGGGAGTGACTCGAACACTCAACCTGCGGATTTGGAATCCGCTGCTCTGCCAATTGAGCTACCGGCGTCCTTACGCCTACTTCATACAAAAGTTAGAAGCAGGCGCGTTAATTATTTCCGCTTAATCTTATGAAGTGTGTGCTTACGAAGGCGTGGGCAATACTTTTTATAACCCTCTTTTACCTTTTCGTCAATGCCGCCCTTCACGCGGATGCTTGTTCGATAATTAAGATCACCTGACTCCGTGCATTGGAGCCAAACATATTCTCGATCTTTTGATTTGGCCATTATTAAACCTCTTCTCGTTCGCTTATGGAGAGGGCTACTGCCCTCTCCATAGCAAACGAAACATTAAATTAAGTTACTCAACAATCTTCGTTACAACACCTGAACCAACAGTACGGCCACCTTCGCGAATCGCGAATCGAAGGCCTTCTTCCATAGCAATTGGCTTGTCATCAAGGTCAATTGCCATTTGAATGTTGTCACCAGGCATGCACATTTCTGCACCACCAAGTAAGTCCAACTTACCAGTCACGTCAGTTGTACGGAAGTAGAACTGAGGTTTGTAACCGCTGAAGAATGGAGTCGCACGACCGCCTTCTTCTTTAGTAAGAATATAAACTTCGCCTTCGAATTTTGTATGAGGTGTAATTGAACCTGGCTTACAAAGTACTTGACCGCGTTCAATGTCGTCCTTGTCAATACCACGAAGTAGACAACCAACGTTATCTCCAGCCTGTGCATCTTCAAGAATTTTTTGGAACATTTCAACACCAGTAACTGTTGTTTTAGCAGGTGCTTCGTTCAAACCAACGATTTCAACTTCGTCACCAACTTTTACAAGTCCACGCTCGATACGACCTGTTACAACGGTACCACGACCCTTAATTGAGAACACATCTTCAACAGGCATTAAGAATGCTTTGTCTACTTCGCGTTCTGGTTCTGGGATGTAGGTGTCGCAAGCTGTCATGAGCTCATCAATTGATTTGCAGGCATCGTCATCATTGCCATCTTCAAGTGCCTTAAGCGCTGAACCACGAATAATTGGAATATCGTCGCCTGGGAAGTCGTAGCTGCTAAGCAGATCACGAATTTCCATTTCAACGAGTTCTAGTAGTTCTTCATCGTCAACCATATCGCACTTATTCATGTATACAACAAGCGCTGGTACACCAACTTGGCGAGCAAGCAAAATGTGCTCTCGTGTTTGTGGCATAGGGCCATCGGTTGCTGCAACAACAAGAATCGCACCGTCCATTTGAGCAGCGCCTGTAATCATGTTCTTCACATAGTCAGCGTGACCTGGACAGTCAACGTGTGCGTAGTGACGAATGTCTGATTCATATTCCTGGTGACTTGTAGCAATGGTAATACCACGTGCTTTTTCTTCAGGTGCGTTGTCGATTTGATCAAACGCACGAGCGTCGCCAAGTCCCTTCGCAGCTTGGCGAGTTGTAATCGCAGCAGTAAGAGTAGTTTTCCCGTGGTCAATGTGACCAATCGTGCCAATGTTCACGTGGGGTTTATTTCGAACAAATGTGTCCTTAGCCATCGTGAGTTCTCCGTTTCAAAAGGTGGTAGTAACTATTGTTTACACATAGTTGACATACCAACCAACCATTTTCTTCTGCCGGTAACAGTACCGACACATAATCTCTAATTGTTGTAGACCGTCTACAACAACGCATCATTTCCTAAGCCGCCGACGGGAGTTGAACCCGTGACCTCACCCTTACCAAGGGTGCGCTCTACCACTGAGCTACGGTGGCAAATTGGGAACCGTCATGCAACACCGACCATCCTTGGTCGCTCAACGTGTACTCCCTACACGCCCCCGAACTCCCCCGAATGAAACCCCAAAATGTTCGCTCGAATTACTCCGAGAATGAACCACCCTTATTTAAAAACCCGCCCAAAGGACGGAAGGGAAAGTGTAACGAAAACCCACAAAATCGCAACCCCTAAACAGAGAGATAATTGTCAAAAACCCTCTATAGGTGCAAAAATTGGGGTAAAACTCAACTTTGTGATTCCGTTACGGTAGACTTTTTCTTTTATCGAGTTGCTGGACACGAATACCACGACCATACAGGGATGTATCCGAACCTGTAGACGGGGGATCCTCAGGACCACGCTCTGTCCAGGGGGCCATTCGTTTTGTCGAACCATCGAGCAAAAGTATCAAACACTCGCCTTTATAGCGGTAATCAACCTCGCCTGAAGTTAAAGCGCCGGAGTCGATAATTGCACCGTCTGCATCAACACCAAAATCATGTAGCCATGGTCCGGGTTGTTGCGAAATAGTTTCACCAACAACAGAGTCAACCAGATACAGCGAACGGGAGGGTGCGTGAATCATCGAATACGTGTAATACCTATCTATCCTCGATGTTTGTTCGCCGAATGGATCATTGTCAATTGCACTTCTTGCATCGAAGAAATCATTCGCTGCGAAGTAGCCGGGTAACCCTTCTGAAAGCCCGCGGGTGTTGTTAAACGTTGAGCGAAATGGATTATCAAAATTTTCGTACAATTCATAAATAGAATTGTCCGGCGAATCAGATTCCCAGAGAAGATGGCTTGCGACTCCACCCTGGCCTGCATCTTCTTTATCAAGCAATCCGAATGTTTGGTGCAAACTATTGTTTGTCCACAAAATGTCTGACCAAGTTCCTTGGTATTGACCGCGGTCCAAGGCATCAAACAAATTGTCATCAGGAGCGTGTTCATCTCTTCGAGCCATTACCGGTGCGCCAGCGTTTGCTTCATCGGTAAAATCGAATTGGCTTGGCAGCACTTGATTGTTATTTTCCCCGGACCAAAGGTTCATCCACTCGCTAATTTGCTTCATTTTCACAACCGTCTTGGCTGAATTTGCCGCACCTCGGCCAGTATTCACTGCGACGAGCAAAATCGCTGAAAGCAAAGCAATAATGGTGATTACAACCAGTATTTCTATGAGCGTAAATGCTCGTTTTCGATAGTCAGACATTTGAATGCTCCACACTGTACGCAAGTAGCGTCGATTTGGCTCGTATTATCCTAAATTCATTGTCATCAAGAATTCTGCGTTTGAATTGGTCTTGACCATTCTTGTTCGCAACATTTCCATCGCTTCAACAGGGCTCATATCACTGACAACCTTGCGTAATCGACCGACAAGTTCGTGTTCCTTAGGATCAAGAAGTAATTCTTCGCGGCGAGTACCAGACGCTGCAATATCAATTGCTGGCCAAATTCGCTTCTCAACTAATTTTCGTGTGAGGTGCAACTCTGAGTTACCCGTACCTTTAAATTCTTCAAAAATTACTTCGTCTGCTTTTGAACCAGTGTCAACAAGTGCTGTACCGATAATTGTCAGTGAGCCACCGTCTTCAATATTTCTTGCAGAACCAAAGAATTTCTTTGGACGAATAAGTGCTTTTGAATCTACACCACCTGTACCAATTTTACCTGTTGAAGGCAGGCCGTTGTTATACCCACGCGCAAGTCGAGTAATCGAGTCCATCAATATGACAACGTTGTCACCAAACTCAACCATTCGACGTGCTTTCTCCATAACCATTTCTGCAACTTGAATGTGGCGTGTCGCTTCTTCATCAAATGTACTTGCCACAACTTCAACTGATTCTGGGGTCGACCGTTTAAAATCTGTCACTTCTTCGGGGCGTTCATCGACAAGTAAAACAATGACGTGAACTTCTGGGTGATTCGTAGCAATTGCTGTTGTAAGTTTTTGCAACAACACTGTTTTACCTGTGCGTGGTGGAGCGACGATGAGCGCACGCTGTCCAAACCCCATAGGAGCAACCAAATCAATCACGCGAGTTTCAATAACATCACCTGTTGTTTCTAGGTGAATGCGCTCATCGGGATGCAATGGAATTAAGTTTTCAAATGTTGCAATGTCGTGAACTTCTTTTGGGTCGCGACCGTTAATCGCCTCAACGCGAAGCATCGCAAAATACGTTTCGGTTTCTTTTGGTGGGCGAATTAAACCGCGAATTTCCTGCCCTTTTCGTAAACCAAACCGTCGAATTTGAGATGGACTTACATACACATCGTCTGGCGATGCAACATATGAATATTCTGGGCTTC
>JYMV01043115.1_pt1 | contig 21948 bp, 13 predicted proteins | sample 338911 | NCBI WGS metagenome assembly JYMV01 (sample SAMN03354496, study PRJNA234377) | hydrothermal vent metagenome | biome: Deep sea; feature: Hydrothermal plumes at the Eastern Lau Spreading Center, Western Pacific Ocean; material: Seawater | place: Tonga | collected 2009 | depth 2000 m m
TCCGCAATCGATCTCGCCGCCGTCGCCAACGAAGCAGGATCGGAAAACTACCCGACCTCACTGCTCAGCTTCGACATCGGTGAACTGATGAAAGTGGTGTGGCCCACTCTCATCCCCGGGATTCAAACGCTGCTGGGTGAGAGCGTCCGCCTCGGTGTTCCTCTCGATGCCTCGGTGCTGCCGCCGGCGAGCGCTTTCGAGGAATGGCAGGTGGTGTGCGTTTCCTTCGATGATGAAAACGGCAGCCGCGGCTTCCTGCGCACCCCCTTCTCGCTCCTCAAGGAGTCGGCGGCGGGGCTGCCGCTGCTGGCACTGGCGCTCCCGCGGCTCATCGCAGAGGAAGAGGCCCGGGAGGATCAAAAGGTCCAGGAGGAAGAAGCGGCGAAGAAACGCGGCAGGGAATATTTCTAGCGGAGAGCCCGCTGCCGTTCCTCAGACGGACGCGATCGGCGGCAGTTTTCCGACCAGCGGCTGGGCATAGCGAACGAAATCCTCCGACAGATCGCAGCCATCGACGATCCATTCGACCGGTACGGTGCGCGTCTTGCCCGCAACCTCCTGGAGTGCCACCGGCTGGTACTCGACCTGATAGGGGTCATCGGAGGTGCGCTTGATGGTGATGCTGGCCCCTGTCGATCCATCGGCAGCGGCAGCGACGGCAGCACGCGCCGACTCGCGCGCCTCACGGGCGTCGACCTCGCTGATGCAGCCTGCGAATGAGCGCTGCAGGTAGCCGAAGGTGTCCGCTCGCACGCGCAGTTTCTTGCCGAGGCGCTTGCGGATCAGCCGCGAGAGAAAATCGCCCAGCGCTCCGCTTCCCGACAGCTGGACGTTGCCGTGGGCATCGCGCTCCACCTCGCCCTCGAGGTCCTCCGCCAGCTTCTGGGCGATGGCGGTGCCGGCGGCATCGTGGACCCCCTCGCTGACGGCGATCACACAGCGTCCTTCTTGCGAGTAGACCCTGTCGACATCGGCGATGAATCGATCGATGTCGAAGACCGTCTCTGGCAGGTAAACGAGGTGGGGGCCGGAGCCGGCATCGGTGCGCGCGAGAACGCTGGCAGCGGTGAGGAAACCGGCGTGCCGCCCCATGATGACGTCGATCTTGATGCCAGGAAGCGCCTTGTTGTCGAGGCTGTCTCCCATCACGGCGCAGGCGACAAATCGTGCAGCCGACGGGAAGCCCGGGGTGTGGTCGTTGAGGACCAGATCGTTGTCGATCGTCTTGGGGATGTGAAACGCGCGCAGTTCGCTGCCGCTGGTGGCAGCGACCTCCGAGATGATCCGGCAGGTGTCGGCGCTGTCGTTTCCGCCGATGTAGAAGAACCAGCAGATGTCACGGGCTGCAAGCTTCTCGAAGATCCGCCGGCAGTACTCCTCGTCAGGCTTGTCGCGGCTGGAGCCGAGCACTGCCCCGGGGGTGACAGCGATCGCATCGAGGCGTTTGGCATCGGTCTCGGTGAGTTCGACGAGGTCGTCACGGACCATCCCGCTGACGGCATTGCGTGCGCCGAAGATTCCATCGACGCTGCCGAAATCACGCAATGCCTCGATGCAACCGACGAGAGACTGGTTGATGACCACCGTCGGTCCTCCCGACTGAGCGATGACGGCGTTTCCTCGTGGCAGGTTCATCGTCTCGATCTCTCCAGCTGTCCTCCAGCCAACTCGTTCCCCACAGACATGATACATCCCTCTCGCAGGCTCCTGGCAGGAGCCTGGAGATTCTGCTAGCCGCCAGCCTCTACCGTTCTCTCATCGCCGTCGAGGACCTGGAATCGATCGCTGATGGTGCCATCGGAACGCAGGTTTTCCACCGTCAGGGTCCCCCCATCGACGGTCAGCAGGCATGAGCCGTGTTCGACCTCCCGGTAGCGCATCACCGGGTGCAGCCCATAGCCTCCCAGCTTGGCGCCGCCGTGACCTAGAACGATGAAGATGCCGCCATCGTCGAGATAGGGTCCATCACCATCGGGATCGCCGCTGCCGGTGTCGAGGATCTTGCCGTCGGTCTCGAGTTGCTCGAAAGATGGGACCTTGTGGTTGGGAGCCTTGCCGTAACCCCACACCCCGGAGATGGGGTAGGAACGCTCGTAGTCGTGAGAGTGCCCCGAAAGAAGAAGGTCAGCGCCCCCCGCCTCGAGAGTCGGAACGATATTTTCCCTCATCATCACCATGCGGCCGTAGGAGTCGCCAAAACTGTCGCTGTTGTGGGAACCTCGCGAGTAGGGGGGATGGTGCCAGAAGGCGACCACCCACTGCTGGTCGGTGGAGGCGAGATCCGTCTCCAGCCACTCGAGCATCGTCGATGCCCGAGCGAGATCACTGCCAGCAGAATCGATCGAGATGAAGTGGACGTTGGCATAGTCGAAGGAGTAGTAGGCCTCGGTGCCACTGGCAACCCCCCCCATCTCGCCTGCGGTGGGAAGCCTGAACGCCTCGAAGTAGGCCCCGGTTTCGCTCGGGGAATCGGCGCTTTTCATCTCGTGGTTGCCAGGGGTCGGCCAGAAGCACACCCTCGCAAGAACATCGCGGTAGGGGCGGAAGAAGCGGCGGGTGAACTCCCGGTCGAGGCCTCGGCTGTAGGCGAGATCACCAACGTGGATGAAGAGGTCGATCGGGCCCCCCTCGGTGTACCCGATCATCGCATCTCTCACCTGCAACTGCTCGACACCCCCGTTGCCCGAATCGCCGACGAGCCAGGCTCGAAACCTGTGACCCGTTCCCCTCACCGGTGCGCTCCGGAAGGTGTTCCGGGAATCTCCCCACAGCGGTCCATCGACGATGCCATAGCGGTAGTGGTAGACGGTGTTGGCGGCAAGCCCGGTGGCTCTGACGCTGAATTCGGTGAACCCCTCTCGGCCGACAGAGGAGACCCCTTTTGCCAAAAAGACGCGATCGAGGCTGTCGGCAGACTCGCCGATGTGCACGCGGCCCTCGGTTCCGAGAGAGGTCTTTGTCCGCCAGCAGATGATGGCGCCGTCAGGGCTCACCTGCTGCAGATACGCCGGCCGGGAGAGGACCCAGGGGATCTTGTCGTAATAATCTGCCCAGTAGTAGGCCACGAGACCGAAGAACAGGAGGGCCAGCCCCATCAGTGCTCGCCGCTTGCTGTTGTCGCTCATCGCCATCGCCCCTCCCAGCCGACGACAGCATAACCGGACGCAAAGACAGAGAAAGCGAAGCGGAGATCCTGCAAGAGCGGCTGGGGCGAGGTAGCATGCTGTCGACGACTCACTCTTCTCGAAGGCAAGGCGATGCTCCAGATCCAGGGCCTGCGCAAGGCATTTGGCACCCAGGTCCTTTTCGAGGACGCCGCATGCCTCATCAACCCGGGGGAGAGGGTGGGGATGATCGGCGCCAACGGCCACGGAAAATCGACCCTGATCAAGATGATCCTCGGTCAGGAATCGGTCGATGAGGGCACCGTCGTGCTGCCTCGAAACTGGCGCGTGGGACACCTCTCACAGCACCTCGTCTTCAAAAAGGAGACGGTCATCGCCGAGGCGTGCACCGCCTTGCCACCGAACGAGGATGGCTACATCGAGACCCATCTCGCCGAGGCGATGCTGATGGGCCTCGGTTTCGGCGAGGAGCGCTTCGCCCAGAAACCAAAAGAACTCTCCGGTGGCTACCAGGTGCGGCTGAACCTCGCCAAGTCACTCCTCGGACAACCCGACCTTCTGCTCCTCGACGAACCCAACAACTACCTCGACATCGTCTCCTTGCGCTGGCTCCGGGGATTTCTGCGCTCCTGGCGGCACACCCTGATCCTGATCACTCACGACCGCGAGTTCATGGACTCGGTCACCTCCCACACCCTGGCGATCCACCGCCGACAACTGAGGAAGTTCGAGGGAGGAACCGAAAAGGCCTACGACCAGATCGGCATCGAGGAAGGACTTCACGAGAAAACCCGGGTCAACACCGAGAAGAAGATCGCCCAGGAGATGCGCTTCATCCAGCGCTTCAGGGCGAAAGCGCGGCGCGCTTCCCAGGTGCAGTCACGCCTGAAGCAGATCGACAAGCGCGAGCGCCTCGACAAGCTCGATGAGATCAGCCGGCTCGACTTCAACTTCGCAACCTCCAGTTTCAACGGCAAGTGGCTGCTCGAAACCAGAGATCTCACCTTTGGTTACGATGAAAATCCGGATCTCTTCGAGAATCTCGACGTCGTCATCGGTCCCAGGGACCGTGTCGGGGTCATCGGCCCCAACGGCAAGGGCAAATCGACCCTCCTCAAACTGATGGCAGGGGACCTGGTCCCACGGTCGGGAACCGTGCGCCAGCACATCAACCACAAGATCGCCCACTTCGGCCAGGATCACATCGACGGATTACCGGCGGGCAGATCGATCGAGGAGGAAGTCTACTCCGCCAACTCGATGCTCACTCGCACCGAAGTGCGCGATATCTGCGGGTTGATGATGTTCAGCGGCGACGACGCCATGAAGCAGATCGGGATCCTCTCGGGAGGAGAGCGTGCCCGCGTGCTGCTGGCGCGACTGCTGGCGACCCCGGCGAACCTGCTGCTCCTCGACGAGCCGACCAACCACCTCGACATCACCAGCACCGAGGCGCTGATCGATGCCATCAACGCCTTTGCCGGCGGCGTCCTGCTGGTCACCCACGCCGAATCGATCCTCAGAGAGGTCTGCACCCGATTGATCGTCTTTGACGGCGGGCGGGCGTTCGTTCACGAAGCGGGCTACAACGATTTTCTCGGTCGCATCGGCTGGGTGGATGAAAGAGAAGCAGGGGCCTCGTCACCGAAAGGGGCGAGGGTCAAGAGGGGGAGCAAGAAGGACCTGCGCCGCGAGCGCGCCGCCGTCATTTCCAGGAGATCCCGCATCCTTCGCCCCCTCCTCGAGACGATCGAACGCTCGGAGAAGGAGATCGGCGAACTCGAGAGAAACTCGGAGTTGATCGAATCGGAACTGATCGAGGCATCGGAAAAAGGGGACGCCGCCAGGATCGCGACCCTCGGCGCCGATCTCAAGGAGGGGCGCCAGCGCATCGAAACCCTCTTTGGCAAGCTGGAAGAGGCGACCTGCGAGCACGATTACCAGAGCGCCGACTTCAAGCGCAAACTCGAGGAGATCGGCGGAGACAGCTGACTTCACCGGTGACGAACAGGGGGGATGGCGCAGGCGCGCCATCCCCCCTGTTACTGTCCTGGCTCACTCCATCGGATCATGCCCGGTTGTAGTGGATCTCCATGCACAGCCACTCATCGGAGCCATCTTCTGTGGAGAAGAACATCTTCAGGGTGTGCTCGCTCTCGCTGATGACCTCGACCACCGTGCGCTTTTTCATCTTTTTCTTGCCGCCGGGCTCGACGAAGGAGCCGACCATCTCCCACGAGTTGGTGTTCTCGTCGTGGTGGCCATTTTCTCTCTGCATGAAGGTCGACCAGGAGTCGATCCAGAAACCCTCGTACTCCTCACTGGTGCTGTTGAAGCCCCAGAATCCGCGCCCCTCGAAGGGCATCTCGCCCTCGCTACCGTACTTCTGCTCGAGGAAGCGCCCGCCGAGCACCGGCGTGCAGACCATCGTGCCGGTCGATTCCATCGGATCGGTTCCGGGGCCCATCCACATCTTGATCTGTGCGTTCCACTCGCCGGCAAACGCCATCAGGCGCTCGTGCTGCTCTGCTGGAACATCCATATGCTCACACCCCTGCGCCTCGCCCTGCTGCTGATCGACCGGGTTGACCTGAGCTTCTGACATCTGTGGTCTCCATTCTCTGGGGTTCCTGAAAACTCGGCGCCATCTCGGAGCGCCCGGCCGTGCATGTTGCCAGAGAGGGAACCGCGGTCAAGGATTGCTAGGGGATTTCGGTGTACTTCCCACCGGTACGACGGGCGAGTTCGCGCAGGAATTGCCCCGCCTCTGCAGATGTCGCCCTGAACCCGATGGTGTGCACGGGGATGTGCTCGAACCGGTCTCGTTTCTCGGTCCAATCGAGGAGGCCGAGAACGTCGATGGGATCGGGCTTGCGAAAGGGCATGCCGTCGGAGAGGAGCACGATGGTGCGCGCTCCGGAGATCTCGAATGCCTTCTCCATCGCCCGGTCGGTCCAGGTTTGCCCCTTCGGTTCGAAGTTGCGAACGAACTTGATCGCACGGCGCTTGTTCCCCGGGTTCGCCTTGATCAGCCCGCCTGAGAGGGGTCTCACCTCGTTGCTGAAGGTGATCACCGTGAAGCGGAAGCTTCCTGGCAGGTCTGAAATCATCCTGACCAGTTCATCCTGCACCCGGCTCAGGCGCATCCGTTCGACTGGCGGTTTGCCCTCGCCCCTCCCTGGCGGCGGGGCACCGGGGCGCCTCGCGACATCGGTGCCGCTGCCGCTGTCACCGCCCTTTTTCTCCTCCCCGGGCTCGACGGCGATCAGGTCCTTCTTCTTCATCGAGATGCTGGTATCGAGCAGGAAAACAACCCGCTGACTTAGCAATTCCTGGCCGAAGAAGCTCGGAACCTCGATCTTCACGCCGCTGCCACGCGGGGTGATGGTGACCTCACCCGGCGGCCCGTTCCCGTCGCGCTCCCGTTTGCTGTCATCGATGTGGCGCTGCCACTCGCCAGATCCAAAGAGGCTGGCACCGGTGAACCTTGTCAGCAGTTCCCGCAGCCGGTTGGCCACCAGCGACAGCTCCTTGCCCTGCTTCTCCTGGAACTGGAGCGCCTTGACCAGGTGGGGGACTGCGCCCTGGTGGTTCTTTCTGTCGAGAGCCGAGATGGCGGAGAGGATGACGCTTTCTTCGGGGTCGTAGAGGGCGCTCAGTACCGACTTGAACGCCTGCCGTTCGGTGCGCGCCGCCAGCACCCCCACCAGCTGGTCGCGGACCTCCTTGCGCGGGTGCTGGTTGCATCGAGTACACAGCCAGGTGAGGCCGGTTCCCTCATCGAGGGCCCTGAGTCCCTCGATGACCGCCGCTTCGAGGCGCAGGTCGTCCGACAGAAGGCCCAGGGCGATGACAACTTCCATCGCTTCGGCGCTGCCCTCCCGACTGAGGGCGATGACCGCTCTTCGAATCGGCTCGTGCTCTCCCCCTGCCAGAGCTGCGACCAGATCATCGCTGAGGGCCGCCACATCGATGACGCTGGCGGCAGGGGTGAGGACGATGAGCAGCAGGAAAATTATCGGCTTCAACTCGATCCTCCGGGATGGAGGATAACCGCTGTTCGGGACCGGTGGCCATACAGCTTCGCGGGTTCAGGCTCATTCAGGGGCAGGGATTGGGAGCCATACAGTCGAGACCGTCGAGGGTCGGGTCGACCCCACAGACGGTAGGACCGGGGGGCGGCGGGGGTAAGCCGCCGACGAAGAGATACGTGAGGAGGAATACGGCGTCGGCGATATTGGCGTCGCCATCATCGTTGCTGTCGGTGCTGTCCTTGCACGGCCACGGCGGCGGCGGAAAGATGAAGAGGACGTTGAGGAAGCAGATGGCATCGCCGAGGTTGACGCTGCCGTCGAGGTTGCAGTCGCCGCGGCGAAACTCGGGAAACTGGCCGGTGCAGGGGCCGACCTCCACCGCCATGGAGTTCGCATTGACGTCGGAAATCACCGGGTTCTCGAGGCAGATCTGCGGCATCGTCTGGCAGGTCGAGCAGTCGAAGGCCACCACCGTCAGCACCTCGCTGCCCGGGGGGATCTCGGTGAGACTGAAGGAGAAGCCGAGGACGGTGACGGGGCCGGTGGCGACGTCGTAGCCGGCAGCCTCTGCGCTGCCGCCGCTGGCCGAGAGGAGCACCGGGCCTGGCGGATCGAAGGTCACGTCGAACTGGAAGCCAGCGATGGGCAATGAGTTGGTCATCACCACCTCGAAGGTCGATTGGCTGGCATCGACAAAGCCGATCTCGAGCAGGATGGGGTCCTGGGCCGACGCCCTGTCGGCGGTCAGCAAGAGCAGAATCATCGCGGTGAGAAGCAATTTCTTCATCGGCGACCTCCCTATCGGTCACCCTCGAAGGTAGCACATGATCGAGACGGTCCAAATCCCCGAGAACGGCGTAACCTTGTCGGTGGCGCGGTAAGAGGTCAAAATCGCCAGCAACCCGACAGGAAAGGCCTCTCCATGAAACGCCCGACCTTCCCGATCTTCCTCCTCATCCTGCTTTTCACGCCCATCTTCTGTTCTTCACTGTCAGCGCAACCGTTCGTGAGCCGCTGGCACGAGGAGCCAGACCGGCAGTGGCCCGGGGCTGAATTCAACGCCAACCGCTTTCAGGACTGGCGACTCGCCGATGGGCGTCTCGAGTGTCTCGAGGGTCGCCCGCGCAGCCCTGTTCGCACCGTCATCCTCCTGACCCGTGAGATCGATCCGGCTCGCGGCTCTCTCGTCAGCGAAATCAGCGTCTCGCCGACTGACGGCGGAAAAGAACGCGGCGATGGCTGGGCAGGAATCCTTCTGGGAATCGGCGGCCCCGAGATCGATTTCCGTATCCGCGCCCTCGTCCATGACAAGCCAGCGACCGATGGCGGGGTGCTGGCGGTGGTCTCCGCCACCGGCATCGTCTCATTCCGCGATTTCACCAGCGGTGGCGGCGGTGGCTCGTGGGCGATCAGCGGTGCCCTCAAGAAGGATCAGTGCGCCCAGCTCCCCGACCAGGTGATGACCGGCTTGGGCATCGACTGCGATGGTGGCGAGGTGGTGCGCCTGCGGCTGACGATCGAGCCCGAGGACGCCGGAACCTATCTCCTCATCTTGACCGCCCGCGCCGATAACGAGGTGGTCTCTACCGCCACCCTCGGAGGGTTCTCACTCGATCAGGTCGACGGTTCCATCGGCCTTGTCAGCCACCTCGGTCCGAAGCAGAGCCAGAAGGGGCACGCCTTTGTACACTGGACCATCGCCGGACCTGCCTCGGTCGCCTACCCCGAGCGCGCCTTCGGCCCGGTGCTGGGGGTCCAGTACAGCCTCTCTCGCCTCGCCCCCGGGCCCCTGACCTGGAAACTGACCGCCCAGCTGCCACCGATCTCCGCTGACGAGCTGGTCGCCGCGCGCCTCGAGGTCGAGGACATCGACGGCAACTGGCGCACCGTCGCCCGTGGCGACTTCGAACCTCTCTCGCGCACCGTTCCTTTTCGCGTCGAAGCGTGGCAGGCCGACGGAGAAACACCCTTCCGCGTCGCCCTCGACCTGGCCCAGCGCACCGGAGCCCTGACCACCCACCACTACCAGGGCTCGGTCCCTGCCGAACCGACCGATCCCGACGGCACCTTCGTCATCGGGCTGATCTCGTGCGTCAAGAACTTCACCGGCAATCTCCAGTGGAACCGCAACAGCATCTGGTTCCCCCACAGCGAGGTCGCCGCCGGGGTCGCCGCCTGTGAACCAGACCTGATCTACAGCGCCGGCGACCAGATCTACGAGGGTGACATCACCCCGGCGGTCGGCGGCCCCCCCGACGTGATGCTGCTCGACTACCAGACGAAATGGGTGCGCTGGCTGTGGGCCTTCGGCGAGTTGACCCGCAGGATTCCGACCTTGACCGTCCCCGATGACCACGACGTCTACCACGGCAACATCTGGGGCGCAGGCGGCAAGCACGCCCAGAGGAGTGAGGGCACCACCGCCCAGGACGCAGGCGGTTACAAGCTGGCACCGCGGGAGGTGAACGCCATCCACCGCACCCTGACGTCGCATCTGCCCGACCCGTTGATCCCCGGTCCGATAGGCGATGGCTACAGCGTCTATGCCACCCGCATCGAGTACGGGGGGGTCAGCATGGCGCTGGTCTCTGACCGCCAGTTCAAGAGCGCCCCGCGGCCGACGGTTCCCGAGGGGAACGTCGTCAACGGCTGGTTCAGGAACCCCGATTTCGATCCGCGCAACGCTGATGTCGCCGGCGCAGAACTCCTCGGCCCGACCCAGGAGAGACTCCTCGATGAGTGGGCGACCGACTGGCGCTGTGGGGCGTGGATGAAGATCCTTCTCTCCCAGACCCCCTTCAACAACATCGCCACCTTGCCTCCCGGCAAGAGCGGTGGTGTCACTCAATCGTTGCCGATCATCGAGGTCGGTGGCTACGCCGAGGGGGAGAATCCCGTCGCCGACTGCGATTCCGGCGGCTGGCCCCAGACCCCTCGAAACCGTGCGATCCGATCGATGCGCAAGGGGATGGCGTTTCACCTGGCAGGGGATCAGCACCTCGGCAGTTTGACCCGTTACGGCCTCGATCGCTTCGGCGACGGTGGCGTCGTCTTCGCCGGGCCAGCGGTGGCCAACACCTGGCCGCGACGCTGGTTCCCCTCGGAGGTGGGAGCCAACCGCGCCGAGGGCTGGCCACGATATACCGGCGACTACTTCGATGGCTTCGGCAACCGGATGACGGTCCTCGCCGTCTCGAATCCGACCAAGACAGGACACCAACCGGAGCGGCTGTACGATCGGGGTCCCGGCTGGGGCGTGATCGAGTTGGAGCGCTCGACGCGCAAGATCACCTTCGAGGCGTGGCCGCGCTGGAGCGTCGTCGGCGACCCCTCGGCGCGTCAGTACCCCGGTTGGCCACAAACCTTCGATCAGCTGTCGATGGCAGGAATCGCCAGCGACTGGCAACTGGCCGCGATCAGCGCGCGGGCCATCGCCAGGAATGGGGGGCCCAAGGAGCCGGTGGTGCGCGTCATCGATGCCGCCAGCGGCGAGGTGATCAGCGCCTATCGATTGCGTGGTGGAGAAACGTGGAGGCCCGGGGTTCCCGCCCCCGGGGAGTACCTGGTCGAGATCGGCGATGGCGACGGCAGCTGGCAGCGAAGGCCCATCGAGCGGGTCGACTGAAGTGCGGTCCGGGTCAGCGGCTGGCGAGCCCCGAGACGATCGCGATGACGGCAAGACCTGCCAGCACCGCCAGGGTGATCTTCAGCCACGACCATGGGCGTGTTCCCACGACCTCGCCGGTGACCGCGTTGACCAGCACCTCGTAGGTCTTCTTCTTCCACCTGTAGCCCATCGCCCACATCGGCAGGAGCAGATGCTTGTAGGTGACCGCGTCGGTCCTGACATCCATCGACAGCACCTGCTGGGTGTCGCCACCGATGCGCCTGCGCACGTCGCCGTTGAGCGCCTTGTCGATCCTCTTGCGCGCCAGTTGATGGCCCTCGGGAAGTTCGACGTCGTAACAGCGCACCAGGAATCCAGAGAGGTAACGACCATCGTGAGGCTGAACCGCCAGCAGGGGCCACGGCTCGAGCTTGCGCTGTAGTTTGCGATTGCGGACGTCGTTTGCGGGCACAAGCACGTCATCGAAGAAGCGCTGAAAACTGCCAGAAACGGGGGTCCAGCGGATGCGTGTCTCCATCCGGCGATTCTTGCCGGAACCCACCCATACCGTGTAGCGGTCTCCCCTGAGTCCCGAGTAACGGGTGAATGTCATCGCATCGAAGGTCCAGAAGGGCAGATAAACCCCCTGAAAGCGACCCTCGAGGCCGCGGCGCTTCCATTTTCCAGGTGCGAACCAGCGCCCATTCACCCACTTGCCCAGGTTTTCACGGGCGACTTCGCGCTCGACCTTGAAGGGGAGCACCCCGTCGATGGGGATCCGCTCGCTCGCCAGGACGGCGTTGTCGATCTGCAACTCGCTGCCGCAGAAGGGGCAGTCGCGAGCGACCAGGGTGCCGGTGAATTGCACCTCCGCGCCGCACGATTCGCAGGTCAGCTCGCGGGTCGAGTCGCCATCGTCAGCGCTGCGCTCGCGCTCGCGGCGAACCCTCTCCTTGCGCAGCCTTGCATCTTCGAGAAGCGCCGATTCGAAGTCGTGCTCGACGATTTCCGCCTCCGGGTCGAGATCGATCTCGGTCTCATCGCCACAGTAGGGGCAGATCATCTCGCTCTCGCCGATGTGATAGCGGAGGTCTGCGCCGCAGGCTCGGCAGGGAAAGGTCCTCGCCTCCTCCTCCGGGCGTCTCGAACGCGCCTCGCTGGAGGTCGCGCCGCTCTCATCGGCGGATTCGGCGTCCACCGACAGAGGTAGGGTGGGCTCTGTGCTCACGGTTCCTCCTTGTATCACCCTCTCCTGGTGAGAGGGAAGGCGCTATCGACTGCCTGCCCGGTAGCGATCGTAGCGGACACTGCGACCCCGAAACACCGCCTCCGGTTCCTCCTCCGGGAGAAGCGCCGGGGCGTGGAGCGGCCTCTTGACCACCAGCCAGCGCCGGGCGGCCTCGAGGCCGAGGCGGGCCAGGGCCTCATCCTCCCCCACTTCACCCTTCCCGACCAGCGCCTGGAGGATCTGGGCCTCCTTCCTGGCGAGGGCCTTCTTGTGGCGCTCGGGAAACATCGGGTCGATGAGAAAGACGTCGGCAACGGCGGTCGACCCGTCGATGAGCTTGAGGACGTCGCCGATGACGAGATTGATCCGGGCGGCGGCTTCGGCGATGGCATCGTCCCGGGCTCGCGCCCGCAGGAGGCCATCGCCGAGGAGGGCACCAACCACCGGGTGGCGTTCGTAGGCGGTGACGGTGCAGCCGAGGAAAGCGAGCACCATCGCATCGCGGCCGAGACCACAGGTGGCATCGCAAACGCTCGGCTCTTCCCCCCGCTTGCCGATGGCGATGGCGCGAGCGATCAGCCCCTTGCGGCCCTGGCCGAGCCTCTTCTCCATCGCACCGGAGGAAAAATCGACGACCACCGCTCCTGGTGCACCGGGGGCGGAACTCCGCAGGGAGAGGACACCCTCCCGGCGCTCGAGCAGAAGGGTCGGAGATCCCCGGGCAGTCTCGATGTCGAGGATTTTCTCCGCTGAGTTGCCTGGCACACGGCACCTCTCTTCGCCATCCCAGGTTGGGGGATGATGAATCCCCAGGCAAGGCGAGGCTTCTGGAGACCCTGCCCTATTCTGCCTCCTGTCGATAGAATCCCGCCATGCACCTGGGATTCCTCGACTGGGCGGTGATCGCCCTCTACGTGGCTTTTGCCATCGCTGTCGGCCTCTACCTGAGGCGCCGGGCGGGGAGAAGCACCGATGATTACTTCCTCGCCGGGCGTTCCCTCCCCTGGTGGGTGGTCGGAACCTCTATGGTCGCCACCACCTTCGCTGCCGACACGCCACTGGTCGTCACCGGCTGGGTTCGTGATGGCGGCATCTGGAGCAACTGGCTGTGGTGGTGCTTCGCGGTCGGGGGAATGCTGACCATCTTCCTGTTCTCGCGTTACTGGCGACGCCTCGGCGTGATGACCCAGGCAGAGCTTGCCGAGTTGCGCTACGGGGGCAAGGGAGCGGCGGCGTTGCGCGGGACCCTCGGTTTCTTCCACGCCTTCTTGACCAACCCCATCGTGCTCTGCTGGGTGCTGCTGGCGGCGGCGAAGATCAGCGACGTTCTCTTCGACATCGACAAGGTCACCGCCCTGGCCATCGCCTGCGCCATCTGCATGTCCTACTCGCTCCTCTCCGGTTTCTGGGGGGTCGCCATCACCGATCTGGTGCAGTTCGCCCTGGCGATGATCGGGGCCATCGTCTTCGCGGTGATCGTCTGGCAAGCGGTGGGGGGGCGCGAGGCGATCGTCGGCGAACTCGCGGGAAGCGGTGGAGATGCCGGCGACTACCTCGCCTTCCTTCCTCACCCCGGAGACGGCTCGTGGACCGAGATCGGCTTCTGGACGACTCCGCTGGCGGCGGTGGCGGTCTACCTGGGGGTCAGCTGGTGGGCGACCTCGGGGGTCGATGGCGGCCCGGTGGTGGTGCAGCGCATCGCGGCCAGCCGCTCGCCCGCTCACGGCTCCGTCGGCACCCTCTGGTACAACATCGCCAATTACGCTCTGAGGCCGTGGATGTGGATCGCTGTCGCCCTCGCCTCGCTGCTGGTGATCCCCCACGGCGAGCCGTTGACGAGCCCGGTCGCCGGCACCGTCGTCGAGATCAGCGAGTCGGGGGACCGGGTTGTCATCCAGGATGACGCCGGGGCGCGCACCGCCGTCGAGGTGACCGCCATCGACGGCTGGGCGGGAGTTCTGCCGACGGTGACCAAGAAGATCGGCGACAAAGTCACTGCCGCAAATATGGTCGACGACAAGATCGAAAAGAGTTCGGTGATCGCCCGCAGCGACTCGGAAAAAGCCTACGTCGTGATGATGGTGCGCTACCTGCCGGCGGGGATCCTCGGGGTCGTCATCGCCTCGCTTCTCGCCGCCTTCATGTCGACCATCGACACCCACGTCAACCTGGCATCGTCGTACTTCATCAACGACCTCTACCGACGATTCCTGCGCCCCAAGGAGTCGCAGACCCACTACGTCGCCGCTGCCCGATTCGCCAGCGTCGCGATCCTTCTCCTCGGAGCGTTCCTGGCATCGGTTTCGACTTCGATCAGCGACCTCTTCACCTTCTTCCTCGCCTTCCTCGGCGGCGTTGGCCCCGTTTACCTGCTGCGCTGGCTGTGGTGGCGGGTGACCGCCTGGACCGAGATCTCGGCGATGGTCGCCTCGAGTGTCACCACCACCCTGGTGACGATGTACAGCAGCGGCTGGTCTCTCGGGCCGTTTTCCCCCGGTGGCGAGATCGAGCCGGTGGGGCGTCTGCTGGTGGTGGTGGTGGTCTCCCTCGCCTGTGGCCTGCTGGCAACCTTTCTCGGCCCGCGCAGCGACCCCGCAAAACTGGTTTCCTTCTACGAGAAGGTCCGCCCCGTCGGCGCCTGGGGTCCGGTGCGCGCTCTCGCCCGCTATGCGCCGAAGCCTCACGAAGGCAAGAAGGTCCTCGCCGGGATCGCCGGCGGTCTGGCGATGGTGTGGGGGTTGACCCTGGGGATCGGCTGGTGGCTCCTCGGAGACCCGCTGGTGTGGAGCGCCTTCGGCACCTCGGCGGCGGGGGCGGTGGTCGTCGTTGCAATCCTCCCCGGGTTGTTACACGACGAAACCGGCGAGAACTCCCCGTGAACCTCTCCGGCGGCGATAGGTCCCCGACGGTCAAGGCGATCCTCATCGTCACCCTTCTCGTCTGGGTCGGCTTCGTCGCCGTTCGCCTGAGCGCACCATCCGATTTGATGAGCCGCGACCAGGAGCGGGTCGCCAGTTACGTCCTCGACGTCGTCGAGGGTGGCAACTGGCTGTGGCAGGAAGACACCGCCGGCAACTTCGCCAGCAAGCCACCGCTCTACAACTGGCTGGCGGCGCTGCCGGTCATCGCCACCGGCGAACTCGACCGCCTGACCCTCTCCTTCCCCAGCTGGTTCGCCACCGTCATCAGCTGTCTTCTGCTTGTCGCCATCGCCGGGCGTTGGTTCAGCCGCAGCACCGCCCTGTGGGTGGCGCTGGTGATGCTCTCCTGTCAGCTCGGAATCCGACAGGTGATCCTGGTGCGCTCCGACACCCTCTTTCAGATGTTCGTGCTCCTCGGCGTTTTCTTCGCCCTGCGGGCATGCCTCGACGGCAAGAGCTGGTGGCCCTTCTGGCTGGCAGCGATCGGTTCGGTGATGACAAAGGGGCCCCTCGGGCTTCTGTTTTCATCGCTGGGGCTGGTGGCTCTTCTTTGGCAGAGAAGAAGCAAAGGAGAGACGGGCGTAACCCTTCATCGGCGTGGTCTTGTCGGTGGGGCACTGATCTTCATCGCTGTTCCTGTTCTTTGGCTGCTTGTCGCCGACCAGGAGAGCGGCGGCAGGGCGATCGCCAAGCTCCTCGGCGATGAGTTCTTCGGACACTCCCTTGGCGAACGAAGCGTCGTCGGGGCCTCCTGGACCGATCACCTCAACCCCATCGGCTGGTTCTTCACCCGTCTGGCGCCGATGAGCTGGCTGGCCATCTTTGCGCTGGTAAAAAATCTTCGACGTCCCTCCGAAGACCCCGAGGAGCGCTTCGTCGAGAGGTTTCTCTTCTGCTGGCTCATAGGCGGGCTCATCATCCTGTGCGCCGCTTCCCATCATCGTTTCGTTCACCTCCTGGCGTTGATGCCCCCGGCCGCCCTTCTCGGGGCGCGCCAGCTGGCCACCATCGCATCGGCCCGCTCACCGATGATCGCCCTGCTGGCGCTTTCCATCGTCCTCCCCTTTGCCAGCCTCTACCTCAACGTCATCGATGGGAATTCGCCCCGGATCATCCGGTCGGAAGAAGCCAGACGTTTTGCGATGCGCGCCAAGAAGATCACCGGAAGAAGCGCGAAGATCGAGTTCTTCCGCGCCCCGACGGCGGTCCAGGTTCATCTCAGCCGATTCATGGAGCCGCTCAACGACGGCGGCGTCGGGGAAATCCTCGCCGACAACGAGCCTGTCTGGATCATCACAGCAGAAGAAGACCTCCTGAGGAGACTCGCCGGGGAGGGGGGCAGCGACGGAATCAACGTCGTGCTTCGAACCCCCTATGAGGATGAGTATCTCGTTCTCTCTCTCAACAACGCGATGCGTCATTCTATTGCAGAGTTTGTCCCCTCTCTTCCTGTCGTTCACTGGCCGCTGTTTCTGCTGCTCGTCACCTCTGGATCGGGGGGTATTGTTCTTCTGACACTCCTGACCGGAAGAAGGGTCGCGCGCGGTCAGGTCGATTCCACCTCGGTGTAGCCTCTCTCGTTGAGACTTCTTCTCGTGATACAATGGTCGAGTTCCGTCGATGGCTCTGGCAGGGAGAACTGCCGGGTAATACCGGGGTTGAGGTATTGAGGGAGAATAAATCATGACCAACCCGAGGAATCTATTGGCCGTTTTGGCTGCGATCTTCATCGCTGCCGGGTCCGTCCATTCTGCCGAAGTTCCTTTCTTGCGCGGGGACGTCAACAACGACCAGTCGGTCGACATCAGCGACCCCATCATGCTTCTCAACTACCTCTTTGGCAACGGCGACACTCTCGCCTGCATGGATGCCGGCGACGTCGATGACTCAGGGAACATCGACATCGCCGATGCCATCAACGAACTCAATTACATCTTCGCCGGTGGTGCCCCCCCGCCGCCCCCCGGCCCAACGGAGTGCGGTTTCGACCCGACGATCGATGGAATCGATTGTCTCTCGAGCCTGTGCGATGGTCAGGGCGATCCGGCGCGAGTTGCTGCAGGGCACCTGATTCACCGGATAGCCTACGGCCCGTTTCCCGGTGCGGTCGATGCCGTCGTCAATATCGGAATCGATGCGGTGATCATCTCCCAGCTCAATCCCGATGACATCGATGAGAGCACCAACCTTCCTCTGGTCGCTCTGGAGGACTTCTTCTCCGCCACCTTCCCCGTTGCTGAGGAAACCTATCTCTACCGGCCCAACGGCTGGTTCCGCTACTTCCTCGGCGAGCAGGAGCCGCCCGCCAACTGGGCTCAGCCTGGCTTCGATGACTCGTCGTGGGGACGCGGCCCCGCCGGTTTCGGGCGCGGGGACAACGACGACCTGACGGAATTCGTTCAGTTTGGTACATCCGACGTCGTCTCCCTCTACATCCGTAACGAGATCCTGATCTCCAACCCGATCCCCGTCGGCACGCCATTCCTTCGCATCGACTACGATGATGGCTTTGTCGCCTATCTCAACGGCGTCGAATTCGCCCGCAGTACCAACCTCAACGGCACCCCGCCCCCCTTCACCGCCACCACCATCAACGGTCACGAGGCGGGAATTCCCGAGTACTTCCCGATTCCTGCGGGAATGCTGCTGCCCGGGATCAACGTCCTCGCCGTTCAGGGGCACAACCAGTCCAGCACCAGTAACGATTTCAGCCTGCACCCGACCATCGTCTCGACTCTCGCCACCATCGATGCCACCCGCCGCGTAGTGCAGAGTCGCGCCAACCTCCAGCGCTTCCCTTTCATCCGCGGAATCTACGCTCTTCGCCAGCTGCAGAGCGTGCTCGGTGAGTTCTGGGAAAACCATCTCACCACCGATTTCGACAAGGTTTTCGATCTGTACCGCAACGTCCGGAATCGTTACGACAACCGCGTCTTCGGCAGTTCCACCGCTGCCCAGTCACAGGCCGCGGACATCGAGTTCCTCGAATACGACTTCTTCACCGAAAACGCGCTAGGTTACTTCGGTGATCTTCTCCTCCACAGCGCCGCCAGCCCGGCGATGCTGATCTATCTCGACAACATCCTGAACTTCGCTGGCGAGCCGAACGAGAACTACGCCCGGGAAATCCTCGAACTGCACAGTCTCGGGGTCGACAACGGCTACACCCAGACTGACATCGAGGAGCTCGCGCGTTGCTTCACCGGCTGGACAGTCACCCGGATCCCCGATGACATGGCCCAGCCCTTCCCCGATTACGTCACCAACCCGGTCACCACCACGGACCACTCCTGGACCTCGACGGCGATCATCGAGATCGGTGAGGTGTGGAAGTACCTCCCGGGGGTCGAGGAGCCGACCCCGAATACCTCTGGCGGACCGACCACCGCCTGGGCCGAGGTTGCATACGACGACTCCGCCTGGTTCGAGGGTCCGACCGGGATCGGTTACGGCGACAACGACGATGCGACCGTCCTCAACGACATGCAAAACGGCTACATCTCCTTCTACGCCCGCAAGATCTTCACCATTCCCAATCCGGCCACCACCGAGCGCCTCGAGATCGAGATCGACTACGACGATGGCATCGTCGTCTACCTCAACGGCCTCGAGGTCGGCCGCAGCCGGACGATGCTCGACTACGCTGCACCGCCGCCTTACACCGCCAGTTCGGGGGGCCATGAGGCGGGGCGCGATAACCCCCTCTACATCGACCTCGATCTGCACAGGGCGCTGCTGCTTCCCGGCGACAACGTCCTCGCAGTCCAGGTACACAACGCCGGAATCAGCAGTGGCGACTGTTCCTTCCTGCCCCGGATCACCAGCAACATCCCCACTTCTCGACACGTCGAGCTGAGCAACCGCCAGGGACACTGGACCTTCCGTTTCGATCCCGATCACCACGACGACGGCGCCAAGACCCTCTTTGCCGGAACCCCCTACCAGATCGACATCCCCTTCGGGCGTGTCGGCGCCGAAGGGGTTCTCGATTCTCTCGACGTCATCGACGGCCTTGTCGCCCACCCCAACACCGCCGAGTTCATCTGCATGAAGTTGATCCAGCGCTTTGTCTCCGATGACATCTCGCTGGCAACGATCCACAATGGAAGCGCTCCCATCGAACTCCAGTCGCTGCTCGCCTCGATGGTGGCCGCCTGGTACTCGACAGCCCCGCCGGGGCACATCGGAACCGTGCTCGAGGTGGTATTCGATCCTGTGGATCAGCAGGGCCCTTTCTGGGAGGTGAGCAACCAGCGCTCGAAAGTGAAGTCGCCGATCGAGTTCATCAACACCACCCTGCGCTCCCTCAACGCGGCGGCAAGCACCGACGACCTCGCCTTCTGGATGGAGCGGATGGGGATGGACCTCTTCCAGAGGGATGAACCCGATGGTTTCCCGGAGGTCGGCACCGAATGGATCGGAACGACAACCCTGCTCGAAAGAATCAACTTTGCGCGCCGCTTCGCATCGAACGTCGACAACGACTACATGTGGCCACTGGATAGTTTCGTCAACCCGACAGCGGGCCTCGGAGTATCGGAGGTACTCGCCGTTTTCGATGAGGAGCTCTTCCAGGGCACCCTCAACGAGGCGGAAAAGTGCATCGTCATCGAATACGTAGAAACGGACATCAACGGCCAGCCGTGGCCACTCGACCCACAGGCACCGGACTACCGAGACCGGGTCCGTGACATGGTCGGGTTCCTCTTCAGCCTTCCACGCTGGCAGTTCCAGTAGAGGAGAAGGAGCAAAAATGATCAATCGCAGAGACCTTCTCCGTAACGGCAGCCTCGCTGCTCTCGGCCTGATACTGCCTCCTTTGGCAGGACCCAGGTTCCTCGGGCGTCGACTCTTTGCCGGCACTGGCACCACCGCCAAGAAGATGATTTTCATCTTCCAGCGTGGCGGGAACGATGCCGTCAACACGGTGATTCCCCGTGGTGACCTCGAGTACAACCAGGCCAATCGCCCCAGCCTGTTCATCAACGACACCGTGGCCATCGATCTCGGCAACGGCTTTGCCCAGTTGCACCCGGCGCTGGAGCCGATGATGGAGGTCTACAACCACATCCTGCTCAACGGGGTTGCGGGACCGGGAAACCTGGCGGTGCTCCATCGCGTTGGCTATCCCTCCCAGTCGCGTAGCCACTTCAGCGCCCAGCAGTTCTGGGAAAATGGCGTCCCCGGCGACGACACCCTGCAGGAAGGGATGATCTACCGTCGCTTCGCCAGCGATCCCGACTTCGCTTCCGAGCCCTTCCCCGGCGCCTTCCTCGATGACTCTCTTGCGGTTTCACTGCGCGGAGCGGTGCCGATTCCGGCCTTCCCCGCGGCTGAGGATTACTCCTTCGATGGCTCCCTCGCCGAGGTCGCTCGTTTCCTGGGTCAGCTCCCATCCACTCCTGGCGGCACCGATGGAAAGGGCCTCTACGGAGTCTACGGCGGTAAGCCCGACCTGCTCGGAGCGCCCTACCGCGACATCCTGATGCCAACGGGCGTCAAGCTCGGAGAATCGGTGAGCACCGTCCAGCAGGCGCTCGCTCAGGGCCCCTACGTTCCCGAGAATGGCGCGGTCTATCCCAACGGCACCTTCGGAACCCAGCTCTCGGAGATCGCGATGCTGCTGAAGCGCACCCCGGCGTCGATTCTCGGGGTGAACATCGGCGGCTGGGACACCCACACCAACCAGGGCACCCTCGCCGGAAACCATCCCAACATCCTCGGGCAACTCGCCCTGGGGATCCAGGCGCTCTCCAGGGACCTTCAGTCTCAGTGGCAAGACGTCGTCGTCGTCACCCTGACCGAGTTCGGACGAACCTCTGCCGAGAATGGCAGCCAGGGCACCGACCACGGCGCCAGCACCGCCATGTTCGTCGCCGGAGGCAGCGTCATCGGTGGGGTCTACAACTGCGATGCCAGCACCTGGGCAACTGGAGATCTGTTCACCGAGAACGACCGCTACGTCGCGGCCAACTGCGACTACCGCTCCATCTTTGCCGAGATCTTCCAGCAGCACTTCGGCGACGACCCGGCGATGATGGATACCTTCATCCCGGGCTTCGATGCGGCAGCCGCTGCCAACCCGGAACTCTTCGCCCCACTTGGATTCCTGGGGTAGAGAGCGCGTCTGGAAAGGAGCGCCAGAAGATGAACCACTCACGTGGCCTCGTTTCCCTGCTTCTGGCGCTTGTCACCGCCCTTGCCGTCCCCGCGGGGGACGACAATCTCGCTGCCGCCGAGTGGGAGATCCTCTTCTTCGACAGCGCGTTCTTGCCATCGACTCTTACCATCGATCATGGCGACACGGTGCGCTTTACCTGGGTCGCCGGCTCTCACCAGTTGATGAGCGGCTTGCCGGGGGGTACCCCGGGCACCCCCGATGAGCCAGGTGCCCTCTTCAGCGCCACCCTCGATGCTGCCAACCCCGACTACGTTCACCTCTTTGGCGAGGGGGATGTCATCATCGGCTTCTTCGACGCCAACAACCCAGCCCAGGTCGGCGCGATCACCGTGCTCGGTTCAGCCCTCACCTTTCACGTGCTGGTGGTCGACAACGAATACATTCCTCCGGTGATCTCCATCTTCCGGGGTGACACCGTCCGCTGGACTCACGAGCCGATGGAGATGCTCCACACGGTGACCAGCGGCACCCCCAACGGCGCTGCTGGCACCATCGAGGAGCCAGGAGCCCTCTTCGACGAGCTGTCGACCGATTCCACCCCCGTCTTCGAGTACCTCTTCGATGCCCCGATGGTGCTGCCCTACTTCTGCACCCCTCACTGGCCCTTTGGCATGGATGGGACTGTGGTCGTCCAGGAGCTCTTCATCCGCGGCGACTCCAACAGCGACAGCGCGGTCGGGATCGCCGATGCCGTGACGACCCTCGATTATCTCTTCCAGTCGGCGGGCACTCCGACCTGTCTCGATGCTCTCGACGCCAACGACGATGGCGGGGTCGATCTCGGCGACGCCATCTGGACCCTCGCCTATCTCTTCTCCGGAGGTGACGCGCCGCCGGCCCCCTTCGACGAAC
>JYMV01045102.1_pt1 | contig 21946 bp, 19 predicted proteins | sample 338911 | NCBI WGS metagenome assembly JYMV01 (sample SAMN03354496, study PRJNA234377) | hydrothermal vent metagenome | biome: Deep sea; feature: Hydrothermal plumes at the Eastern Lau Spreading Center, Western Pacific Ocean; material: Seawater | place: Tonga | collected 2009 | depth 2000 m m
TGAATGAAATTGGTAGGGGAGCATTCTCTAAAAGGTGAAGGTTAATCGACAAGAATAGCTGGATTTTAGAGAAGTGATGATGCCGGCATAAGTAGCGATAAAAGACGTGAGAATCGTCTTCGCCGAAAACCTAAGGTTTCCTGGGCTATGTTCGTCATCTCAGGGTTAGTCGGTCCCTAAGCCGAGACCGAAAGGTGTAGGTAATGGGAAACAGGTCAATATTCCTGTACCACCAAGGTTGCGTTAACAGTGAAGGGGGGACGCAGAAGGGAAGGCACCGCCGGGTGTTGGATATCCCGGTCCAAGCCTGTAGGAGGAGTGTCTAGGCAAATCCGGACACTCAGTACTCCGAGGGGTTATGGGGAGGCCGTCAGGCCATAAACGGGCCGTACCACGCTGCCAAGAAAAGCCTCGTAGCGAGTAACCAGGGTGACCGTACCGCAAACCGACACAGGTAGGTAGGTAGAGTATACTAAGGCGCGTGAGAGAATACTCGCTAAGGAACTCTGCAAATTAGCCCCGTAACTTCGGAAGAAGGGGTGCCTCCATTAGGTGACGGGTCTCGCATCCGAAGCCGAAGGAGGTCGCAGTAAAGTGGCTCTGGCGACTGTTTATCAAAAACACAGGACTCTGCAAAGTCGTAAGACGACGTATAGGGTCTGATGCCTGCCCGGTGCTGGAAGGTTAACAGGAGAGGTTAGCCGCAAGGCGAAGCTTTGAATCGAAGCCCCAGTAAACGGCGGCCGTAACTATAACGGTCCTAAGGTAGCGAAATTCCTTGTCGGGTAAGTTCCGACCTGCATGAATGGCATAACGACTGGAGCGCTGTCTCAGCGAGTAACTCAGCGAACTTGAAGACCCGGTGAAGATGCCGGGTACCCGCGACTAGACGGAAAGACCCCGTGCACCTTTACTACAGCTTGGCATTGAGTTGTGGGCAGGTATGTGTAGGATAGGTGGGAGACTGTGAAGCTGTGGCGCTAGCTGCGGTGGAGTCAATCTTGAAATACCACCCTTGCATGTCTGCTATTCTAACCTAGCTCCATCATCTGGAGCAGGAACAGTGCCTGGTGGGTAGTTTGACTGGGGCGGTCGCCTCCCAAAATGTAACGGAGGCGCCCAAAGGTTTCCTCAGGCTGGTCGGCAATCAGCCGTAGAGTGTAAAGGCAAAAGGGAGCTTCACTGCAAGACTGACAGGTCGAGCAGGGACGAAAGTCGGGCTTAGTGATCCGGTGGTTCTGTGTGGAAGGGCCATCGCTCATCGGATAAAAGGTACGCCGGGGATAACAGGCTGATCTCCCCCAAGAGTTCATATCGACGGGGAGGTTTGGCACCTCGATGTCGGCTCATCGCATCCTGGGGCTGAAGCCGGTCCCAAGGGTTTGGCTGTTCGCCAATTAAAGCGGTACGCGAGCTGGGTTCAGAACGTCGTGAGACAGTTCGGTCCCTATCTGTCGTGGGCGTTGGAGATTTGAGAGGTGCCGTCCCTAGTACGAGAGGACTGGGATGGACAGACCTCTGGTGTGCCGGTTGTCGCGCCAGCGGCAGCGCCGGGTAGCTACGTCTGGTTCGGATAACCGCTGAAAGCATCTAAGCGGGAAGCCGTCCTCAAGATAAGATCTCCCGGAGGGTTTAACCCTCCCTCAAGGCCTCTGGTAGACCACCAGTTTGATAGGCTGGAGGTGGAAGGGTCGTAAGATCTGAAGCTAACCAGTACTAATCGGCCGTGCGTTTTAGATTCTCATTTGCTTCTGACAGGGTATGCTTCTTACGCTTATCCGGTGGCACATACCGAAAGGGAAACACCCGTTCCCATCCCGAACACGGAAGTTAAGCCTTTCAGGGACGATGATACTGCAGCTGTGAGGCTGTGGGAAAGTAGTACGTTGCCGGGTTACAACAAAGCCCGATGATCTTATGGTCATCGGGTTTTGTTGTTTCTTCTCGCGGGCGGCCTAGTTATTCTCAGACTTTCACGCTCATTTGGTTGGAAGTAGTGGCTTGAATCGATCTGTGGTCTACGAAACCTCGTGTTATTGTACAGCACTAACGTCGGATAAGGTATATTATGTTACAAATAGACACTAGAAATCCACTCTATAAAAGCCGCGGCATTCATCCTCTCTTCGCCGTAATATGGGGTTCCGTGCCTGCAAGGAGTCGATCTAAGTTTCCCCTGTGGCGGAGCCATATCAACACAGCGATGCTAATACCAAAGACTAGTCGATCAACATTCGGGTGCCAAAGTGTAATCATCACGGGCAATAATCCCGAGCCAATAAGGGCTCCAAGTGCTGCATATTTCCAGATAGCCACGGCTAACAGCCAGACTCCCAATAGTACTAGCCCAAGAATTGGATCAATACCGAGAATTGCCCCAAGCGCTGTGGCGACCCCTTTTCCACCTTGAAAACCAAGAAATACAGAGTAACAATGTCCGATGACAACGGCGAATCCAATCAGGAGGAGATTTCGTGGTTCCGTAACATGTCCTGGGAAGGCGATTGGGATGGCTGCGGTCGCAACAAGTCCCTTTCCAACATCCCCAACCAAAGCATAGGCGCCGGCTTTCTTTCCCACGACGCGAAGAACATTGGTGAATCCAACATTCCCACTTCCATGCGCCCGAGGGTCAATTCCTGTGGTGAGTTTCGAGGCGATCAATCCAAAGGGAATGGACCCTAGCAGGTAGGCGAAGAGAACTTGAACAAGGTCAAGCCACATCTGGTTCTCGTTTTCTTAGTGAGGACTGGTAGTCAGATGTTTCCATAATTGCGCTGCGTATTGCACACCCGAAACTAACGCGAGGACCATGGATGCATAAAGGCACAGGGATCCCCACATGTGCAGGTCAAGAAACGTGATCGGCTCGTCTTGCAGCAACAAGAGAACAATTGCCACGGTCTGGAGGATCATTTTATATTTTCCGGTGGTGTCCGCCGCCATCACCAGGCCGTGGGTTGCGGCAAGTGCACGAAGCGCTGTGACCGCAAACTCTCGTCCAACAATGATAATTGCGACCCAGGCGGCAACACGATCCATGTCAACCAGTAGAAACAAGGCTGCCATGACCAACAGCTTGTCGGCAACCGGGTCCAGAAGGCGTCCGAGGGTTGTGACTTGCGCGCGACGACGTGCGATGTAGCCATCAAGAGCATCGGTAGCCGATGCCGTCAAGAAAATTACTGTCGCGAGAAGAAGGCCATATTCGAGAGGGCTCACGACGCTCACAATGAATACTGGAATTAAAAGGATGCGGGCGAGCGTGAGTGCGTTTGGGAAATTCAAGGCTTCGGCACCCATTGGATTTTTGGTCATCATATAATCCCAGATTTCAAAATATCATGCAGATGCAGAATGCCCGTTATGGTTCGCTGGTGATCGGTGACGACTAAGGAAGTGATGGCGTGGTGTTCCATCACCTGCAGGGCTCCCGCAGCAAGTGCATCGTTGTGAATTGTCCTCGGATGTATTGACATAATTGTCTTCGCATTGAGAGATAGCAGGTCAGAGTGTTGTTCAATTCCCCTTCGTAAATCACCATCTGTAATGACTCCGACCAAATGGCCTTCCCCATCATCCACAGTTGTTAAACCAAGTTTTTTTGATGTCATCTCAAGAATCACAGCTTTCATCGAGGTGTGTTCTTGAACGCGCGGAACCGCCTTCCCCTCATGGACAAGGTCTGAAACGCGAAGCAGGAGTCGTTTGCCAAGCGTTCCTCCGGGGTGAACATGCGCAAAATCATGCTCCTGAAAACCACGTTTACGCAAAAGCGCGACGGCGAGCGAATCCCCCATCGCCAATGCGGCTGTTGTGCTTGCGGTTGGCGCGAGTCCGAGAGGACACGCCTCTTCTTCAACTGAGACATCTAGAACTGTATTACTTTCCTTTGCAATCGTCGAGTGCGGATTGCCAACTAGCGTCACAATAGGCACGCCAAGCCGTTTGATTGACGCAAGTACCTGAAGAATCTCAGGCGTCTCGCCGCTATTGGATACGATGAGTGCAACGTCATCATGGGCTATCATCCCGATATCACCGTGAACTCCTTCTGCCGCGTGCAAGAAAAATGCGGGAGTTCCCGTACTGGCAAAGGTTGAAGCCAGTTTTGCGCCAATAAGTCCAGATTTTCCCATCCCAATCACAACAATCTTTCCTTGACATTGGTACAGAAGATCTACGGCATCAGCAAATCGAGTGTCCAGACGGGCGATGAGCGCAAGGATCGCGTGTGCCTCTATCGTAAGGACTCGTTTCCCCTCCTCAATGCTCATTCGGCTTCGACACGTGTTGCTGTGGCTATGGCTTTGAGACGCGTGAGCAGCGTACCGACCTCTGTAAGTGGAACCATATTGGGCCCATCCGAAGGAGCATCATCAGGGTTTGGGTGAACTTCCATAAAGATCCCGTCACATCCTACGGCGATGGCCGCACAGGCCAACGGCGCAACGAACTCGCGTTGGCCGGATGACATGCCCTGGCCTCCTCCCGGCAACTGCACGCTATGGGTTGCATCAAATATCACAGGATATCCAAAGGTACGCATGATCGTAAGAGAGCGCATATCAACAACGAGATTGTTATACCCAAACATCGTTCCACGCTCAGTCAGGATGACGTTGTGGTTTCCTTGTGCGGTTACTTTTTCAACAGCAAATTTCATGTCCCAGGGAGCGAGAAACTGCCCTTTCTTGATATTGACGCCTTTCCCCGTTTGTGCGGCGGCAACGATGAGATCTGTCTGACGACAAAGAAACGCTGGAATCTGGAGGATGTCGAGAACGTCGGCGGCCGGTTTTATTTCTTCAATCGAATGCACATCTGACAGGATAGAGACGTTCAATTTACTACGGATCCGTTCGAGTATTTTGAGGCCAGGCAATAAGCCGGGTCCACGATATGATCCAAGCGACGTCCGGTTGGCCTTGTCGTACGAGGATTTAAAGACAAAAGAAAAGCCAAGCTGGGCGGTAATCTCCTTGAGTGTCGCGGCAATATCCATGACCAGAGGCTCGTCTTCAATAACGCATGGGCCAGCGATAATAACGTGAGGGCTTGCCTTCCCGATGGTCCCTCCACTGATGCGAACGCTATTACCCACCTTGCGCGACGTTTTTATGCGTTTCCGGAGTAGTTGAGTGCTGCGGCCACAAATGAGACAAAGAGTGGATGCGGTTTTCTTGGTCGAGAATTAAATTCAGGGTGAAATTGTGTCGCCACAAACCAAGGATGGTTTTGCAGTTCGATAATCTCGACGAGCTGTCCGTCCGGCGAGAGCCCGCTGAGAAGCAGTCCATGACTGGTGAGGGTTTCCCGGTATGCATTATTAAATTCATAGCGATGGCGGTGACGTTCGCTGAACTCTGTGGTTTGGTAGGCGGCGTGGCTCATCGTGCCAGTATGGATCTGGCAGGGGTATGCTCCAAGGCGCATCGTCCCACCTTTTTCACGGCCTTCTTGATCTGGCATGAGGTCTATGACTGGAAACGGCGTCTTATCATCAAATTCTTGGCTGTTCGCCCCATCGAGGTGGGCAACGTGTCGCGCGAACTCAATCACGGCAAGTTGCATGCCAAGGCAGATTCCAAGAAACGGAATGTGTTGTTCCCGCGCATATTGAATCGCTTCGATTTTCCCTTCTGTTCCCCGCCACCCAAATCCGCCTGGAATAAGAATGCCTTGGACGTCGGTGGTAAGAGCGGCAATACCGCGCTGTTCGATGTCGTCAGTCTCAAGCCATCGTACCTCAACGCGAGCTTGGTTCGCGATGCCGCCGTGCGTCAACGCTTCTAAAAGACTCTTATAGGAATCATGCAACTCCACGTACTTCCCTACAACTGCGATGGTTGTGTGGCGCGGTGGCTTCTTAATTTTCTCGACCATGGCAGTCCATTCAGAGAGATCTGGCGTTGTCCCTGAGAGTTTCAGGTGATGAACGATGAATTCGTCCAACCCCTCCTGCGAGAAGCAAAGAGGAACCTCATACACGGTATCCACATCCATGGCTGTCATGACTGCGTTGGTATCGACATTTCCAAATAGCGCAATTTTCTGCTTGAGAGACAGCGGGAGTGGCCTATCGGTTCGGCAGAGAATGATGTTGGGTTGGATTCCGATTTCTCGAAGCTTATTGACGCTGTGTTGTGTTGGTTTCGTCTTCAATTCTCCAGCGGCGCTCACGTATGGGATTAGGGTCAGGTGTATGTAGATCACGTGTTCCCGGCCGATATCAAAAGGAATTTGCCGAATCGCTTCCAGAAACGGAAGACTTTCGATATCGCCGATCGTTCCCCCAATCTCTACGATCAGGACATCAAGATCGTGGCCTGCTCGTCGAATCGTTTCTTTAATTTCGTCTGTGATGTGAGGAATGACTTGAACGGTGTCGCCAAGGTAATCACCGCGGCGTTCCTTGGTGATGACATTAAAATAGATTCGCCCGGTCGTGGTGTTGTTTTGGCGAGTCATATTCATGGAGGTAAAGCGTTCGTAGTGGCCTAGATCAAGGTCGGTTTCAGCCCCGTCGTCGGTGACATACACCTCCCCGTGTTGATAGGGGTTCATGGTTCCTGGATCCACATTGACGTACGGATCGAGTTTGAGGAAGGAGATTTTCAATCCGCGGTGGGAAAGTAAGTTCCCGATTGATGCGGATGCCAATCCCTTGCCTAAGGCGGACACAACGCCGCCCGTGACGAAGATAAACTTTGTCACCGCGTATCCTGAGTTGTCATGGCTGAGAGCGGAGCCATCTCTTCTGCTGCGGCGAGATCATCAGGAGTATCAATACGGATTGACGGATGTGAGGTTTCCCAAGTCTGAATTGTGATACCGGCCTCCATGACACGGAGTTGCTCCAGGCTTTCAGCGGCCTCAAGCATTCCCGTAGGCATCGCAGCAAACTCGCGTAGCATTTGTCGTCGATAAATATATACGCCGACGTGCTCATAGATAGTGTGATTGGATGAAACAGATACGTGGTTTTGGTTGTCTCGATGAAATGGGATAGTACTGCGCGAAAAATACAGTGCTTTGCCGGTGCTGTCGACGATGACCTTCACCACGTTTGGATTATGAATGTTCTCGAGCGTGGTCATGGGGCGACGTAAGGTCCCCATCTGAGCGGGGCTCTGCAAAAATGGGTCAATGAGGTCCTCAAGCAATCGTGGATCGAGAAGGACTTCATCTCCCTGAATGTTTACAATGACCTCGGCGGGAATGCGCGACGCCACCGCTGCTACTCGATCGGTGCCTGTTCGAGCCGAAGATCCCGTCAGAACGACCTCACCGTGGAATCCTTGGACGCATTTCTCAATGTTCAGGCTATCGGTGGCCACAATAACACGGTCGACGCTCGCGTGCTGAGAGGCAGCCTTGTACACGGTTTGGATGAGTGGTTTTCCCCATAATGTTGATAAAGGTTTTCCTGGAAAACGGGAGGATCCAAACCTCGCTGGGATGACTACGAGCACTGACATTATTTGGCTGTTTCGCTGTCGCATGTCGCCAGGGATTTCAATAACTCGCGTGGTGAAACCGTTGATGTGCCGACTTTTCCCACAACAATTCCGGCGGCACTAGTGGAAAGGACAGCGGCGTCATAAAACGATGCACCTGTTGAGAGTGCGAGAGCGAGGGTTGCAAGGACCGTATCTCCAGCCCCTGTCACATCGAATACAGGCCTCGCGGTGGTTTGAATATGCCGTGTTTTTTGATCACGTTCAAAAAGGCTCATTCCGTGCTCACCTTGTGTGATGAGTAGCGCGTCACATTGCTGCTGCGTTTGAATGGTACGGCCTGCTTGTTCAATGAGCTCGGGATTGGTGGTCAATGGAGGCCATACCCCTGCTGCGAGCATCGCTTCTCGCTGGTTGGGCGTAAGCATGGTCACTCCATGGTAACGTGAAAAGTGCTCAACTTTGGGATCGACGATCACTGGAATGCGCCTTTCCGCCGCCATAGTGACGACAGCCCGCATGATAGAAGCTGTCACGACGCCTTTCGCATAGTCTGAGATTGCAAGACAAGATGCTCGGGAAATGCCGTCGGCAATCTGCTCCAGCAGAAGAGTTTCCACCTCTGTGTTGAGATCACCCGCTTGTTCCGTATCAACCCTGACAACTTGTTGATTGTTGGCGATAACACGCGTCTTTTGCGTTGTGGGTCGAGCACGATCCGTGCAGAGGCCAAGTGTACCCTTTCGCTGATCAGGGACACAACATGCTTCAAGCGCGTGACGAAGGTGTTGACCAGGCTGGTCGTCTCCTATGATCCCACAGACCCGTGCCTTGCCACCAAGCGCAATGATGTTATGGAACACGTTTCCCGCGCCCCCAAGCGCTTGGGACCTCGATGTGACAGACACAACGGGGACTGGTGCTTCCGGGGAGATACGGTCGACATTGCCCCAGACGTAGTCATCAAGAATGAGATCCCCGACGACAAGAACTTCGGCAGCACTGAATTGTTCAACGAAAGTAGCGAGATTGGCCATGTAATGAATTAATGAACCGTTTTTCCGAGTCGATTCCAACGGACATTGGTCTTTTCACGATTCCACGACCAATAGATCAAAAACGCTTTCCCTTTGATCTTTTCTCGGTTGACAAAGCCCCAAAAGCGGCTATCAAGGCTTTGATCTCGATTGTCACCCATGACAAAGTATTGATCGGGAGGAACGGTGATCGGGCTAAAACCATCTCGTGGGTGTAAAGCACTAGGCAAGACTGAAGGATCAGTATGCTGAATATAGGGCTCAACCGTTGGGACATCATTGACATACAGGACTTTATCGCGGAGTGATATACGGTCACCCGGAGTCCCCACAATCCGTTTGATAAAGTCTTTATCCTCATCCTCGGGATACTTAAAGACAATGATATCCAGTCGCTCAGGGTCGTCAAATGAGAACAAGATATGATCGGTAAAGGGAACTTTTACTCCGAACAGAAACTTATTGACGAGAATATGATCGCCGATTGCCAACGTTGGAATCATGGAGCCCGACGGTATTTTGAATGCCTGAACAACAAATGTCCGTATGATCAAAGCCAGAATGATGGCAATAATTATTGCTTCGGCGTACTCACGAACGATGGACTTTTTTGGTCTTCCAGCGTGAGCATTGTCTGGTTGAATCTCTTCCTCCATTGACTAGTCGTTGATCCGAAGCAGGGCAAGAAATGCTTGCTGCGGGATAGTTACGCGTCCCATCTGTTTCATTCGCTTCTTCCCTTCTTTCTGCTTTGCCCAGAGTTTCCGCTTCCGTGTGATATCTCCTCCGTAGCACTTCGCAGTTACATCTTTTCGAAGGGCTTTGACTGTCTCTCGTACAATGATTTTGTGACCTATAGCCGCCTGAATCGCGACTTCGTACAGTTGTTGTGGAATCTCCTTCTTCATCCGTTCGGCAAGTCGGCGAGCACGAAAGGGTGCAACGTCTCGCGGGGCGATAAACGACAGCGCATCAACCGTTTCCCCGTTAAGAAGAATATCGACTTTCACCACGCTGGCTGCTTGATACCCTGCAAACTCGTAGTCAAATGATGCGTACCCTTGGGTACAGGATTTGAGCCTATCATAGAAATCAAGGACAATCTCGTTGAGCGGAAGTCGATATGACAGCATGATACGACCGATTCCAGTATAGGTGAGACTGTTTTGTGTCCCTCTCCGTTCTTGGCAGAGCGCAAGCAGAGGGCCAACGTACGCTTCCGGGGTCATGATCGTTGCGTCTACATATGGTTCTTCCACGCTCAACATGTGATGAGGATCAGGCAAGTTTGTGGGGTTATCGACTTCAATGATCGTATTGTCGGTCAGTGTCACCTTGTAGACGACAGTTGGCGTGGTGCTGATCAGATCAAGTCCGTATTCTCGTTCCAGGCGTTCCTGGATGATTTCCATGTGCAAAAGGCCAAGAAATCCACAGCGAAAGCCAAAGCCAAGCGCTAACGAACTTTCTGGCTCGTAGCGAATCGACGCATCATTGAGGCGAAGTTTTTCCAATGCATCCCGGAGATCTTCAAAATATTCGGTATCTGAGGAATAGAGCCCACAAAATACCATGGGTTTGGGCTCGCGATAACCTGGACAAGGATTAGCGGTTGGGCGATCTGCCTCGGTCAGGGTGTCCCCGATGGTGATGTCCCCTACCCGCTTAATACCGCATACGACATATCCGACCTCGCCGGTATGGAGTCCATCACATTTCTCGCGTTTCGGGGTAAAAATGCCTACTTCACCGACAGTCACAACCTTCCCTGTCGACACAATTCGCAGCTTAAGTCCTGGCGTAATCGCTCCGTCGATCACCCGCGTCAAGACAATTACGCCCTGATAATCGTCAAACCACGAGTCCATAATAAGGGCTTTTAATGGGGAACGGGCATCGCCTTGTGGCGCCGGGATACGTGAGACAATCGCCTCAAGCACGTCCGCGATGCCATCTCCTTTTTTTGCACTCACCCGCAACGCGTCTGAGGGATCGAGCCCAATGACATCTTTAATTTGTTGCTTGGTCCCTTCGATATCGGCGCTGGGAAGGTCGATCTTATTGAGGATGGGGATCATTGTCAGGTCATGCTCCAGCGCAAGGTGTGCGTTGGCAATCGTTTGGGCCTCAACGCCTTGAGCTACGTCTACTAAGAGCAGCACTCCTTCACATGCCGCAAGACTGCGTGACACCTCGTAGTTGAAATCCACGTGCCCGGGGGTATCGATGAGATTGAGCTGGTAGGAAGATCCGTTTGGGGCTCGATAGGTCGTCCGAACGGCGCGTGCTTTTATGGTGATTCCACGTTCCCGTTCCAGGTCCATATCGTCGAGAATCTGATCCCGATACTCACGCGAGGTGATGGCGCCGGTAACCTCGAGTAATCTATCAGCGAGGGTCGATTTGCCATGATCGATATGCGCGATAATTGCAAAATTCCTGATGTGTTGCTGAATCTGAATTCTCCTAATGACATGTTAAACAAGGGATTATATGCAGTCAACGAATTCATTGTCAAAAGTGTAAGGCCCGCATTATAATCCCTCCCGTGGCTCGCCGTCCTGCCGCTTCATCTGCCAAAAAACGTCAGGATCGTCTTCGACGTGACGATCGTGCGTTCGTCTGGCATCCCTTTACCCAGATGGAGGAGTGGGAACAGGAATCCCCAATCATCATCGAACGTGGAGATGGCCGACATCTCGTCGATACCGAGGGAAATCGGTATTACGACGGCGTCTCGTCAATCTGGGTCAACATCCACGGCCACCGAAACCGCGTACTCGACCGGGCTCTGCACGCACAACTTGAAAAAATTGCACATTCAACGCTTCTCGGGCTGAGTAACCTACCTTCAATTGAGCTCGCAAGGCAACTTATCCAGATTGCCCCTCCAGGTCTTCAGAAGGTCTTCTACTCTGACAACGGTTCCACGGCCATGGAAATAGCCATCAAAATGGCCTACCAATACTGGCAACAGCAAGGTTCGCGATTTCGTAACAAAAAGAAGTTTCTTTCGTTTGACATGGCCTATCATGGGGATTCGCTTGGAACGGTCAGCCTCAGCGGCATAGCATTGTTTCATAGGGCCTATAAACCGCTTCTATTCAAGACATTTAAGGCTGATCCCCCCTACTGCTATCGGTGTCCCCTTCAACTGCGCTATCCATCCTGCCATTTAGCCTGCATTCAGCCCATTGAAGCGACGTTGAAGGCGCACCATCAGGACATTGCGGCGTTGGTGATTGAACCCATGATTCAGGGCGTCGGCGGAATGATTACCAGCCCGCTAGGATATCTAAAAGCGATACGTGAACTCTGTACCCGTTATGATGTTTTGCTGATTGCCGATGAAGTCGCGACTGGGTTTGGACGCACCGGAAAGATGTTCGCGTGCGACCATGAGGGTGTAACTCCTGATTTGATGGCCGTCAGTAAAGGGTTAACGGGAGGATATATGCCGCTGGCTGCGACGTTGACCACGCAACGAATATATGACGGTTTTCTGGGAGCCTACGATGATTTCAGGACCTTTTTCCATGGACACAGCTATACGGGGAATCCCCTGGGCTGTGCGGTCGCATTGGCCAATCTAAAGCTGTTTAAACGCACCCGCCTTCTTAACGTGTTGCCTGAAAAAGTACGCACGTTGCAAAGAGCACTGCGGGGACTGAGGTCTCTTGCACATGTTGGACAGGTCAGGCAACTTGGATTAATGGTTGGAATTGAGCTGGTTCGAAACAAACGAACCAAGGAGCCCTATCCCCTCGAGGACCGAATTGGACACAAGGTAGCCATGGAAACGCGCCGCCAGCATCTTATCATTCGCCCGATCGGGAACATTCTCGTCCTCATGCCTCCACTGACCGCAACCCTACAGGAACTTAATGTAATAGTTGAAGTTGTAAAACTCGCCATTCAATCGGCTACGCGATCTCCGCGGCATATTCCAACTCGCTCGTAACTGCTGCGGTAGAGAGATATCTTAGCGCCCCGTTAGTGTAACGTAAATCCCAATCTTCGCATGCAGGTGGTGGGCGGCATTACCTTCGTAGAAGAAAATTTCCAGATGTCCTGAACTATTCACTATGGTGCTTGGAGCATCTTGTGATCCGTCAGCGTAACATCTGGAAATTCCTCTACATCGTGCATCCCCTATCGTAATGGTCAGTTGATCTCGTGGCCCACAGTGGTCAACGTCATTCTTAGTGATGTTGGTGATGAGATTGCCAAACCGGTCAATGTAGATCACCTCTCCCTCTAACGCATTGTCAGTGTGGCGGGGAGCGGGAAGGGGGATGGTGGTTGGATGATGCGATCCGCGTCCAAATTGTCCGATCGGTGTTCCTCTGGAAAGCCATGCCGCCACGGGCGCAAAGACGTCGCGTGCATGAAATGAATTTCCACGGGCCGGCAGATGAAATTTGGTCTCGGTCAGCTCGACGCATTGATAGTTTGGGATGTCACGGAACACGTAGCTAAGAATCCCGTTATCAGGAGCCAGAAAATAGAACCCGCCGGCGTGGACTAACAAGGGCCGGCGATCACTTCCCACTCCTGGGTCTACAACGGCTACATGAATGCTGCCTTTGGGAAAATAGGGATAGGTCGAGTGCAGTAAAAATGCCGCCTCCGCAACCGAGAAGGAAGCAACCTCGTGGGTCAGATCAACGATGGTCACGTGGGGATTGATGCTAAGAATCACCCCCTTCACGCTGCCTACAAAATAATCGGTCGATCCGAAGTCGGTGAGTAACGTAATAATGAGCGCTGATGGAGTTCTCTCCATCTAAAAATGCAGTCGGGGCAAGACTACGCGTTGCCGAAGTGAATACTGAGGATTTCGTAGGTGACGGTTTTGGCCGGTGTGGTAATCACGACTTCTTCGCCGACCCGGTGTCCGATCAGCGCACGACCCACGGGCGATTGGACTGAAATTTTCCTCTCCTTGAGATCACTTTCTTCCTGGCCGACAAGGGTATAACAGCGTTTCTCGTCGGTCTCGACATCTTGGAGTTCAACGGTGGCTCCAAACACAATCTTATCCTGGGGCCCTTTGCTGGGGTCGATAATTTCCAACTCCGCAAGCTTACCTTGGAGCATCTGAATCTTTCCTTCGACAAAACTCTGCTTATTCTTCGCGGCCTCGTATTCGGCGTTCTCCTTAAGATCTCCATGTGAACGGGCTTCTGCGATGTCTCTGATCACACGCGGCCGTTCTTCCTTAATGAGTTGGTCTAATTGGACTTGTAACGCTTCATAGCCTTTTTTGGTGATGGGAGCTTTCATGTTTGTCGATCTCCTGAGTCTAGTCGGCGTGAAAGAAAAAATTATACTTGGATTGATTCTTCCATGCAAAAACCTAACGCTCAGTACTCGTATGCGTTGCAGCGTGGATGCCATCCTGCTCGCGCACAGTCCACAGTATCGCCAATCCAGTGAGAAAGAACCCAGCCATGGCCAGTGCCGCAGGGCGTTGGCTGCCTACGACGGCGGTGATTTGACCGTAGATCAACGGCCCAATCATTGCCGCAAATTTCCCGCTGACCGAGAAGAATCCGAAGAACTCCCCGACTTTGTCGCGGGGCGTAAAGTATCCAATAAGAGTACGGCTTGCGGATTGGTTTGATCCCAGTGCGGCCCCCGCGATCAATCCTAAAACATAAAATTGCGCTGTGGTTTGGACAAAATAGGCACCGACGGAAATTCCCACCCAGATAATCAATGTCGCCATAATCGTTTGTCGTGGTCCAAACCGATCGACGATACCCCCAAAGACGTAGGCGCCCACTCCGGCGGAAATCTGAACAATGAGAAAATAGACGATCAATTCCGATGGGGTAAACTCAAGCACGCGGCTCGCAAAAATGCCCGCAAAGAGAATGACCGTGTTGATGCCATCAGTGTAGATGAGGTAGGCGATGAGGTACTTAAATAGTTCTTTGAATCGTGTAATTTCACCGTACGTCCGTCGTAGTCGCTGGAAGCCAATGCTCCAGACCGACCGTTCTGCAACAAGCGGGGTTGGGATCGCGCGTTCTTTCAAATAGAGAAACGTTGGGAGGCTGGCGATGACAAAAAACAGGGCAGTCAATACAAAACTGAGTCGATAGTTGACGAGGTTCTCTGTTCCCAGGCCTCCTTTGAGCAGTGGATAGGCCAGCGCGAGCGAAAGAAGTCCTCCCAGATATCCAAACGCCCAACCATATCCGGAAATTCGCCCCATATTTGATCGGGTCGAGATTTCTACGAGAAACGCACTGTAGAGCATGAAACCGAGGTCGAATCCGATGTTGGCCAGGCCGAAGACAACAAGGCCAAACCAGATATCTCCCGGAACAACAAAAAATAGGCTCGCCGTACTGACGATGCAGAGCGCAGTGCACAAGGCAAGCCAGCGTTTTTTCGTGGCCGTTGCGTCGGCAGTTGCTCCCAGAATAGGAGCACACAGCGCGACCATAAACATTGAACATGCATACCCCCAACTCCATAGCTGTTCGGGGTTGTAGTCTGATTTTGCTGCGACGACTTGAACGAAGTAGACGCTGTACCCAAGTGTGAGGATCAGGATCGCAAACGACGAGTTTGCAAAGTCAAAGAAACACCATGCCAGGATCTCGCGACGAGTGACTAAATCAGATCCATTCTCGCGTCGTTCATGGATAGGCATATTGCGTTTTGCAGCGGATGATCCTATCGATGGATTCATCGATGCGAGACTCCGCAATGCGTCCATCGGTGACTGTCTTGTACACTGCATCCATCGCGGCGGTCTGTCGCTCTTCGTCATGGCAGATGAGGACGTGATCTGTTCCCGCTTGTATTGCCGTGATAGCCGCCTCAGCAATGTCGGAGTGATCCATGATTGCCGACATCTCGAGATCGTCGCTGAATATGAGGCCATTAAACTGAAGTTCTTCGCGTAGAAGGTCGGTCTGGATGGATTTTGACAAACTCGCTGGAAAATCAGAGTCAAGCTGCGGATAGAGTACATGGGCTGTCATGATTGCAGGAAGGCCCTTCGCGATGAGGGTCTGGAACGGTCGGCATTCGCGTTCTCGAAGTTGTTCCGCTGATTGAGAGACCACCGGCAGCTCACGATGTGAATCCGTATCGGTATCGCCGTGTCCGGGAAAATGTTTTCCACATGGGAGGATCCCATGGTCTTGGTAGGCCCTGGCCATCGCCCATCCGAATCGAGAGACATGGTAGGGATCGGCCCCAAAACTCCTCTCGCCGATGATGGGATTATCGGGATTGGTATTGAGATCGAGCACCGGTACGTAGTTCACATTCACTCCCATTGCGCGTAGCTCGTGTGCGCCGATTGACGCCACAGAGGTCACACGTTCTTCTGAATTCTGTCGCCCAAGCTCCCCACTGGAAGGTAGCGGAGTCAGGCCGTTTGGAAGACGAAAAACAGTTCCTCCCTCGTGGTCGATTGAAATCCAGAGAGGGGTATCGGGAGTGTGCGATTGTAGCTCCTTGGCAAGTCGAGCAGCCTGGACGGGGTCATCGAGATTTCGTGCAAATAGAATAACTCCGCCAGGCTTATAGAAAGAGAGTATGCGGACAAGATTCGCTGAGACCGTGGTGCCCTGAAACCCGAGAATGAATAGTTGCCCAATTTTCTCTTTTAGGGTCATAAAGGGTTTGATGCCAGGTCTCGCAGCAGCTCAATGACCAGCCGCGAGCCAATTCCTGTTGGGCCTTTGGGAATATAGGGTCGTGCAGATTCCCCCCAGTCCGTGCCCGCGATATCGAGGTGCACCCACGGATAGTCGTCGTCGACAAAATGACTTAGGAATGCCGCTGCGGTAATTGTTCCACCTCCTCGACCACCGATATTCCGAATGTCCGCGACGTCGCTCTTGATTTGCTCCTTGTATTCGTCCCACAGCGGAAGCTGCCAGGCCCGTTCGCCAATGGACTCCCCTACTTTTTTGACACGATTGATGAGTGCGTCATGGTTTCCCAATACGCCGATGGCGTGGGATCCGAGTGCGACGAACACTGCCCCGGTGAGCGTGGCAATGTCGATCACCGCAGCAGGTTTATAGCGCATCGCATAGGCCAGACCGTCGGCCAAAATCAGGCGTCCTTCCGCATCGGTATTTAAGACCTCGATGGTTTTGCCGGAGAGGCTGGTCAGAATATCTCCTGGCTTTGTCGCCAGCCCTCCAGGCATATTTTCAGTAGAAGGGACAATGCCAACAACATTAAGCGGAAGTTTCAGGTTGGCAATTGCACGAATGGTTTGCAGAACAATGGCTCCGCCCGTCATATCAGCCTTCATGCGCTCCATGTTTTCTGATGGCTTGATCGAGATGCCCCCAGTATCAAAGGTGACTGCTTTTCCAACCAACACGATGGGCCTGGTCTTTTTAGGAGCACCAGAGTATTCAAGCACGATAAACTTTGGGGGTTCATGGCTACCTTGCGCTACCCCAAGAAAAGCACCCATCCCGAGTTTCTTGGCCTTCGCTCGATCCAAGACGGTGCATCGAATTCCCCGCGCTTTTGCGATCGTCTTGGCTTCTGCTGCTAAGGTTGTCGGTGTCAAGACATTCGATGGATGGTTACACAGATCCCGAACGGAGTTTGCCGCTTCAGCGATCACTTGACCTCGTTGAGCACCAGCACGACCCATCTTCAATGTTTGTTCATCGCGGGCTAGCAGTGTAATTGTCCGCACCGGTTTCGTCTCTTTTGCGCGGCTCGGTTGATAGTGCAGAAATTGGTATAGTCCGAGGAGACATCCCTCGGCCATGGCTTGGCTTGTTGCTTCCACGGTTGCCCCCGCAATTCCCCGTTCCGGGATCGCAAGCGTAAACGAGGGAAGCTCCAGTGAGCGCATGGCTTTGCTCACGGTTCCCATCGCTTGGCGGATCGAGTCCAGACGTGCCGGTGGTTTCTTCCCAAGACCCACCAAGACAATACGCTTCGCCGGTAACTCGCCATTGAGGTGAAGAATCGAAACCTGATTGAGTTTTCCTTGAAACTCTCCGCTGCGGATATGTGTTCGCAGACGTCCTCGTGTCGCTCGATTCAGGTGCGCAACGGCGCCGTCCAGTTTCACGTCATCTTGATACCTCGCCACAACAATTGCCTCGGTGCGCTCTTCTTCGATATGACCCTTTTTAACTTTGATGGTAGTTGGCACTTATAATCCTCCTTTATTGTCACACTCCCTGTGTTTGGGGGTCCCAAATATATTTATGAAGTTGCAGCTGGACGCGTACTTTCAAACGGTCCTGAAGTACCCAATCGCTCAGGATGTGAGGTTCTAAAACCCCGAAGACGGGTGAAAATAGAATCGGGCATCGGCCGTCCAGCTGATACTCCTCGATTACCGAAACCGCCCAATCATAGTCCCTCCTGTCCGTGATCACAAACTTCACCTCATCCTTTAATTTAATTACGCTAAGATTTTCCCAATACATGTATTTTATCATTCCGCTTGCAGGGCATTTAACGTCCATGATGACATGTGACCTGGTATCGAGTGGGGTAATATCAATCGCCCCGCTGGTTTCAATGAGTACCTCATACCCCTCGTCGCATAACCGCGCGACAAGCGGAATGACCTCCGGTTGGTCGAGAGGCTCGCCCCCGGTGATTTCAACCAATGTAGTGCCGTAACTGCGGACTTGTTCACAGATGTGGTCAATAGGCATCTTGGTGCCGCCATGAAACGCGTATGTCGTATCGCACCAGGAGCATCGAAGTGAACAGCCTGTGAGGCGGATGAACACACACGGAAGACCAACATAGGTCGATTCGCCCTGAATGCTATGGTAAATCTCTGTGATTCGCATTTGTTCGTGCTATTGCCACATTGCGCTGAAGACCTTCATATTTTGTTCGTTTGATTGGGCTCTTTCTAAATGTAGTCTGAAACTCTCGCAGCGGTTGCTCTGCCAGTTCTTTGAGATCTGGACTGAGGGCATAGGCACGTGGAGCAAATGCGGGTTCTGATGTTGACACCGCGTGCTCGTTATATGGACAGATGTCTAGACAATCGTCACAGCCGAAAATACGGTTTCCGATGTCGGAGTGATGCGGCTCAGGGATCGGTCCACGATGTTCGATGGTTAAATAGGCAATGCATTTCGTGGCGTCGAGGACGTAGGGCTCCGGAATGGCGTCGGTCGGACAGATCTCTATACACAGTCGACATGCTCCACATTGATCGGGCGCCGGCGTATCTTGATCTAAGTCAACAGTAACGAGGACTTCACCCAGGAGGAGCCACGATCCGTAGTCTGCGGAGACTAAGTTCGAGTGTTTCCCAATCCAGCCAATGCCAGCGCGTTGTGCCCATGCCTTTTCAAGAATTGGGCCGGTATCGACATAGGTTCGAGATTCACACTGTAACCCCTCTTTTTCGGCTTCGGCATCGATCCATGTCGCGAATTCACGTAACCGATCATCCATGAAATAGTGGTAATCATCTCCCCAGGCATAGCGTGCGATCCGCCCTTTCCCTGTAGTTTCATGTGGCGTGTGATTTGTGTAATAGTTCACCGCGACTGACACCACTGATCGCACACCGGGAAATACCTTCCTGATATCTCCCCTCTTCTCTGCTGTTCGTTCCATCCAGCCCATCTGTCCGTGAAACCCACGGCTGAGCCATGCTCGTAACTGGTTATCTGCTGATTGGTCGGTGTCGACTCGGCTAATCCCGACTTGGTCAAATCCAAGCGCATAGGCTTTGTCTTTGATGCGGTTACTGAATGTCATGGTTTATGTTCTGTCAGCATCGCAATAGTGATGTCAAGGAAAGCTATATTCTCGCTTTTGCGCGCCCTCAACCCCTTGCTGAACAAGCGTCTCGATATCTAATGTTGCCTCAATTTTTCGGATGGCTTCAATCTTGGGGTGGATTGCTGGATGTGCCGGCATAAACAGCGTACAGCAATCCTGATCAGGGATAATCGAGGTCTCATAGGTCCCGATGGATTGGGCTTGCGCAGTGATTTCGATTTTATCCATGGCAATGAGCGGACGCAGGAGAGGCAATTGTGCCGCATCCTCAATCACTGTGAGGTTGTCAGGAACCTGTGAGGCAACCTGTCCGAGACTGTCTCCGGTCACTAATGCCCAGGCTCGGTGTCGGCGGGCAATCTGCTCCGCAATCCGAATCATGAATCGCCGATAGAGTACGATACGGAACGGAGGTGGAACGCTCAGTACGATCTGACGCTGAATGTCCCCGAATGGCACGAGATATAGTACCGAGTGATACTGATACTGGGTTAGGTGTGTGGCGAGGTCTTCAGCTTTTTCTTGCGACGCACGGCTGACGAACGGATGGCTGTGAAAGTGCACGAAAATCTGATGACAGCCACGCTTCATCATGCGATAGGCTGCAACCGGGGAATCGATACCGCCGGAAAGCAGGCACACCGTTTTCCCACTCATGCCCAGCGTGAGTCCTCCGGGACCTGGCATTTTTGCAAACGACGCAAAGGCTGATTCGAACAACAGTTCGAGATGGATGGTCAAATCAGGATTGGTGAGGTCAACTCGGGATCCAGTGAGTTCTTGAATGTATCCGCCGACCTCGCGACTGACGTCCATTGATGTTTTGGGGAAGCGTTTATCTCCGCGCTTGGTGGTGACGCGAAATGACTGGAATTGTTGGGACTGAACGGCAGGTCCAAGCGCCTCTTTGAGCCTGCTGAGGTCCCCTGTCGGATCGATTGAGGATGACAATGCCAACCCGTAATTAGCAATCCCAAACACCGAAGATATTCGGTGTTGGAGGATCTGCCATAATTGTTCAATGTCCGTCCCGTCCACAAACCGAAGGCGGATTCGCCCCGGAAGAGAATCGATGCTGCTGACAGCGAGGTCGCTGGTTGCCCGCCTGAGGTTATTGACCAGTTGACGGACAAGGATCGATCGGTTTCGCCCCTTTAACGCCAGTTCGTGGTAGTGGGCGATGGCACACCACATCTGGTGTCAGTGTGCCTCTTGCTCCAGAAACCGTTCAACATCGATGGCTGCCATACAGCCAGACCCAGCAGCTGTCACAGCCTGACGGTACACATGATCTTGGACATCCCCAGCGGCAAACACACCGGGAATATTTGTCTTGGTGCCATCATGTGTCAGTAAGTAGCCCTGCGGATCCATGTCGAGCTGATCGACGAAAAGCGTGGTTGTGGGCGTATGGCCAATGGCGATGAACACGCCAGAACAGGGTTTGTCTGTCAATTCAGTGGTCTTGAGATTGCGTAGCTTCACGCCTTGAACGACACCATCTCCATACACTTCTTCGACGACGGAATCCCAGATAAATTTCACCTTCTCATTTCGAAACGCACGTTCCTGCATAATTTTTGATGCTCGTAATGTATTGCGTCGGTGAACGATCGTCACTGTCGAGGCAAACTTCGTTAGGAATGTGCCTTCCTCCATTGCAGAATCTCCGCCACCAACAACGATCAGCTCTTTTTCTTTAAAAAACGCGCCGTCGCATGTGGCACAGGTAGAGACGCCCTGTCCAAGATATTGTTGTTCCGAATCAATATTGAGCATCAGCGCGGTCGCGCCAGTCGAGACAATCACGGTCTGAGTTTCGATTTCGGGTTTCTCGGCGATGGTGATCGTAAATGGACGTGTTTTCAGATTGACCGCCGTAACATCTTCCGTCAAGAATTCAGTGCCGAAACGTGCGGCCTGCTCTCTCATATCCGTCATAAGCTGCGGTCCCATAATGCCCTGCGGAAATCCTGGATAGTTTTCGACATCGGTGGTGAGGGTGAGTTGCCCCCCGGCTTGAATCCCCTCAACTACGAGTGGCGCAAGATTTGCGCGGGCACAGTAGAGCGCAGCGGTGAGACCTGCGGGGCCTGATCCAATAATGACAACCTTGTGCATTTGGTTCCTCCAAAACTACGTTAGTGACGTGTATATTTGACGAACTTGTTTTTGCAGCACTGCCACCGGCTTCCGTGTATCAATGACATACTCCGCGTTGCGACGTTTTTGTAAGAGGGGAAGTTGCGCATTGATACGTTCCAATGCCTCAAAGCGTCGTAGGTGGTTCCTTCTCATGATCCGTCGTATCTGGGTCTGTTTGTCGACATAGGCGACAATCACGTGGTCAAAAAGGCGCTGTGCATTGGTTTCAAACAAGAGCGGGAGATCAAACACGAGGACCCCATCAGGGTGCTCTTTCGCACGAATCCGTGCTTGGCGTTGATATTCGGCATAGACCCATGGGTGGACGATCTCATTGAGTTGTCGGCGTTTCTTGGGGTTGCTAAAAATAAGATTCCCAAGCCTCGGGCGATCAATTTCACGATTATGATTTACGATGGTTCGTCCAAAGGCTCGAACGATTTTTCTCCAAACCACTGAACCCGGACGAACGGCTTCTTTAGCTAAGGTATCGGCGTCGATAAGATGAGCCCCACAGCGGACCATCAACCGTGCCAC
>JYMV01048960.1_pt1 | contig 21944 bp, 17 predicted proteins | sample 338911 | NCBI WGS metagenome assembly JYMV01 (sample SAMN03354496, study PRJNA234377) | hydrothermal vent metagenome | biome: Deep sea; feature: Hydrothermal plumes at the Eastern Lau Spreading Center, Western Pacific Ocean; material: Seawater | place: Tonga | collected 2009 | depth 2000 m m
TTACCGTTTGTGAAATTCCTGAAATCATGTTCCAGCCATGTGTCAATTCAATGGATAATTCATCCAGTGATTGTCCTGAAATTGTGGATGTCCCATCAGATTGGAATCTCAGCCAGTAACCGATTCCGGAATTCAAAATAGACTCCTGAGAGTATCCACCTTCTGTAAAAGTGAACAAGGTATTTTCTACAGATTCTGGAAATAAAAACTGGGCATCAGGATTTTCAACGGAAAGAGGAAGACCAATCATATTCCAGTTTTCTGAATACGGAACTGTCAATTCTATTTCCTGGTTTCCCAGTAATTCATTTAAGATAATCAGCATCCATTCCGTATCAATTTCGTTGTTGGCATACTGAATAATTCCACTTTCATCGATAATGAAATCCCTTGGGTAAGGAGAGCCATCGTTTGGAAGATAATAGAGATCATAGGTTTCTCCACCCTGAACACCACCACCGCCGCCCGGGTCAAACAGGATAGGATAGGTGATTCCGTTCTCTTCTACAAAATTATCAATTTGATTCTGGTTATTTGCTGTAATTCCTATAACCAATACTTCATCCTGGGGATAGGTCTGCCAGATGGTTGTTTCAAAATCCGATAACTCCGGACTGCACACTGGTCATCCAGGGGAGAAAAATGCAATCACTACAATTTGTCCCAGGTGATCTGACAGCTGAAATGTCCCGGTTCCGTTGGCTGCAATGTCCAATTCAAAATCCGGTGCTGTTTCACCAACGTTTACACCATCAATATTCCCGTTTAGTTCACAAACGATATGTGATTCATCCAGGTCGTTTGTAAATATATCATAACCGCCAGCAGCATTTCCCCCATCTGCATAGTATGTGATATTCACTAACTGGGTTTCTCCTGGAGTTAAATCCTGGAGGTAATTCTCAATTTGGAAATCAGGGTTTGTTGTATATTGATCTTCGATAATTAATGATGAATTCCCATTATTTGTGACATCAAGACTGAGCGTGTATGAATCGCCATTTTCAACAAAAGGGTAATTGAGCTCCCATGAGCTTATATCAATATCCGCACCTGGAATTTCCCCAAATTCAAACACCTGTAATAACATCCATTCAGCAGAATAAATATAATTTCCCGCTGTATTGATAGCCATGGTTCGTCTACCATTTGCTTTAAAACCAACCCGCTCCAGCTCGAAACCATTCCATTCCAACACTTCTATGTCATCCCAATCTGATACTGCAATTTTCCCTTCAAACGGCTGGATTCTATTTGCCAATCCACCTGTATTATAATTCCCTAAAAATAATGGTGATTCGGCCGGGGTGCTCACATTAAATACACTTACCCCATCAGAACCTAATGCAGCATAGAGAAGGCCATTTGTAATTGCCAGGTCCTTAACCGCGTTTCCTGTGGACAGAGGAGAGTTGATTTCAACTGGATTTTCTATATTTGTAATATCAAGAATCCGAATGTTTTCACCATCAGCAATAAATGCAAAATCTTCATATAAAGTGATTACCCAGGCATTTTCAACTTGAATAGTAGAAATCAAATCCGGGTTAGCGGGATTGGAAATATCATAAAAAAACACTCCGTCTGCATGTGCGCACACTGCCAGGATATTCCCTGAAATATCCATGTTCTCAAGAATGAAATTATTTCCAAATGTCCCTGAAATATACCCCATAAACTGAGGGCTAGCGGGATTGGAAATATTGATTATTGCAACTCCTCTGTGTGTAGTGACATACACTGTATTTCCGGAGCCTCTGGCATAGTAACAGCGAGTGTTTCCGCCTCCACCTCCTCCCTGCAGTTGGAGGTTTGCTAAATGAGCAGGCGTTTGTGGATTTGCAATATCATAAAACTCAATTCCCTGGAGATTGCCGGGAATGATGAGTGTATTCCCTACAATTTCAACATCTAATAATTCTCTGGAGGTTGATTGAGATCAAGATGGTGAATAACAATATCATATGTTTCACCTTCATAGGATAACTGAGACATTTCTCTTTGGCACAGGATTTTAAGTTGTTATCCATTTTCTGCCAGGATCCAACCTTGGGAAGACAGCCATTCCAGGGCTTCCTTTTCCCGTTGGTTATTCACAATCATTGTTACCTCGTCCCCAGCCTTAATTTCAGTGGTATCATCAATCGGTTGGGACTTGGATTTACTATGCAAAACCAAAGGTAAAATGATGCCTTCCGTCCCATCCTGAAAATTATTATCTGATGCAGGTGAGGTTAGAGAATACCTGTTTATTGATGTTATTCCACGCTGAATCCAGCCTGCCCATTGTTCAATATCGCAATGTCTTCCAAACGGAATTCTTCCGCCAATTTCTTTGACCATTTCTGAAGTAATTCCTTCAGCCATGCTTTTAATGCCCACAAGGATCGTGCTGAGTTTCCCGATCTCTTTTGCTTTGGTTCCAAACAAGAGATTGACTTCTTCATTAGAAGACAGCCCCATTGCACCCAATCTCGTGTCAATTTCAGCACGGAGCAATATCTTCTCATCCAACCCATTTCCATAGATGACCTTGATTCCATCTTCTTCTGCAAGCCTGCAGGCTTTTGGATTTTGGTCGATGCAAATTACTTCTTCTCCTGCTTCTATCAATACTTTTGCTAGGGATCGGCTTAGATTATTTGCACTCAGGATAACCCAGCCAACATTCTTAGGTCGTTTTAATCCTAAGAATTGTGCAGCGATGCCTCCTGTTAACCCGGATATTAAAACTGTAACGGCAATAAGGAAAAAAACCATTGCCCGTAGCTGACTTCCGTCAATGCCGTGTTTTTCCAGTTCCAGGGCAAATAAGGAAGCAACCGCAGCAGCAACGATCCCTCTTGGAGCAATCCATGATAAAAGAGCTTTTTGGCGGATATTGAGATTTGATCCCATTGTCCCGATATATACATTCAAAGGACGTAAAATACAGACAAGAATGACAACAGTTATTATTCCGCCCCATCCAAGCTCTGTTACTTCTATAAGTCTTACATCTGCTGCTAATAGGATAAAAAGCATACCGATTAGTAAAACAGTCATCTGTTCTTCAAATTCCCTTAATTCTCTCTGTACATGAGTTTTCATATTTCCCACCACCAGTCCCGCCACTGTCACAGCAACAATCCCGCTTTCAGGACTCATGGAGTTGGCGCCTTGAAATAAAGCAAAAACCAGGGAAAGGGTAAAAACGTTTTCCAAACCTTCTGGAACAAGATTACGAAAACGAAGCAGGAAAGCCAGCAAAAACCCACCTGCGGCTCCAATAGCACTTCCAACGATGAGTCGGGTTATAATATGAAAAAGTCCTGTCAGGAAAGATAACCCTGACGGACTCAGGGCAATTTCAAGGGCGACAACTGCGATCACTGCCCCGATAGCATCCAGCAGGACTCCTTCTGCTTCCAAAACAGTCGACACAGACCTTCTTAACTTGAGCCGCCGTAATAAAGGAGTAATCACTGTTGGGCCGGTAACAATTACAATGACACCGAATAACAGTGAAATCCTCCAATCCCATCCTAAAAAAACCTTGGCAGTAACTGTGCCTCCCAACGCAGTAACCAGGGCACCCGTTGTAATGAGTTGCCTTATGGTTTTTCCTTCACGTCGAATTCTGCTAAGGCGCAGGTTCATCCCGCCTTCAAACAGGATAACAGCAACGGCAAAACCGACAATAAAGGGCAGGGCATCACCCAGGCTGGAGGGATGTACAATTCCCAAAGCATCCGGCCCTAACAAAAGACCTGTCCCCAGCAACAATACAATCCCCGGGATACGAAGATGACGTGCCAATACCTGGGCTATCATTCCGAAAGCCATGGCGAAGGCGAGGGTGAGTGCTGGATTATTCATAAATTGTTATTATTAATTTTGGTGATTATGCATTTTTCGGACTAAGTGTTAAATTTACTTGGATGAAATATTTTTCAATTCACATCTCAATTAATTTAAAACGTTAATAAACTCATTCAAATCTGAAACCACTTTTCTACCAGTGGTTTTTAACCTTTCCTGACTCACATGGCCATTGGACACCAGAACACAATCGATTTCCATAGCTTCCGCCACTTCACTGTCATGGATCGTATCCCCAACCATGATAACTTCTTCAGGGTGATATTGCATTTCATTGATCCAGGACACACCAAGCGCCGTTTTTCCTGTGGCATATTGGTTGTCTATTCCCAATACTTTAATAAAATAGTCCGCCAGACCATGATCTTTGATCCATTCAATCAAGAATTCCTGTTTACCAGCGGATAAGATGGATTGTGATCGGCTACTCTCTTTTATTCTATCTAAAACAGGTATCACCTCATCATGCAGGTCAACCCGATGAAAATGGTCCTCATAATATTCCACAAACTCATCTCCCGGCACATGGAAAGGTTCCTTCTCAAAATCGAACCCCACTTTTTTATAATAATCTTCTACAGGAAATGAGAAAATTTCCCTGTATCGATCTTCAGTAAGCGTTGATATTTTCCGTTTATTCAATGCTGTGTTAATAGCTTCCACACAGAGCCACCGGTCATCCAATAGGGTGCCGTTCCAATCCCAAATAATGTGTTTTATCCTCATGATTTACGTGGAAACATTGACCAGATTATTCAAATAGACCGGAATATATCCCAAGGGTTTTACAATCACTTATTTTCCCGTAAATTTGTAGGTTATCATGTACATAATCCTTGATTTGTTTTGGATATTCACACATTGAAAATAAAATTAGCCCAGCACTTGGTAAAGGAATTACCGGGAAAACCTGCACAGAAAATAATGCTGACGAAACCAAGAAACCCCATCAATTATTCCTCGAATAGTGAATGTCCCAATCCAGCTGCTGTGTTAATCCTCCTTTTCCCCGTCAAACAGGACATTCGGTTTTTCCTCACAAAACGAACCAATGTGGTTCAGTACCATAAGGGACAGATTTCCTTACCGGGAGGCGCCTGGGAAGAAGGAGAACAGTTGTGGGGAACAGCCCTGAGAGAAACGAATGAGGAAATTGGAGTTCGAGAAGATCATATTCAATTCATTGGTGAATTGACACCCCTCTTTGTGCCGGTTACAGGGTTTTTGATCCATCCTTTTGTGGGCTGGGTGGATGAGGAACCAGAGACATCTCCGGATCCAACAGAAGTTGAGTCTTTGTTCTCGGCTTCGGTCTTATCACTTACGGATCAAAATTCCTGCCAGTGTGAAGAACGGACTATTCGGGGCCATGTGTTTGATGTTCCTTATTTTCAGTTAAACAGGGAAAAGGTTTGGGGTGCAACGTCTATGATTTTATCAGAATTTAAAACAGTATTAAAAGAGGTTATTGATGAATAAGATAGGTATTGATCTTGGCGGAACAAAAATTGAAGGGATTGTACTGGATGAGAATTACAATACAATTGATCGGAAAAGAATTCCAACAAATCGAGAAGATGGCTACGAGGCCATAATAAACAGAATAACCGGTTTGGGCCATCAATTATTAGAGAAATCAACTAGGGTTAAACAGATTGGTATTTGTACTCCAGGTGCTGTGGACCCTTCTAAAGGAGTAATGAAAAACAGCAACACAATTTGTCTTATTGGTAAACCCCTGAAAAAAGATTTGGAAAGAGAATTTGATCTTCCTATATCAATGGAAAACGATGCAAACTGTTTCGCCCTTGCTGAGGCAATTTTGGGAGCGGCTAAAGGTTATGGTGTAGTATTTGGTGTCATTATGGGCACAGGTGTTGGCGGTGGAATAATCATCAATAGCAATATCCATCGGGGCCCAAATCATATTGCCGGGGAATGGGGCCACCATGTTTTATACCCCGATGGCAGAGATTGTTATTGTGGAAATAAAGGGTGTACAGAATCATATATCAGCGGTACTGCTTTAGAAAAGGAATGGTATGAATTAACAGGAGAGAATCATATCGTAACTGATATTATCGATAATGGTTTATATAAGTCACACCCTGAATGGAAAGATAAATTCATCCTCAACTATGGACGTGCTTTAAGTAATATAATCGATATAATCGATCCTGATTGCGTTGTGCTTGGCGGTGGGCTTTCAAAAGTTGATATACTTTATTCTGAAGGAAAAGATGCTGTCTATAGTGAAGTATTAAGCGATCACGTTTTAACCCCCATTTTGAAGAATCAACTTGGAGATTCAGCAGGCGTATTTGGGGCAGCACTTCTCATAGAAAATGGTCAATGAAGTTTGCACAGTGGCTGAATTCTCTTTCAAATTTTGATCACCTGATTATCCTCTTACTGTTCATTTTGGGAGGCTTGTTGGCACATCTCACTTTACAACAGGTAAGAAAATGGTACACGAAACAACAAGAGGATAATCCCTTTGCAAAGAAAATGCGAGTCAGCCCCATTGCCTTTTTTGCTGTGACGATTCCCTACACAATTGTTCTGTACAAACTATTTAGTGTATACCTGAAAATTTGGATTGGGAAATTATTCTAGAAAGATATCTAATTGTTATCCAAAAAACAATATACTCGATTTTAATGTAGAAACAGAAAGCCCACAGGAGCATTGGGGGTATGGAGGGAAAGTTGCTCCTGCAGACTTTAAATTTTGAAGAAAAAAAGTGAACAAATGAATCAATTTTACAAGGGACAGACTATTACAAGATTAATATTCAAGGCAACAATTTATTTTTGAATGTTCAGGATATTTTCGTGATCTTTTTCCCCTTTAAATTCACCGGGGAAAGATTAAAAAATGTTCAGGTGATTGTTAACAATTACTTTTTCCTTGATTTTGTCCGTAGTTTTTCCATAATCTTCCATGCAGTCTTGGGAAGGCGATCCAAATCATTAAACTCCCCGGCTCCTTTCAGCCATTCTCCACCATCAATTGTCACTACCTCCCCATTAATATAACCAGAACCGTCACTGAGCAGATAAGAAGCCAAATCCGCCAATTCCTGATGTTTTCCAAATCGCTTTAAGGGGATTCTGTTTTTCATTTTTTTCTCAAAACCAAACCCTGGCGGCACAAGGCGTTTCCAGGCACCTTCTGTTGGAAACGGACCCGGTGCAATAGCATTGGTTCGGATACCATACTTTGCCCATTCTACAGCCAGTGAGCGGGAAACAGCAAGTACCCCCGCTTTTGCTGCTGCGGATGGAACTACGTATCCGCTGCCGGTCCAAGCATAGGTAGTAACGATATTCAGGATGGTTCCACTTCCTTGGCTGATCATTTCCTTTCCAACGGCAAGGGTCATATTGAAAGTTCCAAGAAGAACAATATCTACAACGACCTTGAACGCTTTTTCTGTAAGGTTTTCCGTTGGAGAAATAAAATTCCCAGCGGCGTTATTTACTAAAGCGTCAATGCGGTCAAATCTACTTTTTGTCTGTTTTAGAAGCTCATCAATTTCCAGCGGATTGCGCACATCACAGCTAAAAGGAAATACTTTTGCTCCAGTCTGCCGGAGTTCTTCCGCAGCCTGATCCAGCACTTCCTGTTTTCTGCTGGAAATGATCAGGTTAGCACCAAGTTCCCCAAACCGGGTTGCCATGGATTTTCCAAGGCCGGTGCCTCCTCCGGTTATAAGAATGGTTTTATTTTTTAACAGGTCTGGTTGAAACATAGCCTTCTCCTTTAGTTGCAGACTTATGGGAATCCCTTGTACTTTTCAGCATGAATCCACTGGTTATGATTGGATCCATTCTTTTTATGCTCGGGCTGCTTGTTTTCAGCCTGAAACTCATCGCATTCAACCGTAAAAAGTACATGTATGAGGATTCTCAAACAACCCCAACTGATTTTTCATCTGCCTATTCCAGTTTGTTCATTCGGATCCTTGCACTGGTTGTCCTCGTAATTGCTTTTGTTATTTTATATATGTTTAACCATTAATGAAAATACAGAGGATTCTTGTGTCCTACTTATCCCCTGAAATAAATTTCAAAGGAGAGTTTTGTATTATTTATAGAAAAACCTCTCCAATTGAAGAGATGAGAAGAACTGAAAAAGAATCCACCTAATCCTAAACCAGAGAAAATAATGGATGATATTTCGGAAAACACGCCCAAGCTGAACTATGGACTGGACTATCATGGGAAAGATGTCCTTTTAAAGCTGGCCCGTTGGAGTAAATTTGTAGGATTATTTAATATAGCTTTCGGATTCATTTACTGTTTAACCATTTTCATATTTTCAATACCCACAGTTATTATAGGTATTTTTTTAATACTGATTGGCACACGATTGACTTCTGTTGCGGGGAATCTTAACTATTGTGTCCTCCATGAAGAATCAACCAGTTTTTCAGAGGCATTGGATCAGTTGCGGTCTTACATGTTTCTCTATGGTATAATGATGATTGTGATGGTTGTTATTATCATCATACTCATTATTTTAGCAATAATGTTCCGTGTAGCTGTACAGGATTTTTTCTTTGAAGCTGCTGATGATATTGTCATCCGTTCTTTGCTATCCCAGCTCATTTAAAGCCCGGCAACATCACCTCTGACAACAATTGATTGAGAAAGGGTTTTACTCTTTATCAAATACCTGGTCTATCTTTTCCCCGACTTTCTTTTCAAGTATTTGTCCGCCTTTCTCCTTTCCTTTTTCAACTGTATCCTGGATTGTTTGCTGCACATCATGGAGGGATTTCGGGATCTCTTTTCCCGTCCAAACCATATAGGCGATATAGAGTACAAATATTGCCGCTCCAATGATAACCAATTTTATGAGTTTCTTGATTACTCCAAATAGAATGATCAAAGCCAATACCACAGCTACGGCAAGATAAACGGGATTCCCTGTCAATTGATCAATAATTGTTTCCATTATTTTTCCTTGTGTTTCAATTTTGCACGATTAACAAAACCTGATTTTTCTTCATATTCCTGGATGAGTTCCATAATTTTTGGATGGTCAGTCATCCCCAGGGTCATTTCTTCCAGATACCCAGTTTTAGATACTATTTTCTTTTGTTTTTCCATTTGTATTTTTATCACTCCCACGTAATGCCCATCCTTCCCCGCTTGGGTAATGAGGACACCGTTTTCCTCCTTTGGGTCATGGACAACTGTCTGGCTGTGCGCTCCGATGATGATATCTATTTCTTTCAATTGTCGTGCCAAAGATACATCCTGGTCAAAGCCCTGGTGTGAAAGCACTAAGACGACATCCACTTTCTCACGAATTTTCTTTAAAATGTTTTTTACTGCTGTGACAGGCTCATGGAGTGTAATAGCGTTACTGATTTCCTTTGGATAATATTTGAATGACCGATTTCCCAGGATCCCCAGGATACCTACTTTTAGCCCGCCTCTTTCTACAATTTTTAATGTCATGGACCCTTGAATCAATGGCGATTGAAGATTTGATACAACTAAATCAGCCCCAATCCGGCGTAGAATTCCGTCCATTGATTCCTGCCCGCGAGTGAGTTCCTGATCCCCGGGAAGAATTGCATCATATGGAATAAAACTGTATGCTTCTGTGACGAGGCTGTCTTTCAGGGGCTTATGGACGGGCGAAAAAAAATCCCCGGTATCTACTACTATTGTATTGGGATGTTCTTTTAGAAACGATTGAACAAAAACGGCCCGCTTTTCCAACGATCCAAGGGGCAGATCAGGACAGTAACAATTTTCAAGCTTACCATTCGTGTTATTTGTATGAAGAATATAGAAAGAGGAGCTATTTCCAAAGACAGAACATACCAAAAGAAGATAGAGAACAATTATAAATGGAGTATGTTTGTCCATTGGTGTCATGGTAAAATTGAATGGTTTTGATATAGAATTCAAGGAAAATATCATAAAGACTATTTTAAAACTCAAAATCACCAGTTTATTCATTTTTTTGGTTGTCCCTTTGGCTTTTTCGGAGGCATAGGCTTTATGTCCTGCAGATACAATCCTGATACCTGCCGCTGGGAGGGCTTTTATTTGTGTTTATCTACCAGGTATTTTCTCGGAATAGGATATTCCTTTGTTTCTCGATTATAATAAATGCTGATAATCCACCATCTTTTTTCATCGTAAAGTAATTGGATACTATTTATACCTCGAGCAAATGGCTCTTCGTCACTTTTAGTCCATTTGCTATCATATGTTGAAAACACGTGAGCGATGTACCTGTATTGTTCAACCTTTCGGCTAATTTCACGCTCGAAAAATCCTTTGTCAAGCAGAAATGGTTCTGCCCATTTAATGAAATCTGCCGGTGTCATGGGACGTGTTTCAATTTTACCATCTTTATCTTTATCCGTAGACATTAATCGACCAGTATGATGAAAAAGATATTTAAACCGTTCCCAGTCACGAGATTGTCCTTTCTTATCTGAAATAACATCATAGAGTGCATCAACAATGGAATCAATCGACACCACATCTTTTTCAAATTTATTCGGAGTTGTATTCATTATAGTAGAAAATAAAATCGATGGGGAACAGGATTAAAATGGATAACAAAGAGCACCGTAAGTGAGAATCTCAGAATATTCAACTGTCATCTTACTAAAAAATTGGAGCTCCTTCCACTTGAAATTAGGGGATAATCTGTAAAGGGATTTATTTTTCGATATATTGTTTCCCCTTTTATTCTTTATGAGCCACTGAAGGGACTCGAACCCCTGACCCGTTCATTACGAATGAACTGCTCTACCAGCTGAGCTACAGTGGCAATCACAAAATAATAACAATAAAATTATGGAGATTTTTTTTGATAAACTTCATTATTTTTCATTTTGAAAAAATAATTTTCTGTTCTTTGTTTTCACGATGAGAAAAAATAAATTGGTTCAACATGTCTGAGACTCAATCCATGTTTAATCAGCATCTCCCACCTCTTGCGGAAAGGATTCGTCCCGGGAATATCAATCAATTCGTAGGCCAGGAACATCTGGTTGGCACAGAAAAAATCCTTTCTATGGTTATGGAAAAGGAACAGCCTTTTTCCATGATATTTTGGGGCCCACCCGGTTCCGGGAAAACTACCTTAGCTCGAATAATCGCTAAAACCGCGGGAGCAGACATACATAAACTTTCCGCCGTTTCCAGCGGAGTTAAGGATTTGCGAAAGGTAATCCGTCAAGGGGAAAAGAATAAGGATTTGGGGAAATTAACCATTCTTTTCATTGACGAAATTCATCGTTTCAGCAAATCACAGCAGGATTCATTGTTAAATGCGGTGGAAGATGGAACTGTTATTCTTATTGGTGCTACAACTGAAAACCCATCATTTGAAATTATAAGTCCTCTTTTATCCCGCTGTAAGGTTCTGGTACTCAATCCGCTTTCAAACACTGCCCTTGATACAATTTTGGATTATGCTTTTAATACAGATATTATCTTACAGAAAAACCAAATTGATTTATCTCAAAAAATACGGGAACAATTGATTCAGTCAGCAGGAGGGGATGCCCGAAAAATGCTGAATACCCTGGAGGTTTCCATGCATCTCATTTCTGGGAAAGGACCCATAACAGAAAAAATTCTTTCCGAGGCACTCCAGAGACGATCTCAGCTTTATGACAAAACCGGGGATTATCATTATGACACTATAAGTGCCTTTATCAAATCGGTTCGCGGAAGTGATCCAGATGCGGCAATCTATTGGTTGGCAATTATGATCGAAGGGGGAGAAAAACCGGAATTCATTGCAAGAAGACTTGTGATCTTAGCATCCGAGGATATCAGCAATGCTGATCCACAGGGCCTGACTTTAGCGGTTTCTGGTTTCCAGGCTGTTCACATGATCGGTATGCCAGAGGCTGCAATTATCTTAGCGCAAGTCACAACATATCTTTCCGGAGCACCTAAATCCAATGCGTCCTACAGGGCAATACAAACGGCTTTGGAACAAATAAAAGAAGAGGGAACCCCTGGTGTTCCCCTGCATTTACGTAATGCCCCAACAGGACTTATGAAAGCACTGGATTATGGAAAAGACTATGAATATCCACACGCTCATCCGGAACATTTTGTGGATGTGAATTATTTTCCGGATGGGACTGAAAAATCCTTTTACCATCCTACAGATCAGGGATATGAAAAATTTATTTCAGAACGATTAAAACACTTTTGGCCAGGTCGTTATAAAGACTGATGTATTTGTTTAGATATATCTGCATATTTTTACCTCTTTGTGTTCTTGCAGATGACCGTCTCCGGCTGAACCATGCCGATATGCTGGAAAACATCACCGTAAAGGGTCAAGCAATTCAGATCCTTACCGGGAACGTTAAATTCACCAAGAGGAATATGGTTATTACCTGTGACCGTGCCAAATACAGGGAAAAAACCGGACAGGGCTCCATGACTGGAAAAACGAAGGTTATAAAAGAGGAATTAACTCTCACCTGTGATTCACTCCACTTTGATTCACCCAATGATATTCTAAAAACATTTGGGAGTACTCATATTTGGGATAAAGACTATGATCTTATTTCTGATTCCCTTAACTATTTTACAGAAATGAATAGGGGAGAGGCCCTGGGGAATGCAAGGTTAAAGCAGAAAAACCAAATCATAACAGCGGATCTGCTGTACTATGAAAAAGCTCCTGAAAGCGATGCTGTTTCCTACGAGGCGATTGGCCACGTTATAATTCAAGAAGAAGAGAGGACAGCGACATGTGGCAAGGCAATCTATTCACAGGAAAAAGAAACTACTCATCTATACTTGGACCCCCAGGTGGAGACTGATACGCGCACATTATCCGGAAGTAAAATTGAACTGCAATACAGTGATGAAGAATTGGAATACATGTACATCCCTTCAAAAGCTCATGTTGTTTCAGCCAGCTCAGGGTGGCAAACCTCAGATACAACAAATAAATCAACATCACGGAACCCCGTTCATTTCAAGGACGAATTGACTGGAAAAGTACTGAAAGGGTTTTTCGTTGATGGTGGGTTGGATTCAATGCGGGTTGAAGGGATGGCGACCACACTGTATCATATTTTTGAAGATTCTGTATACCAGGGAAAAAACCAGGCCTCCGGAGACACAATGACAATACTCTTACAGGAAAAGGATCTCCATCAAATACTTATTTCAGGCGGAGGGCGGGGTACATTTACTCCCGATTCAACAAATAAAAAGATTGATGCCCCAATAGTGTATAAATCCGACAAAATTGAGTACAGCATTCCGGATGAGATAACCAATCTGCACACCAATGCTGAAATACGATATGCCGACATGAATTTGTCCGCAGGTTTCCTGAATATAAATTGGCAAACCAATCTTTTGAAGGCATTTCCCGTAAGTCCTGTTGATACAACTTTAAAAGAAACCCGCCCGACAATGAAAGAAGCAGGAAAAGAGCCCATGTCCGGTGATGAAATAGTATACAATTTAAACACCCGGCGCGGGAAAATCATCAAAGGTAAAACCAAAACGAAGGATGGCTATTATCATGGGAATGAAATTAGAAACCAGGATGATGACACATTTTATGTAAAAAATAGCATTTACAGCACATGCGATTTGGATATTCCCCATTTTCATTTTGGGGGACAGAAAATGAAGATGATTCACAATGATAAAGTAGTAAGCCGCCCATTGATTTTTTACATTGGAGGTATTCCCCTTTTTCCCCTTCCCTTCGCAATTTTTCCGCACCAAAGCGGCAATCGCAATTCAGGGTGGCTCATGCCCAGCTACGGTGAAACATCAAACCGAGGTCAATTCTTAGATGGACTAGGTTATTACTGGGCATTCAACGATTATTTAGATACAAAGGTCACAACAAGTTTTGCGGACCGGCAGGGATTTTTTGTAAAAGTGTACAACAGGTATAAAAAACGGTATTGGTACACAGGTAATTTTCAATTTGAGACGAGACAGAATTTTAAATCATCTCTTCCTAAAGCAGACAGGGATATATCCCATTTGAATCAACTGGAACGAACAACGGACTACAACATTCGCTGGTCTCATAACCACACGTTAAGGAATGATCAATCCCTCCGTGTAGATGCAAGTTATTACAGCCGGGGAGATTTTAACCGGGAAACGGGAATTGACTTGAGCCAGCGGTTAAACCAGCAGGCAATTTCAAAAGCCACCTATTCAAAACGGTGGAAGAAGTCTAAGAATTCATTGAGTATGAATTTACAGTTGAAACAGGACCTCATGGCAGAACGGAAAATAGATTCATCATTAGATAATCCGTTTTTTGTTGAACCAATCCATTCTGGATACCAACTAAACAAATACAGCGGAACTCTTCCCTCCATCTCATTTCGGCATGGCCAGAGCCAATTATTCCCAACGAAATTGGTGAGGAAAAGGTGGTACCACAACATTTCCTGGAATTATTCATCAAATTTCACCAATAAGCTTCGAACCTATTTTGAAGTCGGTCAAGATACAGTATGGAACGAAAAAGACACAACGATTTATGACGGGATCCTGAATCATAATTTTGCACTGTCTGCTCCCCAAAAATTATTTAAATATATTACTGTCAGTCCCCGACTTTCCATTAAATCTTCATGGGTGAACAAATCCTTCGATGCCTTCTTGGATTCTGTGAATAACAGAAAGGAATCCATTGAACACTCCGGAATTGCCATGCGAACCACGGGATCCCTGAGCCTTAGCCTCCGGACCCAGCTGTATGGCATTTTCCCGATTAATATTGCAGAAGTAAAAAGTATTCGTCATGTTATGACTCCTTCCGTGGGATACTCGTACACACCTGATTTTTCCAAACCATTGTTCGGCATGGACCTTGGCTATTTTCAAACGATAATTGATACTGCTGGAAATGAAATTCTTCATGACCGTTTCAGCGGAACCATGGCTGGAGGTACCGCCACAACTGAACGGCAGTCCATGAATATTTCCGTAAATAATGTGTTTCAGGCAAAGGTGAAATCTTTAGAAGAAGAAAAGAAAATTGATCTATTCAGCTGGAGGATGTCTACCAGTTATAACTTTGTTGCGGAGGAATTTCAGTTAGCGAATTTACAGTCATCAATCCGAACAAAAATTGGGAAAAAATTATCCCTGGATGTTCGGATGACGCATGATTTTTATAAATATAATTTTGAGGAAGATAAACGAATCAATACATTCAACAAAAATGAAAATGGTCTCATTATACCACGGTTGATTAATGCCCAGTTTTCCACGGGATTCGGTTTTTCAGGAAAGCGCTACAAATGGGCTGGAGAAACAACCCCTGGGCCGGAAGAAGATTCTCCTGCGACTGAAGAAACGGAGGATTTGGGGGATTTCAGTCCTGTCCCCAGTTCCCAAAGATCTACCGGTGGCGATAAACTCTGGAACACGAATGTTAGTTTGAGTTATTCCTACAACAATGCCAATCCTGACAATCCTCTCAAAAGTTTTTGGATGAACACGAGCTCTTCTATACAGATCACAAAATACTGGCGAGTGAATTATAATGCACGGTTTGATCTTGAAAGCAGGGATATGGTGAACCATGGTTTTTCTATCTATAGGGATCTCCACTGTTGGGAGATGTCCATTAATTGGACTCCCAGCGGATTTGGACAGGGAATCTATTTAAAAATTAATGTGAAATCTCCAACTCTAAAGGATTTGAAATTTGAACAAAGGGGAGGGATATTCCAACGCAGGGCGAATTTTTAAACAGGCTGCTCTTATTTTAAGTTTTGTGATATAAAACAAAATTTTCAGTTCCTTCTCTATTCCGAATGTGAGAAATTCTAAGAGTAAATAAGGCTAATAAATATGGTTTGTCCCAATTGTCATGCTGAATATCTTGAAGGGATTGAAGTCTGTGCAGACTGTAAAGTCTCCTTGGTAGACACCGAGCCCTTTGAGCTACCCCTCCAGGAAATTATCTGGGTTAAATTACGTTCCGTTCCGGGTCAGATCTATGCCGAGATGGTAGCGGAGGTGCTACAATCAAAGAATATTCCTAATTACATTAAATCTGACGACTGGGCGGGTTCCGCTTTCGGTATTAGTGCAGTAAATCTTGCCGGAGGCAACGTCACTATCTACGTCCCTGAGAACCACAAAAAAGAGGCTGATGAAATTCTCAGTGAAATTCTAGGATAACTTTCGTGTCCCCAAAACAAATTCAGTCTATTAAAGGCACTCACGATATTCTGCCGGACCAATCCTGGAAATGGAGACAGCTGGAGACATCCCTTCATAATTTTATGGCCCTGTACGGATACAAGGAAATTCGTACGCCGGCGTTTGAAGAGACAGAACTATTTTCCCGGAGTGTCGGAGAAGATACGGACATAGTCTCAAAAGAGATGTACAGCTGGACGGACCAGGGAGGAACACATCTCACCTTGAAGCCGGAATTAACTGCACCGGTTGTCCGGTCATTTATTCAGCACAATCTCCCAGGCACATCCCCCATAACAAAATTATATTATATGGATGCCCTGTTCAGGCGCGATCGCCCACAAAAGGGGCGCTGGCGGCAATTTCACCAGATCGGGGTGGAATCTTTTGGATCAGGATTCCCGGAACAGGACGGAGAAGTCATTATCGTAGCATACAATTTTTTCAGGGAATTGGGCTTAACTGATCTTACATTGAAACTGAATAGCATCGGATATTCGGAATGCAGAACTGCTTATCGGGAAAGCCTCCAGGACTTTCTTCGCCCTTATTTTCCTGATCTGTCGGAAACAAGCCAAAAGCGATTTGAGACAAACCCTCTCCGTATTCTTGATACAAAAGTTCCCCACGAAATAGCATTATTAAGAAATGCACCGGTTATTAGTGACTATCTATCAGATGAAGATTTGAACCATTTTGAGGAGGTCAAAGCGGTATTAAACGAATGTGATATTCCATACGAACTGGATCCCCGGATGGTTCGGGGACTGGATTATTATACCCGTACTACATTTGAAATCACGTCCGATGTTCTCGGAGCACAGAATGCTATCTGTGGAGGAGGCCGATATGATCATCTTGTAGAAACTTTGGGCGGAAAACCGATTCCTGCAGTTGGTTTTGCTGCCGGTGTAGAACGGATCATGCTTGTATTGGAGAGTTCTGATTCAAATGCTAAACCGACAAATACAGACATTTACATTGTCTGTTTAGGTGATGTATCCAGAATGTTGGCCCTCACTTTAGCAGAGACACTGAGACAAAAAGGATTGGCAACTGAAACGGACATGCTCCGCCGAAGCCTGAAAGCCCAATTGCGTGATGCAAATCGTACCGGGGTGAAGATAGCAGTAATCATAGGCGAAAAGGAAATGGAGAATCAAAATGCTCAGGTTAAAGATTTTCGCACTGGTGACCAATCTGAAATCAGGCAGGGTTCTCTTGTTGATTATATTGTTGACTTGAATTTATAATATTTTTCATTTACATTAATACGCACACGTGAAAATGTGCATTATGAATAACTTTTTTGTTCACTTGATAATTATGTCTTGAAATGAGTAAAAAACCAATATTAGTTGTGGAATCACCTTCCAAGGCCAGAACTATCTCAAAATATCTTGATGGAGACTTTGAAGTTCTTGCATGTGTAGGACATGTTAAGGATCTCCCCAAGAATGATTTGAATATTGATGTTCACAATAACTTTAAGGCCACCCTGGAAGTTCTTCCCGATAGGAAGCAGTTTATAAAGGAGCTCAAATCCAAAGCGAAAACTGCTTCCAAAGTAATTCTTGCCATGGATCCCGATAGGGAAGGTGAAGCAATCGCGGATCATATTACCCAGGAAATTCCTCAGGCTACTATCGAACGGATTCAGTTTTTGGAAATAACTAAAACAGCTGTTAAGAATGCCCTGGGTCAGCCCAGGCCCCTAGATACGAATTTGATTTCAGCCCAAATGACCCGCCGTATTATTGACCGATTAGTGGGTTACTCGATTTCACCGGTATTATGGGGAACCCTCCAGAAAAATATGAAATTTGTCAAAACAGCTTTGTCTGCCGGTCGTGTCCAATCTGCAGCGGTGAAGATCATGGTTGACAGGGAACGGCAAAGAGCACGATTTAAACAGGCGAATTATTTCGATCTGAAAGCCGTCTTAAAAACCGCAAATTCAGAAAATTTTGAATCGAACCTTTTCAAACTGAATGACCAAAACCTTGCAACAGGAAAAGATTTCGAAAGGGAAACAGGTCAACTGAAAAATCAAGAGGTGCTTCTTCTTACAGAGTCACAAGCCAACGCTCTTTTGGAAGAACTTAAACCGGGACCATGGGTTGTTTCCGATATTGAGGAAAAACCAAGAACCTCTAAACCATATCCTCCATTTACAACCAGCACCCTTCAGCAGGAGGCAGGAAGGAAACTCAGGTACACTGCCAAAAACACGATGAGAATTGCTCAACGGCTGTATGAGGCAGGGTTTATTACGTATATGCGGACAGATTCCACACATTTATCGGGTGAAGCATTGAATGCCGCCAGATCAGATATTGACCGGTTGTATGGGAAAGAATATTTGCCTTCCAAACCAATTCAGTACGCAACCAAAGTGAAAAATGCTCAGGAAGCTCACGAAGCAATTCGTCCGGCAGGCCGAGTATTCACTTCAATGGACACAGTCTCCGGTGCGCTGGGGGACGATGTTGCCAAATTGTACGATTTGATCTGGAAACGAACCATGGCGAGTCAAATGGTGCCAGCGAAAATGAAACAGACTACGCTGGTCATTTCGAACCAGAATGCCCTATTTCGTTCCCGGGGGAATGTCATCCTTTTTCCCGGATATATGCGTGCATATGTTGAAGGTAACGATGATCCTAAGGCAAAACTGGCAGACAAGGAAACAATCCTTCCAGATGTAAATGTAAACGACGAAATTCACTGTGATGATCTTTCTGCTGTAGAACACAATACAAAACCCCCAGCGAGATACACAGAAGCTTCTCTTGTGAAAGCATTGGAAGCAAAAGGTATTGGGAGACCTTCAACGTATGCATCCATTATTGACACCATCATATTTCGGGAATACGTGAAAAATGTAAAGGGGACCCTGATTCCCACTTTTCTTTCAGTAGCTGTGACTCAACTGCTTGAAAACCACTTTGAGTCATTGGTAAATACAGAGTTTACATCCAGGATGGAAGACAGTTTAGATGCTATCGCCCGGGGAGAACTAGACGCTTTTCCATTCATGAAATCCTTTTATTTCGGGAATGAGAAAACTATCGGACTTGAAAAGATGCTTCAGGCAGACATTGATATCAGAAAAGCATGTGCGATTGATAATTGGCCTGAAGATGAAAATGAAGTTCATGCCAGAATTGGTCTGTATGGTCCTTATCTCCAAAAGGGTGAGAAAACGAAAACAATTCCATTCAGTGTAGCTCTGGGAGATTTGACTTTGGAAAAAGCGCAAGAACTTTTTGAGGAGGCTGAGAAAACAGACGCCCCGCTGGGAACTGATCCAGAGAACGGTGATCCAGTGTATTTAAAAGATGGCAAGTATGGGCTGTATGTCCAACTGGGTGATTCAAAAACCAGGAAATCCATTCCGAAAAGTATGTTATCAGATCCTATCGATCTGAATCTTGCTCTTCAACTGCTTTCTCTGCCTAAGACCCTGGGCAACCATCCGGAAACAGGGGAACCGGTCACTGCTGATTTTGGACGGTATGGCCCCTATATCAAAAGTGGGACAACCAACGCAAAGCTGTTTCCGCCGTTATCCCCGCTTACCGTGACGCTTGATGAAGCGCTTCCGGTCCTTGCCAAAAGGAAAAAAGGATCTGTGGAACTCAAGACAGTTGGGACTCATCCTGAAACTGGAGAAGCCCTTATACTCAAGGATGGAAGGTACGGACCGTATGTTACAGATGGAAAAGTCAATGCATCCATACCGAAGGAATCGAATCCTGATACTCTTTCACTGGAAGAAGCTACAGAATTGATCAATAAAAGGCGTACAGCACCGCCAAAAAAGAGAAGAAGAAAAAAATCAAAATGATTTATTCTGTGTGAATATATTATTGTTGAGTTAAAAGGCATTTTATGGATTTAAAATCAATTGAAAATATCGTTTCATTGTGTAAACGACGCGGTTTCATTTTTCAGAGTTCCGAGATTTACGGAGGCTTGGGATCGACCTGGGATTACGGTTCTTATGGGGTAGAAATGAAACAGAAGATTAAAAACTTTTGGTGGCACGATGTTGTTACTTCTCGGGAAAATGTCGTGGGTATGGATGCTGCCATACTCATGCATCCAAAAACGTGGGAAGCAAGCGGTCATGTTTCAAATTTTCACGATCCCTTAGTTGACTGCAAAAATTGCAAAGCACGGTATAGGGCAGATCAAGTTGATCTCACCAAGCCCTGTGAAAGGTGCGGAAAAAAAGACTGGACGGAACCCCGCCAGTTTAATCTCATGTTTAAAACAGCTATCGGGCCAATAGAGGATTCGGGGGAAGTCACGTATCTACGACCGGAAACAGCCCAGGGAATTTTTGTTAATTTCATGAATGTTCAGGGAACTTCCCGTCAAAAACTGCCGTTCGGAATTGCTCAATTAGGGAAGGCATTCCGGAATGAGATCACTACAGGAAATTTTTTGTTTCGTACCCGGGAATTTGAGCAGATGGAATTAGAGTTTTTCATCCATCCTGGCGAAAATGAAAAATGGCTGGACTATTGGTGTGAGGAACGGTTGAACTGGTTTAAGAAATTAGGAATTAATCCGGAAAAACTCCGATTGCGTCCTCATGATAAAGATGAACTTGCTCATTACTCCACAGCATGTTTCGATGTGGAGTATGAATTTCCGTTCGGCTGGTCTGAACTTGAAGGGATTGCAGACCGGGGTACTTTTGATCTGGACCAGCACAATAAATACAGCGGAAAAAAACAACAGTATTTTGATCCCCAAACAAATGAACGGATCATTCCTGCTGTGGTGGAATCTTCCGCAGGTGTGGACAGGACCTTTCTCACATGTCTCGTGGATGCGTATTGCGAGGAGGAAGTTCGTGATAAAAAACGGATTGTTTTAAAACTTGACCCGAAAATTGCCCCAATTACCTGTGCAGTGTTGCCTTTGGTAAAAAAGGACGGTTTGCCGGAAATTGCTCAAAAAATTGTTGAAGATATCCGGACAAAATACAGCGCCTTTTTTGACCAGGGGGGATCCATAGGCCGGCGGTACCGCAGGCAGGATGAAGCGGGAACACCCTATGGAGTTACGGTAGACCATCAAACAACAGAAGATGGAACTGTTACCCTGAGGGATAGAGACACCATGGACCAAGTTCGTATTTCTACAGATAATATTCTTTCAGAGTTGCAGAGTCGAATTCAATAATTATATTCAAAATATTTTAATATAAATTATTTATTAATGATATTAATGAAAATACAGAGGGAGTTATGAACAGACATTTAGCGTTGCGTTCTGGTAATCCTGCCTTAAATAAAAATACCTTCGCTCAATTAGCACAAGCATCTGAATCCACCATGACGATTGGCGGTACAGTCAATAAGACGTTTCTCTCTCTGCTGCTCCTTTTGGCCACTGCAATTTACACCTGGAATTTACCTGTGGGAGATCCCAAGGTAAGCGGGTTTATGCTGATGGGATTTATTGGAGGATTCATCGTTGCCTTAATTACTGTATTCAAGAAACATTTAGCGCCCTACACCGTTCCCGGGTATGCACTTCTGGAAGGATTAGCGCTGGGTGGCTTGTCCAGATTTTTTGAGAGTTCTTATCCCGGGATTGTCCAGCAGGCTGTGTTTTTGACCTTCGGAACACTGGGCGCTCTTTTACTTGCTTATCGCTCGGGCTTGATCAAGGCTACGGAAAATTTTAAGCTTGGCGTTGTCGCCGCTACCGGAGGGATTGCATTTATTTATCTCATTAGTTTTGTATTAGGATTCTTTGGTATTAATATGTCTGTTATTCATGGAAACTCTATATTCAGCATTGGTTTCAGCCTTGTAGTGGTGGTAATAGCGGCCCTGAATTTGGTAATGGATT
>JYMV01028196.1_pt1 | contig 21921 bp, 16 predicted proteins | sample 338911 | NCBI WGS metagenome assembly JYMV01 (sample SAMN03354496, study PRJNA234377) | hydrothermal vent metagenome | biome: Deep sea; feature: Hydrothermal plumes at the Eastern Lau Spreading Center, Western Pacific Ocean; material: Seawater | place: Tonga | collected 2009 | depth 2000 m m
GAATTTCTTGCCGGATCAGTTGTGTTTTCGGAGGCAGTGCCTTCGCACACAATTCTTCAGGATGCAGCATTTCCAGATGCCAAATCGTTTCCGGTTCATCAGTCTGAACATTCATACTTCCTCCGGTTTGAATGTTTTCTACTCTGGAGCAAGTGTAGAAAATAATAACTCATAAAGGGCTTAATTCATTTATGATAAATTTTCCACGCTCCGCGTTCCATCTCCAGTCATTGCCGGGATGAAGATGGATTCCTCCAATCCAAAAAGTTCTCGGATTATGAGCATGCCAATCCACGACATTATCTAATACTTCAATCCCCAAACCTGTTAATCCAACTTCAAATTTCCGGAATACTTGATCCGGAAACGGAGTTTTTGGCGGTTCATAAAAAGGGACATCGCCCTCTACTTCAAGTAAAGGCTGTGGTGCTTCCACGAGTCCCCGCACACGTTTCCAAAAAGACCAGTCCCCCATAAAGTGGACCGGCTCCTCTGCCTGTACTGCAGAAAACAAACGGACTAGCTGGGAGACTCCACCTCTAACTTTATCTAAAATGCAGTGCTCAGTCCTGGTCAGTCCGCACCCCTCTGCAGGAAATTCCTCAAAAAGACGTAACAAGCCGCTCTGCAAAAACGGTAAAACAGAGGTATCCTGCTGTGCCAGTTCAAACATCAATTCAGGTGTCTGGGCGGTAAAAGCTTTCCAGCCAAGTTGTCCAAGAACGAGTTGTTTTTTTGAAACCGATTCTCTCTTTTCAAGCCACTGCGGCAGACCCAGATAGTCATCAATAAAAATGACACTCAAGTGCTGAAAATTATCCCTCGTTTGCGCAAAACCGTCTAACAACTGCATGATATGCAACTGATCAAACAGTTCAAAGCTGTTCCAAAGAACCACTTCGTCGTATTCGTGACATTTGCGGAAAACAATATCCCTTTTCTGAAAAGCATTCTTCGCTTTTTCAAGTACTGCCCAATCACAATCCGCAATGAAGTCTGCACGAACTTCAGATAGTTCCTCCAGACTAAGTCCTTCTGGCACAGGCCCATCATGAAGCACATCCAACCAGGAAAGAAAATCCCCTTCAATTCCAGAATCTTTCAAAGCTTCAATTGCACAATCTCCATTCACAATATGCAGCACGGCATTCTCCTGAAAACTGATATAAAAAGTGCATGAATACATTTATCCAAGATAATATCTTACAGACAGACAAAATATAATCCACCACGCTTTTTTATTCAATTTACAGTGAAGGCAGTTCTTGACAGAACTCTCCGCGAGCATTGATGTCATGAATCAAATTTTCAAAGAGCAACAGAATCTTTTTTTTAAAAAAAGCTCTAATTTAAACAATATTTTAATTTGGCAACAACGTTCTTAAGTATTTGCCAGCCTTTAGCTTCAGCATTATATTGAGATCAAACACTCATTTGGTATGTCACCCATTTTGTTTTTTCAGCAGTCCGATCATATACACCTCGACCACGATAGTTATCTTCCGCGGTTATCCAGCGTACAAAGGGCCACCCATTTTTGGCGGATTCCTTTGATAATTTTTTAAACATTTCATCCACTACCCCTGTACCCCGTGATTCGGGAAGTACAAAAAGGTCATCTAAAAAACCAACCTTTTTTCCTCGTAAAGGTGAGGGCATTTCCCGGAAGTGCATGAGGCCGATTTGACGATTATTCCCATTTTTTGCTACCAGAGCATAGAATCCATAGTCTTCTTCAAAAATCCAACTCCAGACAGTATCCAGGATTTCGCTTGTCATGGGTACTTGATAAAACTCAGCATATCCACGATATAAAGTTTCCCACTCTTGACGGTCATCTGGAGTCAATGCTCCAACTGTTATTTTCATAGTTTTCTAATTTGTAAAATTGAGATTAATTCCCTTTTCAATCTAATTGGGCAAAACCTTTCTAAATCTATTTAGCTTCAATATCTAAAATACTGCATTCTTCTACTTGCACAGCAAACCACAGTATTTCAACTTATGTTAGCCAGTCAGAGTTATATGACCCCCTAACAATTTTATCAATCAAACCCGGCTGACAAACAGCACATGACTCAGAAAAAGCTGCAACTCAAAACAGTTACGGCCTACATGTGCAGTCCGCAGCCGGGTAATTTCGGCTTAATCCATTTAATTAAACAACAAAGCCAAAGAATAGCAGATTGCTACGCTTTGGCTTTAGTTTCATTTATTTGTAATTTACGGTCCTTTTTTCCCAGAAATCGGTTTTCTATTCCAGTTCCAATCTCATTGCCCGACAACACGGCTAAGGTATTATTCCTGGCAATATGCTCCAGAATAAGTCTTCCGTTTTCTACTTCCGTCAGTCAACACCTGTCATCATAATCATTTACCACAGCATGTAACACAACATCCCTTCTTCAGTAGATTTTCAGGAAATTGCGAAGACGCATCAATCCATTTGATTACCTTCAGTAAAATAAAGACCACCCCACTTAGTGTTCCAAGTAGTCAGCAATTATCTCACGAGAAGTATTGCTGTGTGAGGTTTAGTTGATTATTCAATTATCCAAGATCAACAGAGGTTCTCTTTATTAAAGTGGACCTCTAATTTTAATAAGATGGAATACTCATTAAGGAGCATCTCCGTCTTTCAGCATTTTGTGATATCGGTAGAGATACCAGCACGCTACAGTCCGCCACGGTCTCCATTTTTCTGCTATTGAAATAGCAGGCTTCTCCCAATCTTTTTCCGGAAGACCGTAGAGACTTTTCATTGCTACTTCAAGAGCCGCATCGCCCAATGGCAACACATCCGGACGATTCAAGCTAAACATTAAATACATTTCAGCAGTCCAGCGGCCAATTCCTTTTACTTGCACCAGTTGCTGAATAGCAATTTCATCATCCATCCCTTCTAATGCAAGAAAATCAAGGTCACCACTTTTCACCCATTGCGCCAAGCCACGCAGGTATTTGATTTTCTGGAAGGACAGTCCTGTCTTTCTTAAAACGGGGTCATCCAGTTTCAGTAAGTACCCGTGGTCAGGTAGTTCATTTTCAAAGAGCTTCCGGAACCTTGTCCGGATAATTTTTGCAACTTGATTAGAAAGCTGCTGTCCGATTATGGCACTTGCCAGACCGGCAAATCCACCTTCATGCGGTATCAATTCACAAGGTCCGGCACGTTCTATTATTCCTGCAATTCGGGAATCAGCCAGGCGCAACGACATTTCAGCCTCATGCCAATTATTCATACTCACACAATTCTATTTTCACTAAAGCTGAATTTCTAACAGCCTTATTTTCTACTATTTTAGTTCAAGATAATTCCCACTTCTAATTCTTATAGCACAGTATTAATTTTATTTTAAGGTAAAACCCGGCTTACAAACTGAACATGCCTCAGAAACACCTGCAACTCAAAACAAGTTACGGCCTACATGTACAGTTCGCAGCCGGGTAATTCCTACATATGATACAACAAAGCCAAAAAATAGCGCTGCACTATTCTTTGGCTTTAACTAGACTTTATTCTATTTTCCGATTTTTCTTAAAGAGTCTCTAATAAGTCTAATGATACTCTTTGATATTACTCCTGCAAAGCTTGTCCCTGACAGGCGGGGAGCAGGATTCTATCATTTCAGTTAATCATCAAAGATCCCGATTGCCTCGTGTTCAGGAAAGATTGCCTCTAATCAGTATCCAGATCATCTCATGACAGTTATCCCCTCACACTGATACGTTTCTCAGCATTCTCCTGATTATTTTGCATCTTGCCTTTTTCCGGAGTATTTTGTGTTTTTGCATCATTTTTCTTTTTTGAATTAATTTGTGTCCAGGCTGCACGCAATTCTTTGAGTAAATCGATTACGATAACTACAGGTTCAGTTTTTTTATTCATGTTTGCCTCAATAAGTTGACTAAACATGTAGCTATAGAGTGACTGAAGATTCTTTGCGATGTCACCTCCTCTATCCATGTTCAGGGTTGCCATCAGTTCGGTCACAATGTTCTTAGTTTTTATTAAACAATCGTGTACCTTCTCTATCTGCCCTGATTTCATGTGCTCAACAGCAAAGCTGGCATTCTTTATGGCTCCATCATAGAGCATAATGATCAGCTTAGTTTGGTCAAGAGTATTAACAGAAGCCTTTTTATAGGCATTCTGATAGTTACCTCATCGTTTCTCCTTAATAATTTATTTTATGATTTTCTAGCTCCACTCATTGCAGAGAGTTGTTGGGTGATATAGCTTTGTTGGGATTTTAATCTTCCCATCGTGCTGTCCAGTTTTGCAAATTTTCTCTGCAGCCTTGTACGTTTAGTATCAGCCCGTTTGTTTAAACGGCTTATTTGTTCGTCAAAACTGGTCATTTGACCAGTTATATCATCTGTGGCCCGCTTGACATTGCCATCCAGAGGGTCATTCAATTTATCTAGTTTATCGCCTAATTTTACAGCTACACCTTTAGAAATATTCACAGTAGCTTCTTGTTCATCAACCAAATCATCTTCACTAAGCGTCACGAACAATCTCAAACCGTCAGTATTGGAATCTTTCGCCCCTACGAGTAGTTGTCCTCTGCCGGTTGCCTCTACATTGCCAATTGATCCTGCAACATCCTCTCCAGGAGTGCTGATCCCGTCTGTTAGTCCCAAACTGCTGAGATCCTTGTCGGGTCCTGGTTCGACTTCAATTGTGCTGCTGTTGCCAAAAGTACCCGAAATTATCTTCAGCCTGCCTTCTTCTTCACGGACCTGTATTTTACGGCGTCCCAAAGCTTTGTCTTCCACCAAACGGTTCTGAATAGTTTTGGCCAGACTGCCTAGGGTATAGTTGTCTTTGCGCAATTCAATCGGATCAGAAACCCTGCTGTTATTTTTAATTATTAAAACGTTGTTCGTTTCATCAACTTTTATAATTCCTGGAAGTGGAGTCCCTAAATAAAATCCACGCTTTGCAGCATTAGAGACGTCCACCCTGTAACCGCTTGGATTAACCCTCGTTTTTTCAGTCATTCCCAAAAAAAGTTTTTCCATGAGTGCGAAATAAGTTGGCAACATTAGAAAATGCATCAACTATCTTTTCATTTAACTTTTTCTCTTCAATAGACATCATGCCTCTGTTATCGATCTTCAGACCAATAGAAAAAAGCATATTTGTCGATTGCGGCAAACCACTTACAGTTGCAATTGTTGTGGTTGCTATTTCGTTGACCATCTGCGACAGATTCCTGTCACTTAATAGAGGTGCTGCAGTGTTGGTCGACTTATCAAACTTCGAAACCTCCTTGGCTGTAGCTTGAAATGTATTGTATGCATCTACAAAATCGTGAATGCGTTCCTTGGCAACCTCTGTGTCACCCAATACTGACACAGTTACAGGCTTTTCACTGGATGAAAAAAACTCAAGATCAAGTCCTGGTATCACATCATTTGCTATATTTTCCGAACGTCTTACCTCAAGGCCTTCTCCACTTCTGGTGGCTCCAAGGCGCAAGACTAAATCTTGAGCAAGTCTTACAGTTGAGGTCTCAGTTGAGACAGTAAAATAATCATCTGCATATAAATCACCTTTACCAAGGGCCAGTCGTAATCCCTCATCAAAAGATATTGGCGTACCGGGAGTATAGCCTTCGCCAATTTCTATCGAACCGGTACCGCCAAATGTGTCTTCCCATCTCATTTGCAGCCCACGTGTTATACCAACAGTACCCCTCTTCTCGACTCTAAAAGTATATGTTTTTGCAATATCCGGCTCATAGTTTCCGGATACTTCTATGGGGGCATTGCTGAGTCCACCTGAGAATCCCCTTATTCCAGCAGAAACGTCGAGAGAACTTCTCTCTTTGTCATCATCAAGTCCTTCAAATTCTTCATAGGTCTTCCACTTTGCTTCGACCTCTACTTTATTTGACACGCCACGATGTTCTTCATCGCTCCACCACATACTTTCTGCAGTTGGTGCAATTACATCCACATCCGTAGTATCACCGTCCCGTAAAACACTTGGATTCACTTCTACGAATAATCCATGTCCGATAGGCAGACGTTTTGGGTCACGGCGGCCCTTTTTACTGAATTCTAAATCAAAGAGTTCTTCACCATCTTCTGAGTCAAAAGCCGTGGCGCTATCAAATGGACCCTCACCTTTCACTTCTCCTAAATAAGGATGCCCAATATTGACGGAGCCTTTTTCTCCAGTTTGGGAGAATTCGTAATGTAATTTCAGTGGGCTGGGTCCGCCGACCTGTCCATTTCCCTCCACCCGAAAAACGATGGTATCATCTTCATTGCCGTCGTAAGTTCCGTTAACTTTTAGACCTCCTTCTGAAGCTTTACTGCTCCAGTCAGATGGTTGTGAAATTTGTGGTGCGCGGTCCGCTTCACTAAGCCACCACAACATGTCAGATTTTTCTGCAAAGACATCAACAGTAAAGCTGTCACCACTTATAACTTCACCGTCACTTATCAACAATTTAAGGCCGTCCGTGATGTCGATGGGACTGCCGGGAACATAATTAAACTTATTTATCTCAATTTCCCCTTCTCTGCCATTTTTATCCTTCCAGCCGATTAGTACTCCGGCTTCAGAAGGAATGACTCCGGAACGATTTACACGAAACGTAAAGACGTTGTCTTCTTCTCCAGTATATGATCCACCCACTTCAACTATATTTGTTGAGCCTCCAAATCCTGCACCTGCAGCTATTTTTGCTACTTTAGCCTGCAGCCCCGTCCAGGTAGCAGTTGTATCAAATGTATTTTGATAACTTGGTCCGCTAACTTCACCGCCTTTAAGATTTACGTCTATGTTAATTCGTCCTTGCTCTCCCTTAAGAGCAGTCGAAAAGGGGTTTCACCGTGTGTTTTGGCGATATAGGCCTCCACACCAGAGTCAGAATTATTGATGGCCCGCTTCAAATCTGAGAGAGTGTCTTTGCCTTCAGCCAAATTGATTGTGACAGGCGTCTCGTCTTCATCGTCTCCAATTTGAATCTGGATCCTTCCGGTACCAATCCGGACGTCTTCATGCTCAAACCCTTGTGACGTTATTTGATGCGACAAGGCTATAGACTCTACAATTATTGTATGCCTTCCCGGCACAGAATCTTTCCGTGCTTGCGGTTCCACTACATCCGAATTGCTGGTCTCTACTTTCCGTGCCTCCCAAATTTCATAATTATCCAGTGCTTCAGTGACGCCTTGGAGCTTTTTCAGTTCCATTTTGACGGCATCCCAAGCCTCCCTTTCTGTTCTTTTCGATCCTCAACAGGTTTGATCCGGCGCTGCTCGATTGCCATAAAGCGATCGATGATCTCCCTGGTATTCAGCTTTGATCCTAAGCCGGTGATCGCATTCGGATTCAGTTCTGCCAAGACGGTTCCGTTTTTTGAGGCAAACAGTTCTATTGACTCCGGAAGAATATCCGTGTAAAAAGGCATTTAATTGCCTAGTTACATTTAGTCAACTAACTGATATGACATAGATTTCTGTTTTACGTGTTCAAAGCGAACAAGCAGCTAGAAATCATTTCAAAAAACATTCCAATCAGCCGTTTGAATTTAGCAGTTGTAAAACGGACTGAGGAACCTGATTGGCTTGCGCCAACATTGCTGTTCCGGAAGCAAGCAAGATTTGATTTTTTACCAGTGAACTCATCTCTTGCGCCATATCTGTATCAGCAAGCATAGATTCTGAAGCGGTCAGGTTTTCCTTTGAAACCCGCAAACTGTGTAAATTTGCCTCCAAAGCATTTCTCTGAAAAGAGCCAAGATTACCGCGCATCGTAGAAACATCATCAATCGCTTGATCAACCAGCAGCAAAGTATCTTGTGCTGCCTCTGCATCCAGCACATCAATTTCGGCTAAGCTTCGAAAATTGCTGTTATTTTCTATACCTTTTGAAAGTTCTTCCGGATTGATGCTTTCAACCGAAATTCGTCTTAATTGTCCTTCATTTGGACCAATTTGAAAAACAAGTGAATTTTGTGATACATGGACAAAACCGTCCACATCATCACCAACTAAGGTTTCATTATTAATCTCTCCGGCAACTTTGTTTTCCGAACGATTAAAAATTTCATAAATTACATCATCAGTCGTTTCACCGTATTTTATAGTTACTCCTTCTCCCTCTGCACCCGGAGCGCCTGTGAGAAACTGTCCTCTGCCCATGGCCGCACCTCCTCCGTTAATTCCCGGAGATCCGCCAATAGTACCCTCTACATCACGACCGGGAACAGAAAAGACTGCCTCATTGGATTTTATATTTTCACCAAAGTAATTTTCCAAAGTTGAAGAAACGGTGAAGCCTGGATCACTTCCGAACTGGCGATGCCGCAAGACAATCACCTCATCCAAACCAGTAATAAAATTGTTGATTTCTCCCGGTGTTCTTGACATTTCGGTCAATGCATCATTCAGGGTGTCGAAGTTTTGAAGAAAGGGTCCTAAATTATCCGCTGGTCGATAAACAAAAATATCCAGTTCCATGTTTGCATCATCTGCCATTTTCTGCATTTCATACGCAATCAACTGTTGAATTCCCCGTTCCGTTCTGACTCTTGCTTCAGGTGTTCCATTTCTTTTTGCAGAGGCCGTCAATAATTCAATTTTATCTCGTAAATCATTGTTGTTTTTCAAATCCACCGAAATGGTACGACCACCTTCATTTATCACAAAAGAAATAGCATTATTCGGATCTGAAGGTGAGACATCTTCAAGACTCAATTTGTGTGCAGCAACCATCATCGAACGTGTGGCTACCTGCGTTATATCAACTTTATATCCGCTTGAATGAGTTGATTTAGCCTCATCTGAAGCTAAAACAAACTCCAGCCCGTTTCCTATCACAACCCCTGTTGCTGAGTTGCTGCCGTCAAGCAAAGTACGAGTGCCAAACTGAGTATTTCTGGAAATATTTTTTAAGGTAGAGAGTAAGTTATCCACCTCATTTTGATCGGCCTGCAGCATTTTTTCGTCATTTGTACCCTCGTTGGCAGCATGCACGGCAAGTTGACGCAAATTAATTAATATATTGCTCACCTCATTTAATGCGCCTTCAGTGGTTTGAATCATTGAAATGGATGATTCGGAGTTGCGAATTGCTTGTCCGAGGCCTGAAATCTGTGTTTTCATTTGTTCAGAAATCACCAGCGACGCAGGACCGTCAGCAGCGTGATTGAGCTTGCGGCCTGAAGACAAACGCTCCAGGTTTTTACCCAATTCCTGCTCTGTATGCTGCAGGTGTCTCAGCGCATTCAATGCTGCAATATTTGAATTGACTCGCAATGCCATGATTATTAACTCAAGTGTTTAACAAAAAGGTTCTCATGTCCTATTATCGGTACATAGTTATAATTCTTTAGCCAAATTATGATCTGCACTACAAATTTAAACAGTAATTTGTGCAGTCCTACCCTACATCGGAATCTCAGGATATTTCTTTAGCATTTGTTTTGAAGAATTTATAGAAAAATAATTATAGTTTAGAGTCCAAAATGCAATGCTATGTTTGAAAGAAACAGGAAGAGAGGCAATAAGATGCTTGTGATTATTTGTTCCTACTCAGCGGGAAGGTTTCTTTGATGACTTGAATCCCTGAATTCTGTGGGGTCTAATGTTTTAGTAGATAAAATTTTCTCAAAATATACCACTCTTTAAACATAACAACATTAAATGTACTTTTCGGCTGGACCAGATTTGCAATCGAATGCTGTCCAGTTGTAAGACTGCCAAGATGGTGCTAATTTAGAATTCAATTTCACTCTTATAACCTGCCTCATAATATTGCCAAACTAAGCTTTAGTTAGGTAGTTCTTGTGAGCCAAATTAATACAGTAAATCATTAAAGCTTGTATTATTAACAAAAACAGGGTCTACTGAACGTTTAGTTTTTTTAGAAAGTTTTTTAATTTGAAGACATTTAACAATGAAACGCACTTTCCAGCCAAACAATCGGCGACGCAAAAAAAAGCACGGTTTCAGGGCTCGCATGGCGACTCCTGGAGGTCGAAGAGTAATCAAGCGTAGACGCGCTAAAGGCAGAAAACGTCTCAGTGCATGAGCATAAAGGAAACTTACCCGAAGACGATCAGGCTACACCATAGTCAAACTATTCGGGAGGTGTTTGTGCAGGGGATCTATCAGTCTTTGGGGCCGATTGGTGTTAAATATAAAATAGCAGAAGCTGAATGCAGCCGTTTTGCAGTCTCCGTTAAAAAGAAGGTCGGGAGTGCACCTTGCCGAAATCGTATCAAACGTTTGTTGAGAGAGGCGATTCGTAAGGAACGGTTACGGTTGAATTGCGCATACGACATTTGTTTTTTTATAACGAGCCCGCCCAAGAGTCCCTTGGACTCATCTTATGTCTTGTGTCTGGTCAGACAGTTTTTCAAAAACTTAAACAAGGAATCAAGTGAGTGAGCCTGCTAACGCAATACAAAGTCGGGTAGCACCAAGTTTTGAGAATTGTTGCAAGAAATCACCGAATAACGAAAACAGTAATATTTTTCTTCGTTTCATCCTGAGCTTAATCAAGGTTTATAGATCTTGTGTATCTCCTTTTTTGCCTGCTTCCTGCCGGTTTTATCCCACTTGTTCGGCATATGCTCTGGAATCTTATCAAACTCTGGGTTTGATGAGAGGTACCTATCTGAGTTTATGGCGGATCTTGAAATGTAATCCGCTGCATCCCGGAGGTGTTGATCCGGTTCCAGGAAAATCTGGCCCAGAACCAGCTGATAATGCGGTAATTTCTGAAAGAAACTTACATTAGCTTAAAATTCATGGATAAAAACACTTTACTGGCAGTAGTACTCTCAGGTGCAATTATGGTTGGATGGTATGCCATGTTCCCTCCGCCGGATTCGCCTCCTCGAGAGATTGAAAATACAGTAGATCAGGAATTTACAGACAGGACCAAAAATTCGGTGAGACAAGAATCTGCTGAACTTAATGTTGAAGATTCTACCATTTCTTCAACTGTACCTTCGTCATCAATTAAGGAGGTTGACAGTAGTTTACCATCAAAGGAAGTAACCATAGAAACAGAGAATTACAGGTTGGTTTTAGACACTAAAGGTGGAATTGGAAAAAGTCTGCAGTTAAAACATTATAAACATACAAAGCCCAGGCTTACTTTGAGTACCTGGTTCCCATTTCTTACCAGCTTCATTGGTCCAGATTATCTTGATGAAGTAACAGTGGACAACCGTGTACAAATGTTCGGGAATCATTTGGAAGGAGTACCCGCTTTTGCTCAAGAGTTTAAGGGAGATGCAAAAACCACTGAAATGTTTCGCAATACTGTATTTTCTGCAAGTCAAGATCATGTTGTGCTGGAAGAAGGACGCCTGAATACTACACTCACTTTAACCTCACCTATAGTGAACGGGCTCCAGATGGTTAAAATCTTCGAAGCAAATCCTGATAGTTATATTTTAAATTATCGTATTCAGTTGATCAATCGCTCCAATGATGTTCGTCCTTTGGAAGTGCTTTATTTTTTTGGAGAACAGCGGCTTGCAGACAATGGCGGCGGAATGCAACAAGTTTCTCATGAAGGTCCAGTCTTTTTTTTCGATGAGAGTCTGCAGACTGAAAGCACTGAAAACATAGAAAATGAACTGCCCGTAACGCAAATGAAATGGTTAGGTGTTGAGGATCAATATTTTATTGGTGCGGCAGTTCCAATGACTCCGGTAAAGAACGGTTTTTTTAGAGCAGGATCATACATTTCTGAACCACAAGCTAATCAGTTGGGAGAGAGAAAATTGTCTCCATATTTTGGTGTAGCTCTGCCGAAGACAAATTTACAGCCAAATCTTCTCGTTGAGTCAGATTTTAGAATGTTTTATGGCCCAAAAGAAGATCAAGAATTGCTGAAATTTGGGCACAATCTGGAAATGTCTCACGACATGACTCTGGAAATTCTGGCAGCACCACTGTTGGATTTACTACGCTTGATTTACGGTTATGTTGGAAACTACGGTGTTGCTATTATTATTCTGACGATTATAGTTCGTGTAGTTTTGTTTCCTCTGACTTTCAAGGGCATGAAAAGTATGAAGCGTATGCAGCAGTTAACTCCGAGGATGAAGAAACTACAGGAAAAGTATAAAAAAAACAAAGAAAAGCTGAACAAGGAAATGATGGAGCTGTATCGTAAAAATAAAGTCAATCCGCTTGGTGGTTGTTTACCAATGCTGCTCCAGATCCCCGTGTTTTTTGCGCTTTATAGCTCACTTTCAAGTGCCGTTGAATTGCGACATGCACCTTTCATCTTTTGGATTAGTGACTTGTCGCAACCGGACGGATTGGGGATTACGCCCTTGCTGATGGGGGCATCTATGTTCATTCAACAAAAATTGACCCCACAAACCGCAATGATGGACCCCACACAGGCGAAAATCATGCAAATGCTGCCCTTCATTTTTACTATTTTTACCTTCACTTTCCCATCCGGATTGACTTTGTATTGGGTAACGAGCAATATCCTTTCGATTGCCCAGCAGCAAATTATCAACCGGATCAAAACACCCGAGTTACAACACTGATCAGCTGTTCTGTTTTTCAGTCTTTTCCATAAAACTCAATTTTCCTGGTTAGCAGAAAACTTGATTTTGTTCAGAATTTCTGTTCTTCTCTATATGTTATAGTGTCAATAAAGGATCATTCATGAGCGAAAAGCTTTGCCTACTCATGATATATTTTGACTTGTTTTAATAGTTGGTTGAATAAACCAAAAGAATAAAACCATAACTTCATAAAGTTTAGTGCAGAGCTTTTTATAAAGTATAATTTTAGTTTCCTATATGTATCAATATCCTGAAAAACAAGGGCTTTACGATCCTCAATTTGAGCACGACAATTGTGGTGTGGGATTTGTAGTTCAGATAAAAAATCGGCAATCTCACCAAATTGTCGAGCAGGGACTGAGTTTACTCTGCAATCTGAGTCACCGGGGAGCACTTGGCGCAGATCCAGATACAGGAGATGGTTCTGGAATTTTGATTCAAATTCCCCACCAGTTTTTTGTTGAAGAATGCCAAAGTTCCGGGTTCCATTTGCCTGAATCCGGAGAGTATGGGATTGCCTCCATTTTTCTTCCTCAAGATCCTTATGCCAGAAGACATTGTGGCGAAGTGATTGAAAGTCACATTGTTGAAAAAGGGATGGATTTGCTGGGGTGGCGTGATGTTCCGATTGACAGAGGATACATTGGAAAACAGGCTCTTGCCACAATGCCAGCTATGCGCCAATTGTTCATGGGGCATCGCAGGTTTGAAAATTATAATCAGGACCGCTTTGAAAATAAATTGTATGTAACGCGTAAAGCCATACGTTCATCACTGCAGGATGTTGAAGGTTTTATGATTATCAGCATGTCCTCACGTACCATAATTTATAAAGGGATGCTGATTCCACATCAGATGGGGAAATTTTTCATTGATTTATCTGATAAACGCTTGAGGAGTGCTTTGGCGTTGGTACACACCCGTTTTCCGACTAACACCTTTCCGCGCTGGGATTTGGCTCAGCCTTTCAGAAATTTGGCTCACAATGGAGAAATAAACACACTGCGCGGTAATATAAACTGGATGCTGGGCAGACGTGCGACTTTAAAGTCACCATTGTATGAGGATATCAGCGAACTGCAGCCCATCATTATTCCAAGAGGCAGTGATTCCGCCTGCATGGACAATGTTTTCGAATTCTTGATTCAATCCGGCTATTCTCTCCCACATGCAATGATGATGATGGTGCCGGAAGCATGGGAGCAAAACCCGGAAATGACTCCTGAAAAACAGGCATTTTATGAATACCATGAACATTTAATGGAGCCCTGGGATGGTCCGGCATCTCTCACTTTTACAAATGGTGTTCAAATTGGAGCGACACTGGATCGTAACGGATTGCGTCCGTCGCGATATGTAGTGACAAAAGATGATCTGGTCATTATGGGCTCTGAAGTAGGAGCCGTCGAGATTCCTCCGGAAAATATCAAATTTAAAGGGCGTTTACAGCCGGGCAAGATGTTTCTTGTTGATACCAAAGAGGGAAGGATTATTGATGATACTGAATTGAAAGCTAATATTTGTGACGCTCAACCTTATTCGCAGTGGCTGAAAGAGAATATGCTTGAATTGTCTGATTTGCCAAAACCGGATCAGGTACCGGAAACGGATTTTGAATCACTTTTATTAAGGCAGAAAATTTTTGCTTATACCACCGAAGATATAAATTTATTATTAACTCCAATGTTTACAAACGGTGTTGAAGCTTCAGGTTCAATGGGTGACGATACGCCGTTAGCCGTGCTCTCAGACAAGCCGCGGCTGCTTTATGATTACTTCAAGCAAATTTTTGCACAAGTTAGTAATCCTCCCGTTGATGCAATCCGGGAAGAATTGGTGATGTCACTGACAAGCAGGTTGGGGTCTGAAAGAAATATTCTTGATCCCGGAGCAAATCACGCAAAGATGTTGAAACTCTTTCATCCAATACTGAGCAATGAAGAGCTTGCACAAATTAAAGCACTCGATAAACAGGACTTCAGATCGAAAACTTTAAGTATGCTTTTTGATGCAGCTTCAGGTGTTGAAGGGTTTTCCAGAGCGCTTAAAGAACTTTGTGAAGAAGCAGAAAGTGCAGTGAATTCCGGTACAACTTTTGTGGTTTTGAGTGATCGCGGTGCAGCTAAGGATCAAGTCCCAATTCCTGCCTTATTAGCAGTAGGGGCAGTTCACCATTACCTGACTCTCAAAAGGGTACGCTACAAAACGGGTATAATTGTGGAAACCGGAGAAGCGAGGGAAATTACACATTTTTGCTTACTTGTAAGTTATGGTGCAGGTGCGATCAATCCGTATCTGGCTATTGAAACTATAGAACAAATGATTCAGCAAAAGGAGTTGCCTGAGGAATTAACGCTGGAAAAAGCTAATCAGAATTATTGTAAGGCCATTCGTAAAGGAATGTATAAAGTTTTCTCGAAGATGGGAATTTCTACCATACAAAGCTATCGTGGCGCTCAAATTTTTGAGGCGATTGGACTGGATGAAGAACTGATACGGGATTATTTTACAGGAACTCCATCCAGAATAAGCGGTGTTGGTATAAGAGAAATTGCCCAGGAAAGCTTATTGAGGCATGAAACGGCTTTGGAAAAAACTCCGGAAACTAGAGAAATATTGTCTGGAGGAGGATTATATCATTGGCGCAGAAACGGAGAATTTCATCAAATTAATCCGGTCATGACAAACACTCTACAGAGAGCTGTCCGCAAAAACAGTCAGGACGCTTATAATGAATTCTCACGTCTCGTCAATGAACAGAAACAGCGTTTTTCTACACCGAGAAGCTTGTTTGAGTTTGCAGAAGGAACTCCAATTTCGCTTGATGAAGTTGAACCTGCTGCGGAAATTGTAAAGCGATTTGTGACTGGAGCGATGTCACTTGGATCGATCAGCTCTGAATCACACGAAACTATGGCGATTGCCATGAATCGCATCGGTGGAAAAAGCAACAGTGGAGAAGGCGGTGAAGATTCTGCACGTTTTGATAAACGAACAAACGGAGATTTCCCAAACAGTACTATTAAACAAGTTGCTTCAGGACGTTTTGGAGTTACAATCCATTATCTGGTCAACTGTACAGAAATCCAAATTAAAGTCGCTCAGGGTGCCAAGCCGGGAGAAGGCGGTCAACTACCTGGGAATAAAGTCAGTGAGGAAATTGCAAAAATTCGCAATTCCACTCCCGGAGTGACCTTGATTTCACCGCCTCCGCACCACGATATTTATTCTATCGAAGATCTGGCTCAGTTAATTTTTGATCTGAAAAATGCTAATCCACAAGCAAAAATCAACGTTAAGCTGGTGGCAGAAGCAGGAGTTGGTACCATTGCTGCGGGAGTAGCAAAAGCTCATGCTGATGTCATCACAATCGCTGGTCACGACGGCGGGACTGGTGCGTCACCTTTGACCTCGATAAAACATGCGGGAGTGCCGTGGGAACTTGGGCTTTCTGAAGCACAGCAGACATTAATGTTGAATCAATTGCGCGGTCGGGTACGTTTACAGACCGACGGTCAACTTAAAACCGGAAGGGATGTAGCGGTAGCGGCTTTGTTAGGTGCAGAAGAATTTGGTTTTGCGACTGTTCCATTGATTGCTATCGGCTGCATTATGATGCGTAAATGTCACCTCAATACGTGTCCGGTCGGTATTGCCACACAAAATCCTGAATTACGTAAAAAGTTTGTTGGCAAGCCGGAACATGTCATCAACTATTTCTTTTTTGTAGCAGAAGAACTACGGAATATCATGGCTAAACTGGGTTTTCGCAAAGTTGATGAAATGATAGGACGAACAGATATGTTGAAGCAGCGCACGAACGTAAACCATTGGAAAGCTGGAAAAGTTGATTTATCAGCAATCCTGCATCAGATTCCTGTGGGAGAAAAGGACACTCCTTACTGTACTCAGAAACAAGATCACGGACTGGACAAACAAATTGATCTTAAGCTGATTGCAGAATCTAAAGATGCGCTGGAACACAAAAAGGCAGTAGAGTTTGTGTTACCGATCAACAATGTGAACCGCTCAGTCGGTACTATGTTAAGTAGTCATATAGCCAAAAAATACGGTGCAGAAGGTTTGCCGGATAACACAATTCACTGCAAATTTGTGGGTTCTGCAGGGCAAAGTTTTGGAGCATTCCTGGCTCATGGTGTTACTCTTGAGCTTGAGGGTGATGCCAATGATTACACGGGAAAAGGTTTGAGCGGCGGCCGGCTGGTTGTTTATCCTCCCAAAAAATCTACATTCAGTGCCTCTGAAAATATTTTAATTGGCAATACTGTATTGTATGGAGCAACCGACGGAGAAGTTTTTTTCTGCGGTATTGCAGGCGAACGCTTTGCTGTCCGTAACAGTGGTGTAATGGCAGTGGTTGAGGGTGTTGGCGACCATGGTTGTGAGTACATGACAGGTGGAAGGGTAATTGTGCTTGGAGAAACCGGAAAGAATTTTGCCGCAGGAATGAGTGGTGGGATTGCTTATGTTTTGGTAGAGAACCAATCATTCCATTCACGCTGCAACACTGAAATGGTTGAATTGGAAATTGTGAGTGAACTGCAGGAACAAAAATGGCTCCGGAAATGGATTGAGCGACATCAAGACTATACAAAAAGTTACCGTGCGGCAAGTTTATTGGAAAACTGGGAAAAAACATTAAGTCAGTTTGTAAAAGTAATGCCGATAGAATACCGGGCGGTATTGGAAAAAATGAAAAATAAATCCTCGATTAAATAGCAGCAGTATTAACAAATGGGAAAAGATACAGGTTTCTTAGAATTTGATAAAGAGAGCCCGCCGCTGCGTCCAGTGGATGAAAGAGTGCGTGATTTTCAGGAATATTACACTTTTTTGTCTGAAGAAAATTTGCAGCGTCAGGCCTCCCGCTGCATGGATTGCGGTGTACCGTTTTGTCACATGGGCTGTCCCCTGGGCAACATGATTCCCGACTGGAATGATCTTGTTTATCGTGGACACTGGAAAGAAGCTCTGGCTGCATTACACAGCACCAATAATTTCCCGGAGTTTACCGGCCGTATTTGCCCTGCACCATGCGAGGACACTTGTGTTTTGAATGAACATTACACTTTGGATGCAGCAGAAAAACAGCAAAAAGTGAATGTTGTCACAATTGAAGAAATTGAAAAGCACATCGCTGAGCGAGGTTGGGAAGAGGGCTGGATACAACCTCAACTGCCTGAAAAACTTACCGGTAAGTGCATTGCGGTAGTGGGTTCCGGTCCTGCCGGACTGGCAGCGGCACAGCAGTTGCGGCGTGCAGGACATGATGTGACTGTTTTTGAAAAAGACAATAGAATAGGTGGATTACTGGTTTACGGTATTCCGGATTTCAAGTTGGACAAAAAAGTGGTTACCCGACGCGTTGAACAACTCCGTGCAGAGGGGATCAAGTTCCGGACAGGAGTCCATGTAGGCGTGGATTATTCAGTCAAAGAACTGCGGAACAGTTTTGATGCTATCCTGTTGGCAACCGGTGCGCAAAATGCGCGAAAGTTGATGGTCGAAGGCAGTGACTTAGAAGGAGTCCATTATGCAATGCACTATCTTCCGCAGCGCAATCGTGAAGTCGCCGGGGATTCCATTCCGGAAGAGCAAAAAATCGAATCCGGAAACAAAAAAGCAGTAATTCTCGGCGGCGGATTTACAGCAGCTGATTGTTTGGGTAACCTAAATCGGCAAGGTGCAGATCCTAACATTCATCAGTTTGAACTGGTTGATATGGTGCCGCGTCCTACTCCAGTGCATAAAGAAGCGAATCCGGATTGTAGAGCCAATATTTTGACGGAAAAGATAATCAGCGACGACTCAGGCCGGGTTAAAGCTTTGCAGGCGGTTTGTGTAGAATGGAAATGGGAAGCAAAGGGAAACTCTGCGCCTGGTCGAATGACGATGCAGCGTGTTCCGGGGTCAGAGTTTAGCGTGTCCACTGATTTGGTTTTTCTGGCATTGGGATTTTTGGGGCCAGAATTGGATGGATTACTGGAAGGACTGGGAGTTGAGTTGAATGTTCGTGTAGGAGAAAAACCTTTTACATCTGAGCAAGTTAAAAAATTGCTGAAAAACGCGCAGCCGATGTATGATATTTTTTCAGATGAAAATTTTATGACCAGTAAAGACGGTGTGTTCGTAGCAGGTGATGCAAATCGTGGTGCCTCGCTTGTAGTTTGGGCCATTTGGGAAGGGCGTGAGGCTGCACGTTGTATCGATAAATATTTGATGGGAACCACAAGTCTCCCAACGACACCTCAGGCAGAAGTGCTGGTATAACAATCGTTAAAACTAAATATTGTGAGCAAAAACAAACTTATATTTTTGACTGCCTTCGTTGGTTTTGTGGGCCTAACTGTTTATGCTCTCTGGAAAGAAGTAAGCCGCGGCACTGCTCAATTACAGTACAGCATCAGCGGTGTGATCCTTTCCGGTCCGGGAGCAAGAGGAATTGTCAAAACTGACAATGCTCATGTTTTGCTCTTTGATCCGGAAACATTTGAATTGGTTGCTTCGAAAATTCTCAACCCTTTTTTACCGCCTTCAACATTTAGTATCGGACAGGATGACGCAAGTCAACCGCTCAGCGGCTCTTATCGCCTGCTTGTACTCACCGACAAAAATGGGGACCCAAATCTTCCTACAGCTGGAGAAGTCATTGGGCCTCTATCTCAGCCGTTACCTTTAGGAACTGAGGGAGTAAAATATTCTGTGGACCACCCTTTTCAGGTTTTTCCTGCGGAACTTTTGGCTGTCGAGACAGATTCTCCAGATACGAGTATCCGGGGCACAATCACCGTTGCTCCTGAATTGCAGAGTAAACTAGGTTTAGAAGATAGATTGGTGATCATGCTCTTTGATCCACAACAAGGCCGTCCTGTTGCCATCAAAATGCTCCCGAGTTTCAGGCCACCACAAAATTTCAGTATTGGCCAAACTAATGCTATGGGAGGTCAACAACTCAGTGGAAAGTATTCTCTCAGAATTCTTACTGATAAAAACAGTCAGCCGTTTCAATCTGTTCCTGGAGAAATAATAGGTCGTTCACAAGGTCTGATTTCTTTGGGAACCGGTGATTTGGAGTTTGAACTGGATCAGCCCTATATTCGCTAATCCACCGGCAATAATTAGGGTTTACTGAAAAAGTATTTATTTTGTCATTCCGGACTTGATTTGGGATTCAGATTCACGATCAGATTGAGCACAGGATTTTAAACTGTATTTCTGCGCTTTGTCCGGAGTGATAATGGAGATGAATTGAAAGCGGCAAACCTGATCAAAAAATTACTTCCGGTCTGGCTATATTGAGAGCTTGATCAATATTTTCACGAAAGCAGGCACGGTTAGGGAAACCTCCGGGCTGAAGATATTTTTCCGGAGGTATGCTCTGCTCAAGCTCACGATTCTTTTTTGTGACGGTCATCTTTTCTCCAGTACGTCCGAGTCCACTCATTTTGAATCGATAATGAGCCTCCAGTTGTTCGTCATGAATCCGGAGGAAACAGAGCACGTAGTCCATGTTGGGATATTCCCGTGAATCTGGAGGAATGAGCTTGACCTCAGTCCATTCTGATTTTCGTTTCTGATATTTTTCCAAAAAACGAAATTGAGTCGTGAAAGTTTGCAAATAATTTTGCAGGATTGGATGCAGGTTAATCTGTAAATTAAGCCGTCCACCTTCAGTTAGTGCTTCATCACCGCCAAAAAGCAGATATAATCCACCCTGTTTGTCAGTTATCTGGCAGTCTGTAGATAAATTGAAATTCCAGCCGAAAGTTAGTTCAGAGCCGGCCTGCAGTGCAATATCCTGAGCTGCTACTTGTTTTTCGAGAACTTCCCAGGGAACCCCCGTACCTTCTTTGAAAGCTTTTTTTAAACCATGTGCAAGAATAATTTGGGAAGTTTTTACAGCAACAGTTTTGCTGCTCATGTTCCTGATTCGAAGTTGACCTTTTACAACTTCTCCCTGATTCCATGACTCTCCCTCAACTTCAATTTGATGTTCCAGAGGTTGCTGAAAATATACGCTTCTCATTTGATCTCTTTAATTTACTGTTTTAAAGGCCTGGAAAACATGGAAATTTAGGTCAGGCCGGATGTGATTATTAGTTTAGATTCCCGTAAACCTTAGCTGAATCTCTGCTGTGAACTTTTCTTCCTTCTTGCGACCCCAGTTTTTATAGCGGCTTCCCGTACAGCTTTAGCAATTTTAGGTGCAACCGATGAGTCAAATACACTCGGAATAATATAGTCTGCACAGAGGTGTGATTCTTTTACAGTACCGGCGATGGCGTGTGCAGTGGCCAATTTCATTTCTTCATTTATCGTACTGGCCTGACAATCAAGAGCTCCACGGAATATTCCCGGAAAACAGAGGACATTATTGATTTGATTTGGATAATCACTGCGTCCGGTTGCCATCACGGCCACTACAGGTAAGGCTTCATCTGGACTGATTTCAGGGTCAGGATTTGACATTGCAAAAACAATTGGATCTTTGGCCATGCATTTTACATCTTCCTGATTGATCACATTGGGAGCGGAAACCCCCACAAAGACATCTGCTCCTGCAATTACATCTTTGAGAGTTCCAGAGTCCTGATTTGGATTTGTACTGTCAGCAAACCAGCGTTTACTGGAATTGAGATCGTTTCGTTTAGGATGTATTGCACCTTTGCTGTCACAGCCAATCAAGTTTTTTACACCAAGTTGTAGAATCATCTTGGAACATGCGGTTCCAGCTGCACCTGCACCGGAAACAACTACCTTTATGTCTTCAACTTTTTTATCAACGAACTTTAGAGCATTGATTAAAGCGGCAGTCGTGACAACGGCAGTTCCATGTTGATCATCATGAAAAACCGGAATATCCAGCTCTTCCCGGAGTCTGCGTTCAATTTCAAAGCAGCGTGGCGCTGAAATGTCTTCTAAATTTATGGCACCAAAGCCAGGAGCAATGGCCTTAACAGTCCGTATAATTTCTTCGGTATCTGTGGTGTCTAGGCAAATCGGCCATGCGTCTATGTTGGCGAATTCTTTAAAAAGCATGGCTTTGCCTTCCATAACCGGCATGGCGGCTTTAGGGCCAATGTCACCAAGTCCTAATACTGCAGTACCATCGGAAATCACTGCGACTGTGTTGCCTTTGATGGTCAGTTTGTATGCATCTTCAGGATCTTCGTAGATATCCATACAAATTCGAGCCACTCCCGGAGTATAGGCCATGGAAAGGTCATCACGGGTTTTGACGGGAATACGGTTTCGGATACTGATTTTTCCACCCAAATGGACCAAAAATGTGCGGTCAGAAAAGTTGATAAATTCAACTCCCGGAAGGTTC